>C687J35021_10001756_pt1 | contig 15986 bp, 13 predicted proteins | sample RifCSPhighO2_12_FD_35021 | JGI IMG/M metagenome (IMG submission 35021)
GAATTTGGGACGCTCTCAACATATCGAAATTGTAATGACCGACCTTGAATTCATGGACCGTGCCGAGCAATTGCTGCTCGCCGTGGAGCAATGCTGCGATCAGATCAACGACGCAACGGACGCCGATGTCGATAGCCAGCGCACAGGCGGAATGATCACGCTGACGTTCAGCAACCGGAGCCAGATCGTCATCAACCTGCAAAAACCCCTGCATGAAATCTGGATGGCAGCCCGCTCAGGGGGCTACCACTACCGGTTGGATGCAGGCCAATGGCAGGATACGAAGGGCGGCGGAGAGTTCTTTGCCAACCTCAGCCGGGATGCTTCTGCGCAGTCAGGAATGCCGCTGCGCTTTGCTGCCTGACGAGGCTGTACCGGTAGCGGTGTTCAGTTGCGGAACAGGTCGAGAATGCGGGTGCGCTCCTCGGGTGCCGGGCCCTCGCTACCGGGCGCCGCTCCAGCCGCTGCCTCCATGCCCAGGTTGGCCACCCCTGCATTGCGGGCGTATTCTTCGTAGAACCACTCGCCTCCCACATTGACCACTCCGGCTGGCACGGTCGGCTCCATGACAGGGACGCCTTTGAGCGCCTGTTCCATGAAACTGATCCAGACAGGCAGACTCAGCCCTCCGCCAGTCTCCCGGCTGCCCAGGTTGCGCGGCGTGTCATAGCCGATCCAGGTCACTGCAGCAATCGTGGGCTGGAAACCGGCAAACCAGGCATCCCATGCGTCATTGGTGGTGCCCGTCTTTCCATACAGATCGGGGCGCTTCAGTGTGGCTTGAGCGCGTGCGGCCGTACCAGAACGGGTGATTTCCTGCAGCAGGCTGTTCATGATGAAAGCGTTGCGCGCGTCTATCACCCGTTCATGCTCTTCGATCGCAGGCGCCTGGAATTCGGACAGGACCCGGCCCTTGTGGTCCGTCACACGTGTGATCAACCAGGGATTCACACGGTGCCCACCATTGGCAAAAACTGAGTAACCCACCGCAAGCTGGATGGGTGTGACCGATCCAGCACCCAGGGCCATGGTGAGATATGCAGGGTGTTTGTCCGCCTCGAAGCCGAATCGGGTGGCCCAGTCCTGGCCATTGTGGGCTCCAACGGCCTGCAGGATACGGATTGAAACCATGTTTTTGGAGCGTGCAAGGGCTGAACGCATGGTCATCGGGCCATCGAATTTGCCGTCATAGTTCTTGGGCTCCCAGGGCTTGCCGCCGGTAAAGCCTGCATCGAAAAATAGCGGGGCATCGTTGATCACTGTGGCGGGTGTGAAGCCTTTTTCCAGGGCCGCTGAATAGATGAATGGTTTGAAGCTGGATCCGGGCTGGCGCCAGGCCTGGGTGGCGTGGTTGAACTTGTTTTTGTCAAAATCGAAGCCTCCCACCAGCGCCTTGATGGCGCCCGAGCGTGGGTCAATCGCAACAAATGCCCCTTCCACCTCAGGCAGCTGGGTGGCTTCCCAGGTGTTCTTGGGCGTCTTGGCGATACGGATCACAGCGCCACGGCGGATCTTGATATTGGGAGGCGCCTTGTCGCTCAAGCCTGATTGCACGGGTTTGAGTCCCTCTCCCGTGATTTCAATGCTATCGCCGTTGGGGCGCATGGCCACGATCTTGCGTGCGTTGGCTTCGAGCACCATGGCAGAGAGAACGTCGCCATTGTCTGGATGATCTGCCAGGATGTCATCAATGGTTTCTTCCAGTTCCTGGGGGGGGCCGGGCAAAGTGACAAATTTCTCAGGTCCGCGGTAGTGTTGCCTGCGCTCGTAGTCCATGATGCCCCGCCGTAAGGCGCGGTAGGCAGCCTCCTGCTCTCCGGCATTAATGCTGGTATAGACATTGAGGCCCCGGGTGTAGGCGTCGCTTCCATACTGGGCAAAAATCAGCTGGCGAGCCATTTCCGCCACAAACTCGGCGTGAACCCGGGTGTTGTCCGTCCCCGTACGGATCTTGAGGTCTTCCTTGCGTGCGGCAGCCGCCTCTTCTGCCGTGATGAAGTTGTTTTCCTCCATCCGGTCAATGATATGAAGCTGACGCGAGCGGGCTCGCTTGGGGTTGCTGATGGGGTTGTAGGCAGAAGGCGCCTTGGGCAGACCAGCGAGCATGGCTGCTTCGGCGATGGTTACCGATTTCAGGGGTTTGCCAAAATAGGCTTCAGATGCAGCCGCAAAGCCATATGCCCTGTTCCCGAGAAAAATCTGATTCATGTAAATCTCAAGAATCTGATCCTTGCTCAGAAAGTGTTCGAGTTTGAATGTTAGTAATACTTCGTAAATTTTTCGAGTAAATGTTTTCTCCGAAGACAAATAAACATTGCGTGCAACCTGCATCGTGATGGTTGATGCGCCCTGGCTTTTCATTCGCCCCAAATTGGCCAGACCTGCACGCAGCATGCCCTTGTAATCCACCCCCCCGTGTTGAAAGAACCGGGTGTCTTCGATGGCCAGCACCGCATCCTTCATGACTTGGGGAATCTCTCCAATAGGGGTTAGGTTGCGCCTCTCTTCACCAAACTCTCCAAGCAATGCGCCCTCAGCCGAGTAGACACGCATCGGCAGTTTGGGGCGGTAGTCGGCCAGGTCGGAGATGTCGGGCAGGTTCGGGTAGGCCATGGCCAGGGCGACAGCAATCACCAGCGCCAATGCGATGGCTCCGGCCACAGCAAGACCAAGCATCCAGAGTGCAATGCGTACAACCCATCGCAACCACGCAGGTTGTTGGGAGGAGGTGGGGGATGATCGTGAGTCTGCGGACTTGGACGGGACTGGGGGCGGCATATCGCTCCGGATGGAAAAATCCGCCCATTATAAAAATGAGGCAGAGCATTTATTGAGGGTCGAAAAAAGGAAGCACCAGAACACTTGCTTTGAGGCGGTTCTGGCACGACTCGGACTTGGTAAAGCAGGATCAAACGTCTGCTTTTGACAACGGTTCAATCATCCTGCTGCCGGAAAACCCTTTGCCGGAGAAGTATCTTACTGATAGCATTCATGTGAAATGTTAAGTTTTGTTGTGTCAGATTGACAATTTTCAGGGGGCTATCTTGATCTCTGCGGGATCTTTGTTCAGTCGCCAGTCCGCGCCGCTGCTGGGCATCGACATCAGTTCCTCCAGTGTCAAGCTGGTGGAGCTAGGGCGTGACAATGCGGGTAGCCTGGTCCTCGAGCGGTGTGCGATCGAGCCACTGGAGCGTGGCTGGATCACGGATGGCAACATCGAGAAATTCGATGAAGTGGCAGAAGCCCTGAGAAGGCTGGTAAAAAAAAGCGGCACACGAACTAAGAATGTGGCTCTTGCGCTTCCCCCTTCTGCTGTGATCACCAAGAAAATCACCTTGCCCGCCGGAATGACGGACCAGGAGTTGGAGGTCCAGGTAGAGTCGGAAGCCAATCAGTACATCCCGTTTTCGCTGGACGAGGTGAGCCTGGATTTTTGCGTCATCGGTCCCAGCAAGAATTCCCCTGGCGATGTGGAGGTACTGATTGCAGCGTCGCGGCGCGAAAAAGTACAAGATCGTCAAGGCTTGGCGGAGGCAGCTGGCCTCAAGGCCGCCATCGTGGATATCGAGTCCCATGCCTCTCGCCTGGCAGCCAGCCGCTTGATTGAAACCCTGCCCAACAAGGGTTTGGATACGATGGTGGCGCTGTTCGAGGTGGGCGCATTGACCACCAGCATGCAAGTCATACGTAACGATGAAGTGCTGTATGACAGAGACCAAGCCTTTGGTGGAGCACAACTGACCCAGCTCATTGTTCGCCAGTATGGTTTCTCGGCAGAAGAGGCAGAGAGCAAAAAACGCAACGGCGATCTGCCGGATGATTACTCATCGACCGTTTTGCGTCCCTTTGTGGAAAGTCTTTCCCAGGAAATCGGGCGAGCCCTGCAGTTTTTCTTCACGAGTACTCCTCATAATCGGGTGGATCACATCATGCTGGCAGGGGGATCTGCACCATTGCATGGATTGACGGAGGCGGTCACCCAGCACACGGGTTTTCCATGCAGCGTTGTCAATCCTTTTGATGGCATGGAAATCGGAAGTTCAGTTCGCATGAAAAAAATGGTGCGTGAGGCGCCGTCGTACCTGACATCCTGCGGACTTGCGATGCGGAGGTTTTTGCAGTGATTCTTATCAACCTGCTCCCCCATAGGGAGGCTGCACGCAAGCGCCGCCGCGAAACCTTCCAGGCCACCATGGTTGCTTCGGCCTTGGTTGGTTTGGTGATCGCCGGCATCATTTACTGGTGGTTTCAGATGATGATCGAGGACCAGCAGGCGAAAAATGCGTTCCTGAAAAGTGAAATCAAGGTTCTAGAGAACCAGATCAAGGAAATCGCCACGATTGAGGAGGAGATTGCGGCATTGCGTGCACGGCAGAAGGCTGTGGAAGACCTCCAGTCCGATCGCAATCTGCCCGTCCATTTGCTTAGTGAACTGGTTCAACAGTTGCCTGACGGTGTCTACATCACCACACTGAAGCAGACAAACCAGACGGTGGCGATGCAGGGCATGGCGCAGTCCAACGAGCGGGTTTCAGAGATGCTGCGCAATCTGTCCAACAACACTCCCTGGCTTTCAAAGCCTGAGCTGGTGGAAATCGTGGCCAGCAATGTGGCTTTGTCGCCGCGTGACCAGCGCCGCGTTTCTGCATTCAACCTGCGGTTTCAGCTGATGCGCTCGAGCGAGGTGCAAAAAGCCCTGGATACAGCGAGCGCGGCGGGAAAGTGAGCCATGGCAAAAAAACAAGCCCCCAAGATTGATTTGAAAGATCTGCAGGTACAACTGCAGCGCCAGTTCACCAATCTCGATACCAAGGATCCATCGCTATGGCCTCCGCTGCCACGCTATCTGCTGTGCATTTTTTTGGCAGTGGGTGTTGCAGTTGCATTGTGGTTCGTTAAATTGACGGATTATGAGCTGGAGTTGGAATCAGAACGGGCCACTGAAGTGACCTTGCGCCAAGATTACCAGACAAAATTGCTGAAGGCAGTCAGTCTTGAGCTCCTGAAAAAACAGCGCGAGCAAATTCAGCAGTACGTCATTCAACTGGAGAAGCAGTTACCAAGCAAGGCGGAGATGGCGGCTTTGCTATCCGATATCAATCAGGCTGGACTGGGGCGCAGTTTGCAATTCGAATTGTTCCGGCCTGGTCAGATCGTGGTTAGGGAATACTACGCAGAGTTGCCGATTGCGGTACGTGTGACGGGAAAATACCATGACATGGGAGCCTTCGCTGCAGATATTGCACACTTGTCGCGAATCGTCACACTGAATGATATATCGATTGCTGTCCCACCCAAAGATAAGGAGAAGCTTGGAAGTAGTCTAACAATGGATGCTACCGCACGTACTTTTCGTTATCTGGATGGTGAGGAAGTTCAGGCCCAGCGCAAAGCTGCAGCAGGAGCCAAAAAATGAAAATATTGCAGGCTTTTTGGGTCTTGCTATTTGCTCTACCGATTTTGGGGTGTGGTTCTTCAGGGGAAGATGAAATAAGACAATGGATGGCCAATGAGCGGGCACAGGCCAAGCCACGTATCACGCCTATTTCAGAACCCAAACAGTTCCTTCCGCAGCCTTATGTCGCAGAAGATGGAATCGAGCCGTTTAATGCTCTCAAACTGACGCAGGCTCTCAGGCGTGAATCCGCTCAAGTTGCATCCAATGCAGCTTTGATAGCTCCAGAAATGGCCAGGCGGAAAGAGCCGCTTGAGGCATTTCCATTGGATGCAATGGCCATGGTGGGAAGCATGAATAAAAATGGCAAGCCTACCGCATTGCTGACAGTCGACAAGCTTCTATACCAGGTACAGCTGGGTAATTATCTGGGGCAGAACTACGGGCGTATTATCGCCATTTCGGAAACATCAATCCAGCTTCGCGAAATTGTCCAAGATCCTACGGGTGACTGGATTGAGCGCATGACATCGCTGGAATTGCAGGAGGAGGCGAAAAAATGAAACAAGAGAATGTCGCAATGATGATGCAATTTCACCGTGCAGCTGTACTCGCCCTGGGTGTCTTAACTTCAACAGTCGCTGTGGCCGATGTGGCAATTCAAGCGGTAACGGGCTCCATGCAGGCAGGGGCTGAAGTCGTTCGGATCGAGTTGACGGAACCTTTGAAAAATGTTCCCACTGGCTTTGCCACGCAGTCACCCGCACGAATTGCACTCGATTTTCCTGGTGCAACTAATGCAATGGGAAGAACGCAAGTTGAAATCAACCAAGGCAATTTAAAATCTGTCAATGTAGTGCAAGCTATGGGGCGTTCCCGTGTTGTTTTGAACCTAAAGCAGCCCACATCTTATCGGACTGAAATTCAGGGTACAGCTTTGTTGGTTCAACTTGAACCGGCTGCTGTTTCAACTGCAAACCAACCACCACAGGCGATTGTTTTTGCCGAAGGTGCGAACACTGATATTTTGCCTCTCAAGGATGTTGATTTTCGGCGAGGTGCGGATGGTTCTGGGCGCGTAGTTGTGGGACTTAGTAGTAGTCAAGTGGGGGTTGACTTACGCCAGCAGGGTAAGGGATTGGTTGTTGATTTTATTCGTTCATCTCTTCCTGAAGGGTTGCGTCGCAGAATTGATGTGGCAGATTTCGGTACACCTGTACAAATGGTGACTACGACAGAACAAGGTGACCGTGTACGAATGGTGATTGAGCCTGCGGGTGAATGGGAGCACAGTGCTTACCAGAGTGATAATCAGTTCGTGATTGAAGTCCGTCAAAAGAAGATAGACTTAAGCAAGCTTACGCAAGGACCTGGTTATAGTGGAGAAAAACTTTCACTAAATTTCCAGAACATTGAAGTGCGATCCTTGCTTCAAGTGATTGCAGATTTTACAAATTTCAACATCGTAACGTCAGATACAGTAACGGGTGCACTGACTCTCCGTTTGAAAGATGTTCCGTGGGATCAAGCGCTGCAAATCATTATGGATGCCAAGGGACTTGGCATGCGGAAGACAGGTAGTGTGCTTTGGATTGCGCCCAAAGACGAAATTGACGACCGCACTAAGAAGGATTTTGAAGCAGCTCTTGCGATTCAAAAGCTTGAGCCATTGCGGACGCAAGCATATCAAATGAATTACGCCAAAGCTGTTGATATGGTGACTCAGTTAACGACCAATACTTCAGCGTCAGGTGGATCAAACAGTTTAAACAATCGATTTTTGTCAGAACGTGGGAGTGCTATTGCTGAGCCACGTACTAATCAGTTATTTGTGACGGATACGCCTAGCAAACTAGAAGAAGTTCGACAGTTGCTGGCGACGCTTGATGTTGCAGTTCGACAAGTGATGATTGAGGCACGCATCGTGGAAGCTTCGGATACTTTCGGGCGCTCTCTCGGCGTTCGGTTGGGAGCCACTGATTTGCGCGCTAGTCGGGGTGGAGATGGTGGGTATGGCAGTACAGGTGGAAATCGAATTGGTTTTGGCACTAGTTACAGCAACACGGTGGCAAGCACTGGTGCCGGCGGAGTAGTCAATACATTAGGGAATTTTGTTAATTTGCCGGCTCAGCCTTTGGGCGGGTACGATCCAACAAGTTTTGCTATTTCTATTTTTAATTCGGCAGCCAACCGATTTTTAAATTTAGAAATATCTGCCTTGGAGGCGGATGGAAAGGGTAAGGTCGTTTCGAGTCCGCGTGTCGTAACTGCTGATCAGACCAAGGCATCCATCGAGCAAGGAACAGAATATCCTTACCCTGTAACGGCACCTAATGGCGGAACTATAATCGCATTCAAAAAGGCTGTCCTTAAACTAGAAGTTCTGCCGCAAATAACTCCCGAAGGAAATATTATCCTTGACTTGGATGTCAACAAGGACAGTCCAGGGGAGTTGTTGCTCAACGTTAGGGCGATTAATACCAAGCGCGTCAAGACTCAGGTATTGGTTGAAAATGGTGGTACGGTTGTGATAGGTGGTATTTTTGAGATGGAAGAGATAAATTCAGAAACAAAGGTGCCATTTTTAGGTGACTTGCCTGGTGTTGGTAATTTGTTTAAAACAAGAAATAACGAAAATAAAAAAAGGGAAATGTTGATATTTATTACTCCAAAAGTCATCACTGACCGTGTAACAACTCGATAATATTTCAATTGTAAATAGGATAGATGATGCAGAAAATATACAAATTTCTGACCCTGCTGTTAGTGGCGGTGATGGCGGCTTGTGGTGGCGGCGGAGGTTCAGGTGGAGAGCCGATAGGTACTTTGCCTTTAAAGGTCGATGTCCCGACAGGTGAAGGAACAATCGATAATCCCGTGCGCATTAAAGCCAACGTGAGCCGTTTGTTTAAAATTTCAGGCGGAAGGACCAAGGGTGGTGCTGACGGTCAGGAAAAACGGAGCTATTTGGTGAATGTGGAGGAATCAGGTGTTGTCGGTCTTTCATGGGCAAAAACAGGCGAAGACGAGGCAGAAGATTTGTTTGCAGTCGCTTGGCTTGATGGTCCTAAACAGACAAAAATTACCGTGCGGGATGCCGACGATAAGCAAATCACTTTTTATGTCAGAACCGACCCTCCAGAACCTGTTGATCTATATACCACAGCTCCAGAATCACTGACTGTGGGCGTTGGGAATGCTGCTGCGCGTGTATTTGATATTGGTGGTGGAAGTGCGCCGTATACCGTGACGGGTGCAGATAGCACGGTGGCGCTTGTGGAACTGATAGGTGCCAAACAGTGGCGAGTGACAGGTGTTGCCATTGGTGAAACCACTGTGACCATCCGTGATGCTGCTGGCCGATCCAAGGGCATTGCCTTGAAGGTCGGGGCGCCCGAATTGAGAATGTCTCCCGAAAAATTGACCATGCCTGTGGGCATTAAGGGCATCGCAAAAGTTTCTGGTGGACAGCCGCCCTACCGGATTGCAGGCAGTATTCCTGCAGCGATCCAGGTTTCCATTCAGGGGGATGAAGTAAGTATTACTGGTAATTTGGCATCCAAACTGGATGTCACGATTGCTGATGCTGCGGGTCAAACCGTCAAGGTTGAGGTGGAAATTAATACCGCGACTACCAGTATTCGTTTTTCTCCCAGTGCCGTCGCAGTTTCGGAAAATGATCCGCAGCCAATTGACTTTACGGTCTTTGGTGCCACGGGGGATGTGTGTGTTTTCACGTCAAACCCAACCTTGCTTCGCCCTGAGACGGTCGGTTGTACCTCAAACCGCACTGTGCGTCTGATCAATGGCAGCAGCGGTAGTCGCTGCGTGGAAGGGAATGTGAATATCACCGTGACTGTGGTGGATGCCTCTAGAGCCACTGGGACCGCTGTAGTGACGATTGTGGATAATGGGCCAGAGTGTGGCCGTGCAGCTTTTGCTGTGACCCCAAGCGCGGTCACAGTCCAGGCGGGAGCAGGTACTGCTACATCCAACCAAGCCGTCATTACAGGGGGTAGTGGTTCGTATGTAGTAACTTCATCTGATCCGTCTCGGGCGACAGCCACTGTTTCTGGGAATGTTGTTACGATTACGGGTGGAACCGTTGTGGGTTCAGCAACAATCACCATCGTTGATCAGAAAGATCCAAGCCGCAGTGCAACCATCACGGTAACGGTGAACTGAACCAGTTCTTTGTAGATCACGCTGGTGATTTCTTGTGAATTGCCAAGCTGGATCTAGTGTTTTCTAACGAAGGGCGCTTTCTTCCTTCGTTACCATCATCCCCGGCTTGACCGGGGATTTTTTTATGATGTCTTACGCTCGGGTGCAGTGCCTCAGGCCACACGGCGGGGAAAGTCCGGGCAAAGCAAAGCGGGCAAGTCTTATTTGCTATGTGTAACGACCTCTCGGCGAAATGTGTTGATTGCGTTGCGTGCTGCGGTCTGCCGCAAACCGACCCCATCCATCCTTGGTAGGACGGCGGTTGGTGAATGATTCGCTCGGTATTGAGTCTGGATTGCGATGCAGTTTGAACGAGTGATTTTAGCGATTTGAACTGGCAATATCCGTATAAAACAGTTCCTGAAATGGTGAGAAAGTTATGCATTCCAATAAAATCAATGGATTGACCGCACAGGCAGGTCTAAAAATCGAACTAGGAGATCGCAGCTATCTAATTGAAATTGGCACCGGGTTGCTTGGTGAAGGAGCGGTGTTCTCTAGATTATCAAAAGCGGCCACTGCCCTCATCGTCACCAACACCACAGTGGCGTCTCTGTACGCGCAGATCCTGCAAGGCGTACTGGCGGGAAAGTATGCGCAGGTGCATTTGGTGGTTCTGCCCGACGGCGAAGAGCACAAGACCTGGCAAACCCTCAACCTGATATTTGATGCCCTGCTCAAAAATGGGTGCGATAGAAAAACGGTGCTGTTCGCGTTGGGTGGCGGTGTGGTGGGCGACATGACCGGCTTTGCTGCTGCCTGTTACATGCGCGGTGTGCCGTTTGTGCAGGTGCCCACGACCTTGTTGGCGCAGGTGGATTCGTCGGTAGGGGGCAAGACGGGCATCAACCACCCGATGGGCAAGAACATGATTGGCGCGTTCTACCAGCCGCAGCTGGTGGTGTGCGACCTGTCCACCCTCGATACGCTGCCGCAGCGGGAGCTTTCGGCCGGGCTGGCGGAAGTGATCAAGTATGGGCCGATTGCCGACATGGCCTTCATGGAATGGCTCGAAGAGGGCTTGGATGCCTTGTTGGCGCGCGACAAGACCGCCCTGGCCCATGCGGTGCGCCGGTGTTGCGAAATCAAGGCCTGGGTGGTGGGCCAGGATGAGCGCGAAGCTGGGCTGCGCGCGATTTTGAATTTCGGTCACACTTTTGGTCATGCCATCGAAGCAGGAATGGGTTATGGCGTCTGGTTGCATGGAGAGGGCGTTGGCGCCGGCATGGTGATGGCCGCCGAACTGTCGCAACGGCTCGGGCTGGTGGATTCCAGCTTTGTCGCGCGTTTGCGGGCCTTGGTGCTGCGGGCCGGCCTGCCGCTGCGTGGGCCGGTGCTGGATGCCTCGGACAATGCTGGACGATACCTTGAACTGATGCGCGTGGACAAGAAAGCCGAAGCTGGTGAAATCCGGTTCGTGGTGATTGATGGCCCGGGCCGGGCTGCATTGCGCTCAGCGCCAGACGCCCTGGTGCGTGAGGTTATCGATGCGTGTTGTCAATAATTTGGCTATCAAATTAGTAGCATTTGACGTTTTTATATAAAGCGCCAGAGCCATTTTTATGCAAATTAATGGGTTGGCGGCTTATGCCTGTGATCCGGTTCGGACTCGGGGACGCCGGTATCCTGAATCCCCAGCGCCCACACGTACGGATTACCAGCGGGATCGTGATCGGATCGTGCATTCCACGGCGTTTCGGCGCCTGGTGTACAAAACGCAGGTATTTCTGAACCACGAAGGGGACCTGTTCCGGACGCGGCTCACGCATTCACTGGAGGTCGCTCAGCTGGGTCGTTCAATTGCACGCTCCCTGGGCATCAATGAGGATTTGGTGGAAGCCATATCGCTGGCGCATGATCTCGGGCATACGCCTTTCGGGCATGCTGGTCAGGATGTGCTTAATGTCTGCATGGCCGAATTTGGCGGGTTTGAACACAACCTGCAAAGTTTGCGTGTGGTTGATGTGCTGGAACTGCGTTATCCGCACTTCGACGGCCTGAATCTCAGCTTTGAGACGCGCGAAGGGATTCTCAAACATTGTTCACGCGAACATGCGCAAATGTTGGAGGCCGCAGAACCAGCGGGTGTAGGCCAGCGCTTCTTGTTACGCCAGCAGCCCAGTCTGGAAGCCCAGTTGTGCAACCTGGCCGATGAAATTGCTTACAACGCGCATGACATTGATGATGGTGTGCGTTCGGGCCTGATCACTCTGGATCAATTGCGGGATGTCCCGCTGTTTGAAAGGTACCGGGTGCAGGCGTTGGCGGAATTTTTGCAGCTGGGAGATGCTCGGAACCAGCGCCGCCTACTATACGATGCCATTCGGCGGATGCTGAGTGCCCAGGTGTACGACGTGATTGAGGCGACGCAGGCCGCGCTGGAGCGCACCAAGCCCCGCCACGTAGACGATGTTCGCAGCATGCCGGTTCTAGTGCGATTTGGTGAGTCCATGCGCAAGGAATCGCATGATCTCAAGCGGTTTCTGTTTCGCAATCTGTATCGACACCGCCGCGTGATGCAAACCACGGACCAGGCCAAGCAAGTAGTTCGAGATCTGTTTGCGATATATCTGGAACAGCCGCAGGAGATGAAACCCGCCTATGCCAGCCGGGTCGCCGTGAGTGACGAGGCAAGCGGTCGCGCCAGGGTAATCGCAGACTTCATTGCCGGCATGACAGACCGTTATGCATCCCGTGAGCATGAGAGGCTGACCGGGCAACGGCTATTGGGCTGAAGTACGGTATTCCTGCCGATGCCAACGCGTTGCCACCTAGTATCCATTTTGCACTCTGCTTGCCACATGCGGGGGATCGGTAAAATCGCACACTCTTTCAGTACCGCACGACCATGACTTTTGCTCCCGCTCCTTCCCCACAGGGCCTGCCTGACCATGTAACGGTTGTGCAGGACACCATCCGCTGGCTTGAGCATGCAGTCATTGGTCTGAACCTGTGCCCGTTTGCCAAGGGGGTGCATGCCAAAGGTCAGATCCATTACGTGGTCAGTACAGCTACCGATCTGGAGGGGTTGTTTCAGGACCTCGCGCGCGAACTGGAAGCCCTGAGAAAGATATCGTGCGAAAGACGGGACACCACCCTGCTCATGGCTCCGGGTTGTTTCGAGGATTTTTTGGATTTCAACGATTTCCTGGAAAGCGTGGATGGACTGGTGGATGCGCTGGACCTGGGCGGTATCCTGCAAGTGGCGTCGTTCCATCCGCAGTTCCAGTTTGCGGGCACTGAGCAGGACGATGTGACCAACTGTACCAATCGTGCGCCCTATCCCACGCTGCACTTGCTGCGCGAAGACAGTATTGATCAGGCGGTGAGGGTGTTCCCTGAGGCCGAAACCATTTTTGAGCGCAACATGCAGGTGCTGGAGGAGATGGGTATGCCAGGCTGGCAGGCGCTGGATGTCGGGGCGCGTTGTCCAGTTGCGCGCCCTGCTGCTGCCGCAGGCGGAAAAGCATGAAGACGCAGCGCGGAAAGGGCAAGCCAGGAGCGGCGTCCCCGGCCCTGGAGATCCCTGAACTGCGCCCTGGGCAATCAGTGGAGTTGCTCCAGGAACTGCATATTCTTACGCGCGAAGGGCGCCTGAATCAAGACTCGCGCCGCAAGCTCAAGCAGGTCTACCACCTGTTCCAGTTCATCGAGCCGTTGCTGCAGGAGCAGTCGGCCAATGGCCATGCGCCTACGTTGGCAGACCATGGCGCAGGCAAGTCCTACCTGGGTTTCATCCTCTACGACCTGTACTTCAAGGGGTTGGGGCGTGGTCACATCTATGGCATTGAGACACGGGCAGACCTTGTGGAAAAATCTCGCGCTCTGGCAGTGCGGCTAATGTTCGAGCGCATGTCCTTTTTGAACCTGTCGGTGGCCGAGTCAGCCAATGCGTGCGAAATACCTGCTCGCATTGACATTGTGACGGCCTTGCACGCCTGCGACACTGCGACTGATGATGCCATCGCCTTCGGATTGCAGAAGCAGGCCCGTTCCATGGTCATAGTGCCGTGCTGTCAGGCGGAAGTGGCTGCCTGCTTGCGGCAGGGCAAGGCCTTGCAACTGGCGCGCACGCCACTGGCGGAACTGTGGCGGCACCCTCTGCACACGCGGGAGCTAGGAAGCCAGATCACCAATGTGTTGCGTTGCCTTTACCTGGAGGCTAGCGGCTACCAGGTCACGGTGACTGAACTGGTGGGTTGGGAGCACAGCATGAAGAATGAACTCATCATTGCCCGCTACACCGGTCAGAAGAAGCGCAGCGCAGCAGAACGCTTGCAGGCCATCCTGCATGAGTTCGGACTACATCGGGAGATGGGCAGGCGTTTTGGGCTTGAGCCTGAGACCCAGGTAGACGGCTTTACTAACGCAGCGTCATCAGGTTCTTGACCTGACGCACGCCAGGCGTGCGCTGGGCAATCGCATGGATTTGCGCACGTTCTTGCGCGTTACGCGCCTTTCCCAGCAATTCGGCTTCACCGTTTTTCACGTTCACAACCACTGTGTGGCGCAGCGCGATGTGCTCATCGGCCAAGATCATATGCCGTACGCGCGCAGCGGTGTCCGCCTCCATGGCGGCATTGCGGTCACGCTGGTGGTGGCTATAGGCGTAATTTCCGTTGCTGGTGCAGGCTGACAGTAGTGCAGCGAAAATAATCATGGCCAGGCTGGTGATGCGTGGTGAGTTCATTGTGATCTCCGAGATATTGCTTTGATTTTTACCATACGTCATGGGATGTGGCTCCAAATATAATTAGGGTCGGATTAAACAAGAAGATGAATCGAATTCGATCGTTTCGTCCTGATTTGTAATTCATCCATGTTACTGGAGTGCGTTCATGGCCCGTCTGCCCCGCCTGACCCTGCCCGGCTACCCGCATCACGTCATACAGCGTGGGAACAACCGCCAGACCATCTTTACTGACCTGCAGGATTTCGAGACCATGCAGGCGCTGCTGGCTGAAAACGCCCGCATTCACGATGTGGCGGTCCATGCTTACGTGCTGATGGGCAACCATTTCCATCTTCTTGTCACACCCTCCAGTGCGGAGGCCCTGCCGCGCATGATGCAGGCCGTGGGGCGCAGCTATGTGCGCTACTTCAACCAGCGCCACGGCCGGAGTGGAACCCTGTGGGAAGGGCGATACCGGTCCACGCTGATCCAGTCCGAACGCTACCTGTTGGCCTGCATGGCCTACATCGACCTGAATCCGGTGCGTGCCGGTCTGGTCGTGCGGCCCGCGGACTGGCCCTGGTCCAGCCATGCCCACTATCTCGGACTGCGCAACGATCGTCTGGTCACGCCCCATGCCCTGTACTGGGCGCTGGGCAACACGCCCTTTGCGCGTGAGGCCGCCTATGGTGATCTTGTACAGGCAGGGGTGGCCGCGGATCAGCAAAGCCAGCTGACCGGCGCCACCTTGCGTGGCTGGGCACTGGGTGGGCCGGAATTCATTGAGGATTTACAAAAAAAATTGGAGCGACGTGTCTCCCGTGCGCGTGCAGGGAGGCCTCCAGCGGGCAGCAAAAAAGCGGAATGAATCATGCATTCAGGTGCTTTGGAAAAGCGTCTAACGCTATCAAATTTGATTTGTCCCCATTTTATTATTTTTATCTAAACAAGGAATTTAATTCGAATCTGACCCTAATTATTTAACTTGCATGAATATGTTGCAATGCACTAATCTAGCGGTCCCTGCGCAATGAATGAGGAAAGAGCCATGACCACGGCCGCCGAGATAGAGCATCTGAAGCAACACGGTTTGTATTCCACCGCCAATGAGCACGACGCCTGCGGGCTCGGTTTTGTGGCGCATATCAAGGGCGTCAAGCGCCACGACATCGTGACGCAGGCTCTCAAAATCCTGGAGAACATCGATCACCGCGGCGCCGTGGGCGCCGACAAGCTGATGGGCGACGGCGCGGGCATCCTGATCCAGATCCCCGATGCGCTCTACCGCGAGGAAATGGCCAAGCAGGGCGTGGCACTGCCGCCGGCCGGTGAATACGGCGTGGGCATGATCTTCTTGCCCAAGGAACACGCCTCGCGCCTGGCCTGCGAGCAGGAGATGGAGCGCGCCATCAAGACCGAGGGCCAGGTGCTGCTGGGCTGGCGCGATGTGCCGGTGAACCGCAGCATGCCCATGTCGCCCACCGTGCGCGCCAAGGAGCCCATCCTGCGCCAGGTGTTCATCGGCCGTGGCAACGACGTGATCGTGCAGGACGCGTTGGAACGCAAGCTCTACGTGATCCGCAAGACGGCCAGTGCCGCCATCCAGAACCTCAAGCTCAAGCACAGCAAGGAATACTACGTTCCCAGCATGAGCAGCCGCACCGTGGTCTACAAGGGCCTGCTGCTGGCCGACCA
>C687J35021_10001757_pt1 | contig 15980 bp, 32 predicted proteins | sample RifCSPhighO2_12_FD_35021 | JGI IMG/M metagenome (IMG submission 35021)
GGCGGGGGGTATCCGATGTACGGCGGGGGCGGGGGAGGCGGCGGGCAAGGCCCGTATTTCCTGCCGGACTACGGCAAGCCGGTCTATGGCGCCGGCGGGCTGCTGGGCTACCAGTCGCAGACCACGCCAGTGGGAAGCGGCACGACGGTGAATATCGACGCGAAGGGTGCGATCTTCGAGTCTGATGCGGTGCTCACGCGGCTCGCCGATCAAGTCGCGTCGAAACTCGCAGGACGGTACGGGCAGGGAGCGCTCATCTGATGGCCGACCAGAAAATTACCGAACTGACGGCGCATACGGCGGGGCTGTCGACCGACGATCTCTTAGTCTTCGTCAACGATCCGAGCGGTACGCCAGAGACGAAAGGTACGACGCTCGCAAACGTCGTGAAATGGGCGAGCTACACGCCGACGCTCACGGCCACTGTCACCAACCCGACGATCGGGAATGGCGCGCTGGCGGGCAGGTACCTCCAGGTTGGCACGATCGTGTTCTTCCAGATCAGCTGGGTGTTCGGTTCGACCTCGGCCGCCGGCGACGGCAGCTATTCGTTCGCGCTGCCGGTCACGGCCGCGGCGTCGTCTGGCGGGAGCTGGTTCGCGCGCCTACTGGACGCCGGCACGCGCTACTACGGACTGGGGGCCTTCTTGAATTCGACGACAACGATCGGGTTCGCGCAACTGGACACCTCCGGGGCGGCGGTGACGCATAGCAGTCCAATCACGTGGGCGACCGGCGATGCGCTGGCGATCTCTGGCTTCTACGAGGCGGCCTGATGGCGGTCCTCCTCAAAGAGGACGGCGACCGGCTCCTCCTCGAGACGGGGGGCCGGATTCTCCTCAGCGGGCAGCCTGAGACCTGGACGCTCGTCGTCAATGGGGTGGACCGATCTGAGGCCTTCGACCTCTCCAGCCTCAATATTGTCGACCAGATCAATGAACAGCCGAATACGCTCTCCCTGGAGGTGTTCAGCTTCACGCCAGCGATCGACCAGTCCATCGAGGTCGGATTCATCTATGAGCCTGACGGCGGGAAGACGCTCTTTGCCGGCACGATCACGAGCGTCCGGCGCCTGCGCTGGCGGGCCGACCAGGGGCGGATCGTCTACGCGATTCAGGCGGTCGACGCGACGCGGACGCTCGATGCCCTCCTCGTCACGAAATCCTACGGGAGCCAATCGGCGACCGCCATCGTAACGGACCTGATCGATACCTACACGAGCGGGATCACGCGAGCCAACCTCGAATCTGGGCTCGCGAGCGTCGAGACCGAGTTTAAGATGGCGCGCGTCAGTGACGCGCTCACGCAGGTGGCGAATCTCGTTGGAGCGTTCTGGTACCTTGATGATGATAGCGACCTACATTTCTTCGTCACGGCGGAGACCGTAGACATTCCAGCGGACATCGACAGTTCGAATACGGATATCCGTCGCGATGTGACATACGAGCAAGACGTGTCGCAGGTGCGAAACCGTATCTATGTCGAAGGGCAAGGCAGCGCATCGCTCGTCGGCGTGGCGTCTGGGACGGCACAAATTCCGGTAGATGACGCCACGGTGTTCGATGCCGACGGCGGGTCTGTCGTGACGCCGACGCACGAGACGCTGACGTACACGGGCGTGGCCATTGGCGGCTCAGCCGGGCGATTACAGAGCACGGCCAGTTCTCCAGGGTCAGCGCCAAGCCTCGCGGAAGGATCGGCTGGGGTGCTCGGCGGCACGTACTACTACAAAGTCTCGTTCGCGAATGCGGCCGGCGAGACGACGCCGGGGACGTCAGCATCGGTGAGTCCGTCTGCCTTCGCATCTCCTAGCGCTCCGGGCGTTGGTGTCAGTTCTACGGTGTGGGGCGGCCTAGTAGTTGGGACGAACAACTATAAGTGGAAAGTCACGTTCGTGACGGCGCTCGGGGAAACTCTAGGAGGGACGGCGAGCGCGACCGCCAGCGGCACCACAATCAATCCGTCCTCCGCTCAATGGGTAGTCGTCAATAATCATCTGACGACCGGCAGCATGGCGTTGGGGACGTACTATTACAAATACACCTTCTCTACGCCATCTGGCGAGACGCTGATCGCGCCAACCGCCTCAAGTGCGGTCACGTTGACAGGCAGCCAAAATGCGGTGGAATTCGCGGCGAGCGGCCTTCCAGATCCTCCGTCCGGCGCGGTGTTCAAGTTGTATCGTACCGTCGTCGGTGGAACGAGTACTGGACCGTATTATTTTGTCGCCACGGTTGACGCCAGCGCAGCCTATACGGACAGAGCAGCGGATGCACAATTAGGCGGAGAGCCACCTAATTTCGATACAGCAGGCGCGTATGCGATGAACCTCAGTAATATTCCGACAGGCCCAACGGGCGTGCTTGGGCGCCGCGTCTATCGTACAAAGTCCGGCGGCTCAGAGTATTTCTTTGTGGGGCAAATCTCTGATAATTCCACCACGACCATGACGGACACGATTCCAGATACCTCGCTCGGGATTTCCCCCCCGCTCGCAACGACGGCTGGCGGCCACGCCGTCAGCCTCACGAGTATCCCGACCGGAGGAGCCGACATCACGCAGCGGGTCATCTACCGAACGAAGGCGGGCGAGACGACGGACTTCTACTATATCGGTTCGATCGACAACAACACGACCACGACGTTCACCGACAACCTGCCGGACGCCTCGCTCGGGCGACTCGCGCTGACGGAGGCAACAATTGGGGCGTTGGCTGGAGATAGTAGCCTGACGCTGACGACCGTCTCTGGATTCCCCACTGCCGGCTGGGCGCGGTCCGGGTCGGCGCTGCTGCGATACACCGGCATTTCCAGCACGACCCTGACAGGCATTCCGGCAAAGAAAAGCGTCACGAGCATCACGCGCTCAGGGTCAACCGCAACGGCCACGATCACCACGCACGGCTACACGACGGGCTGGTATGTGACGGTTGCGGGCGCGACGCAATCGGAGTACAACGGCACCTATGAAATCACCGTGACAAGCGCCAACACCTTCACGTACGCGGTGTCTGGCACTCCAGCGACTCCGGCCACTGGCACGATTGAGGCCTATGGCCCTGGCGCGCTACTAACCGGCCTGTCGGCTGGGGCCGCAGTCTCCGCCGCTCCGATGCTTGCGGGGGTTCCCGCGTCTGGCACTGGTGCGCTCGCGCGCTATCTGCCGTCTGGTGCATCGTTGTCAATCTTGGTCACGAGGAACGACACCACCTCGCAGGCGAGTTACGGGGTCCGAGAGCATTTCGTGCAGGACCAGCGACTCTCAGTCGCCGGCGCAGAAGACCGCGGCGACGCGGAACTGACGACGCGGAAAGACCCCTTGATTCGCGGGGGATTCGTGGCGTTCGATTGGCGGTACCGGTCCGGCAAACCACTGACGGTAAACCACTGGGGCCTGAGTTTCAACGCGACGATCATGCGCGTGAGCCTCGGCGTGCGGCCTGGTGACCCCCGACCGGAACGGCGCGTCGAATACGCCACCCTGATCGATCGGCAGAGTCTCTACGCGATTTTGCGGCGGCTTGAGCGGGATCGGATTGTCTGATACGGAGGCGGCGTGATGGATGTCGCGGTGGTGCTCTCGATGGCGGGACTGACGCTCGCGGTGGTGGTGCATATTGCCATCATCGCGCGGTGGAGCGGTCGGATTGACTGCTGGATGCGATCGCTGGCGGACCGGCTGACGCGGGTCGAGGAGGAGCTAGGCCACTTGCGCGACGGGCATCACGACAGCGACGCCGTGCTCCAGCGGCACGAAGGGATTCTCCAGGAGTACCGCCAGCGCTCGGATCTCGCTGATCCGGCGGCGTTCGAGACGCCGGCGGATGGCTGCTAACCAGACGGAGGATGACATGGACAAAGGCTTACTGCAATCGAAGACGTTTTGGTCGAACATCATCATGGCCGTGCTCGCCGTGGCCAACGGACAATTTGGGGACATCATTCCGTCTGAGGTCGTGCTGGTGCTGATCCCGATCCTAAACATCGCCCTGCGGATCATCACGTATCTGCCGATTGCCGGGCTCATCAGGTAGCACGCCCGCCATCTTGACACCTTCCTCGCATTCGGCTATCGTCTCGGCTGGAGGTGTGAGCGATGGCCTATCCCTACCCCTCGGAACAGCCCGGCGAGTTCTGGGTCACGTACACGCGGCAGGTCGCGGCGCTCTACGAGCGGGCGGGCCAGCCTTTTCCTGATGCCGGGGGCGAGGCGTTCCGGTGGTTCAGCCGGCCCGCCTACGACATCGGCGCGGGGATGGAGCCTGAAGCGGCGAGGGTGAAGCACTTGCGCGGGCTTGAAGAGGGGCTCGGGCTCGTCCCGCCCGCGCCGCCTATCCAGCGCCTCCATCGTAGCGGCAGATGGCTGCGGCGTGAGGACGGCACGCGGTTTCTCTGGCAAGGCGTGAGCGGGTTCGGGTTGCTCTATCGGCTGCGTGAATCCGAAGACGACGTCGTGTGGTATCTCGATTGGGCGCGAGCGCAGGAGCGGAACGTCGTGCGGGTGTTCACGACCGCGGCGAATCTGTTCGACCTCTCGCCTGATACTGGCTTGTCGCTTCTCCCTCGCCTCTGTGGACTGGCAGCCGCTCGAGGGATCTACATCGAGGCGGTGGCGATTATCGATAGCGCCGTGCGGGCCTACGATACACAAGGACATCTCGACCGCGTGCGCGGGATGGTCGAGACGACGCCGAACTTGCTCGTTGAGGGCGGGAACGAATTGATGCCGCTCCACGAGACGCAATCCGAAGCGGGGAGAAATCGCGTGTGGAGATACGCTGGCGTCACGGGCGGCGTGTATGCCCAGGGCTCGACGCATAACGGCTCGGACGACTCCGCGGTCTTAGGTGGCGGCGACTACGTGCCTGTCCACTTCGACCGCAGTGATGGAGAGAACGGGTGGCGCTGGGTCCGGCATACCAAGGAAGGCTGGAACCTCAGCGAGGCGACGGGGAAGTTCGTGGTCAACGACGAGCCGCGCCGAGACGATCTCGACCGCGATCGGCAGTTCGCGCTCGGGGCGCTCTGCCGGATCTGCGGGCTTGGCGACACGTTCCACTACGACGGCGGGCGGTATTGGATGCTACCGACGCCGGAGGAGCAGTCGGCGCTCGATGAACGCCAGCACGGCTGGACGCTGGTGGGGCATCACGGCCTCGACGACGGCAACTTCAAGAACGCCGGCTGGTCTGACTCGCCGATCAAATCATTCGACACGACGGCGGCGTTGCGCTGTTACTCGCGGGTGAACGGCGGCCGCGGCGTGACGCTCGTGCTCGGCGTGACTGGCGACCCGCAGATCGAGTGGCAGCACGGGTGGAGCACGTACGGTGCAATTGTCGATCGTCCGACCACGCGCCTGCTGGCGATTCAGCGATGACGCTCCCGGACGGGTGGGAGTATGCCGTGGAGGTGAGACGGTGACGTGGCTGCTGCTCGGCGTCGGGTTCGGCGTCGGTTGGCTGTCGTGTTTGGTGATGGTCAAGGCGCGCGTGATTCGGTAACGCAAGGGCACGACGAGAAAGGGGCGTAGCGTAATGGACATGCGAAACGGCGACCTGTATCCCACACGTGAGGCAGCCGCGTTGGCGGGCGTCCCAGACGACCAGATCGCGGAGGTCGAGCCCGTCATCGTGACGGTCAAGAACGGGCCGTTCAAGGGCCGGATGTACGAGCGGATGCCGAACGGCGGGCTTCGGCGTGTGACGGCGGCCGATGCTCTCCCGTGGCGAGGCTGAGCGGGTCAAGGCGGGCTGGCACGCGGCGTTGGGCGTGCTGGCCCTGGGGTGCCTCGTGTACAACGTGGCGGCGTGGTGGGTGCGGCGTGAGCGGCGGCTGGCGCGGAACGCCCTAGGATACGCGGCGCTGGTCGAGTTCGAGCGGCGGCAGGTGCGGCGACACCGGGAGGTGAGACGATGAGCGAGCAGACACCAGCAGACCCGAATGGACCACTGATGCAAGCGTGGTTGAAGTACCAGAACACGGCGGATTACCTGAACGCCCTGAGTTGGGCGACGAACCCTGCGCACACGGAAGGATCGTTGTGGGCCGCGTTCGAACAGGGCTTCATGCGAGGCGGCGAGCGGGTCGACCGAGCCGGGGCGGGAGGAACCGATGCCTGACAAGCGCTGTGCCGCGTTGGAGCGCGACTTGCGCAAGAGTCTTCGCGGCGGGTATCTATTCGGCAATTTCGACGAACCGCTCGACGCGGCTGGGCTGCGTATCGTGCGCGTCATCCAGCAACGGTTGTCGGATGATCTTCCGTGCGAATGCACCGACCGGACGCCGGATGGTGCGCGCTGCCGTGCATGCGGGGGCCGACTACCTGCGCAGGCGGGAGGGACCGATGCCTGACGAGCGGTTGCCGTGGGCTGGTTTCGAGCCGCTCAGGAAGGGCCGGATTCACGTCTTCTGCCCTCGATGCCATCGGAAGGCGTCGAACGCGCTAAGGGGCGAATACGACCCGCCACGAGCCACGCTGGTGCATACGTGGTGCGACCGCTGCGGACAGGGCGGAAAGGACTCGCCCGAGACGTTCTTCGCCGCGAACGGAAAGGAAATTGGGTGGCCAGAATGCGAGCGCACGCTGGACCGTGTCCTGAAAGCGAAGGGAATCGACTAACTCAATCATGGAGGCGGGAGGGACCGATGCCTGAGGCGGGGCGCCTCGTCGTCGACATACACTTCGGCGCAGCGCACCATCGCCTCGAGGGGCCGATGGGTCTCTACCCGCGTGGAGTGGAAGAGATCATCAAGGCGGTCCAGGCGGCACTTGACGAGCATGAGCGGCTCGCAGATGGGCCGGTGGCGTGATGGCGATTCGACTCCGGCGCGTTGACGACTTGACCGTGGCGCTGTGTGCCGCCAGGTCCGTTGAAAAGCCCGGCGATGTGTATCTCGACGACAACCAACATCACGCGCTCACCGAGAAGTTTGCGGCCGACTTCCAAAGCGAGGGATTCAACACGCACCCGTTCTATCCAGATGAAACAACCAAGCGGGAGCTCGAGGAGTCGAACAATCCCGCGCGGGCGTGGTGGGACTTCACGTGCGGAACCTGGGGGATGTGATGTTTTTGCGTGGCTTATGCGCCGGCTTCGGGGACCCGCTCGACGCCGATCTCCTCGGCGAGCTGAAGGATCGCGGGGTCCAGCTCATCCGGCAGGGCGGCCGGAACAACGAGGGCCTGCTGACGCCGGAGGCCTGCGCCGAGCGGACGGCGGAAGTGGACGACGCGGGCCTGCGCGGCCTCTTCGTGTGCTACGCGCTGGAGCAGCTCGATGAACTCCCGCGCGGGGCGTGGATCGAGTGGCGCAACGAACCGGATCTCGAGGGGCCGACGGCGGCGCTGTATCGGCTGGAGCTGCGCCTCGTGAACGAGCGGGCGGCCGTGCGCGGGTTGCGGCTCTGGGGTGGCGGGGTGAGTAATCTCACCGATCGCGGCTTCAAATACCTGCGCGCCATCGACGGCGACCTGCCGGCGGACGTGGCGGTCCACTGGTATCCGCGCCGGGCGTGGCTGGCGCACGAGGGCCATGAGGGGCGGTCACGGACGGAGGAAGTGCGGCTGCTGCGGCAGATCATAGGCCCGCGCCCGTTCGGCGTCTCCGAGGTCGGGTTCCACACCGCGCGAGAGTGTCTCGGCTGGTGGTGCTGGAAGACGTGCCGCGCGCTGAGCGACGCCGAGGCCGCGACGACGATCCGCGCGGAGTTCGCGTTCTGGGCGGCAATGGGGGCGGAGTACGCGGTGCTCTATCAGCTCAACGACGCGGCTGGGGGCGATCCGCTGAATCGGTTCGGGATTCGGCGGGCGGATGGGACCTGGAAGCCGCAGGCGGAGGCGTTCCGGTGAGCTGGTCCATTGGCTACGATGCCCATTGGGGCCGCGACATCGGGTACGGCGTGCCGGCCTGGTGCGACCATCCTCGATGCCGGCGCGAAATCGACCGCGGGTTGTCGTATGTCTGCGGCGGGGAGCCGAAGGGTGGCGACCGAGGCTGCGGCTTGTATTTCTGTGGGGAACATCTGGCTGGCTGCGTGGTGTCGCTGTGCTCGCGCTGCCGATATCACAAACCGCCGTTCGAGCCGAAGGCGGAGCATCCGCGCTGGCTGCACCATAAGGCCACAGATGACAGCTGGGCGGCATGGCGGGCAGAACAGGCGGAGGCGTGCCGTGCCTGACGTCCTCGCCGCGCTCTCTGACCACCAGGTGCTCGCGTTGACCATGTGGGCCGAGGCGCGGGGCGAAGCCGTCGAGGGCCGGATCGCCGTCGGGTGCGTCGTGCGCGAGCGGGTGCGCGATCCGCGCTGGCCGGACACCTACTGTGGCGTCTGCCTGCAGACGTGGCAATTCTCCTGTTGGAATTCCAGCGACCCGAACCGCGCGAAGCTGATGCAGCTCACCGCCTTGTTCCTCGCGGACTTCGCCATCCGGTCCTCGACGCCGCTCAACCCGATGCTGCGCGAGTGCCTGTATCTGGCCGAGGGCATCATTGGCGGGCAACTCCTTGACCGCGTGGAGCGCGCCAATCACTACCTCACGCGGACACTCCTCGAGCGGCATCCGCCGGCGTGGACGGCGGGACAGGTGCCGGTCGCGCGGGTGGGGGGCCATGCCTTCTTCCGGCTCTGACCTACGCGGCTGCTGCTTCGTGCGGTGCGACAACCCGGACTGCGGGCCGTGCTCGACCCTTGCGCGGGGCTTCGCGCCGGCCGAGCTGCGGGCGGACCGGGCGGCGACATTCGCCGAGCCGGCGGCCATAGCGGTGCGGCCCAACCGGGACCCCTCGAAGATCACACGGCGGCGGACGGCGATCCGGCCGTGATGTGGCGGCGGGGAAACGCGTGTGATAGGCTATACGTGCATTGCAACGGCAGTAGCAACGCTGAACGATATGGAAACCAGGACTTGCGCATTCCCGGACTGCGCGCGGCCCTACACGCCGCGGACCTTCTACCAGAAATTCTGCGCCCCGCGCTGCCGGTGGGCGGACTGGGACCGCCGGCATCCGCGAAGCTGGCCCCAAAAGAAGCAGGTTGACACCACGCCGGGAATAGACTATCCTCACTCCCGTGACTGAGGCGCAGCGCCGCGGCGGCTGGCGGTCGATCTGCCGGGACAAGCGCGGGGGCGACCGCGTCCAGGCGCGACTCGGGCCGCAGAGCAGCGCGGCGTTCGAGTCGGTGCGCGCGGCGCTGAAGCTGGTCAAGGGGACCACGTATTGCACCGACGCGGACGTGATCGAGTGCCTCGCGCTGGACTTTATCGACCGGCCGGCGGCGGATCAGGCCGACGCGCTGCGCCGCTGGGCGCCGTAATTCTTTCTTCGACCGAGGCTTGTGGGGGGCCTCAAAGATGACAGACACACTGATGCCGGCGCCGCGTCTTGACGCGACGCCCCCGGACACGACGCTCTTCGAGCGGCTCGCACGCGACCCGTCGGTGGACGCAGACAAGCTCGACCGGCTGATGGCGCTGCACGAGCGCTTGACCGCCCGGCGCGCAGAGGAGCAGTTCAACGCGGCGATGTCGGCCGCCCAGGCCGACATGCGGCCGGTGACGGCCGATGCCGACAACCCCCAGACCAAGAGCCGGTATGCCTCCTACGCCGCGCTCGACCGGGCGCTGCGGCCGATCTACACACGGCACGGCTTCGCGCTCTCGTTCGACACGGGCGACGCCCCGCACGAGCTCGAGGTGCGGGTGCTCTGCTACGTGACGCACGAGGGCGGGCACAAGCGGACGTATCGCCTCGATATGCCCGCGGACGGAAAGGGCGCGAAGGGCGGGGACGTCATGACCAGGACGCACGCGGTGGGGGCGGCGACCAGCTACGGCGCGCGGTATTTGCTCAAGGCAATCTTCAACGTCGCGGTGGGCGAGGAAGACGACGACGGCAACAGCGCGACGACGCCGGCCCCGACGCCGCCGGCAGGGTTCGAGGACTGGCGGACGAACCTCGAGGCGCTGGCCGACGAGGGGGACCGGACGCGGTTGGCGCAGGCGTTCGCGGCGTCGCGCGCGGACTACCGGGCGTACGTGGTGAAGCAGTACCCGGAGTGGACCGCGACGCTCAAGGCGCGGCGTCAGGCGGCGGCGGGGGGGGGTGCGAAATGACGATCCATGACTGCGCGCAGCGTACCGACGAGTGGAGGGCGATGAGGGCCGGACGCCTGACGGGGTCTCGCGCCAAGGCGATGCTGGCGAAGATTAAGACGGGCGAGGCCGCCGCGCGACGCGATCTCCGACTCGTGCTCGTCACGGAACGCCTCACCGGCCGGCCGGAGGAAGACGGGTATCTCAACGCCGTGATGCAGTGGGGCATCGACCAGGAGCCGATGGCGCGCGCGGCGTACGAAGGCCGCACCGGGCAGCTCGTGGAGACGGTGGGGTTCTGCGCACACGACACGCTGGCGGCGGGCGTCTCGCCTGACGGCCTCGTGGGTGACGATGGCGCGGTGTCGATCAAGTGCCCCAAATCGGCCACACATGTCGGCTATCTGCGTGAGAGGGACGAGCCGGCTGAACACTGGGCGCAGCACACGCACGAGCTGTGGATCACGGGCCGGGCGTGGATGGATTTCGTGTCGTTCGACCCGCGGCTGCCGGACGCGCTGCAACTGCACATCGTGCGGCTCACGCGGACCCCGGCGCAGTTCGAGGAGTACGAGGCGCAGGTGGTCGCATTCCTCGCGGAGTGCGACCGCGAAGAGGCGGCATTGCGGACGATGATGGAGGTGAGACGTGGCTGAGCCAGCGATGACCGAGTTGCGGACCGTGCAGTTGACGGCGGCAGATTTTCAGGACGGGCAGTACGTGGGGGCTCACGACCTGAGCGGCGCCCGCGTGCTCGACGCGCACCTCGAGATCGCGGCCGATCTCGGATGGGTGCGCTTCCTCCGTCTGCGCGTGCGAGGGCGGGTGCGCGCGCTGGCCGGCACGGGCATCAAGGCCGGCGGGGGCATCAAGGCCGGCGGGGGCATCGAGGCCGGCTGGGGCATCGAGGCCGGCTGGGGCATCGAGGCCGGCGGGGGCATCGAGGCCGGCNNGGGCATCNAGGCCGGCGGGGGCATCAAGGCCGGCGGGGGCATCGAGGCCGGCTGGGGCATCGAGGCCGGCTGGGGCATCGAGGCCGGCGGGGGCATCGAGGCCGGCTGGGGCATCGAGGCCGGCACGGGCATCAAGGCCGGCCGGGGCATCAAGGCCGGCACGGGCATCAAGGCCGGCACGGGCATCAAGGCCGGCNNGGGCATCGAGGCCGGCACGGGCATCNAGGCCGGCGNGGTNTTGCGTGTGCGGTTNCGCGTGTTCGCAGGCTTGGTTNCATGGCGTCTCCCCACCGAGGAGGAGCAGCTCGTGGTGTGTGGTCGTTTCGAGGGCGGGGTCGTGGCGTACGGGCGCCTCGTCGAGCGCGGGCTGTCGAGCGACACGCCCACGCCGGTGACGGGCGTAGGAGGAGGGAGACGTGGCAAAGAATCCTGATGAACTAGGCGCGCTATGGGAGAAGACCGGGACGAAGGGGCCGTACATGAGCGGCAACGTTGAGGGCGTTGGTAAGGTCGTGGTGTTCCGCAACAATAAGAAGCAGAACCCACGAGAGCCTGACTGGCGCATTCTTAGAGATCGGCCGAAAGAGGAGCGCACGGCGGCGAATCGGTTCGATGACCACGCAGAGCCGCCGCCGCGTGCTGGATCGTTGTCGGATCGTCTTCTGGCCAACCTGCCCCGGCCGTCGCGCGTGGATGACCCCAACGACGACATTCCGTTCTGAGCCGTGCCATGCTGCCGCACGTCTACCCCTGCCGCCTCGACCACGGCGCGCTGAAGCTCGACGGTGGGCGCTTCCGCGCGGATATGGCGGAACTCGGCACAGTCGAGGGACTGGAACTGATCGTCCGTAAGCGGCAGAGCCAGCGGAGCCTCGACCAGAACGCGTACTTGCATGGCGTCGTCTTCAAGCTGCTGGCGGAGCACTTCGGCGATTCTGTCCAGGGCGTGAAGCATGATCTGATGGGCGAGTGCTGGGGCTGGACCGCGTCGAAGGTCACAGGGAACCCGATCCCGATCCGGCTCCAGACGTCAGAGATGAGCACGAAGGACTGCGCGTATTTCATCGACTGGGTGATCCCCTGGGCGGCGACGGAACACGGGGTCATGATTCCGTTGCCGAACGAAGAGCTGGAGTGTCTGCGCCATGCCGGCTATCCCGAAGCCTCCACCGAGACCGCGTAAGCGGCGCATAGCCTGGGACCGCGCGGAAAGCGCGCGTGTGAAGGCGCGGAGTGATGGGCGTTGTGAATGTGTCGTGATCTTCGAAGGGCGCTGTCCACGGCGGGCAACTGAAGTCCACCATTTGCTCGGTGGACATGGACGGCGCGGGCGCGGCGCATCAGCGCTGGCGGAGAATAAATTGCACTTGTGCGCACGGCACCATCGGGACATCACAGAACACCGGCTTGGACTCGTCGAGGGATTGCTGGCGGCGTCTGAGGATGGCGCGCCGGTCTACGTGCGGGTGCGGTAAAAACGGGGCCGGAAGGAGGTGAGGACTCCCAGCCCCCGCGGCAGGCCGCCTGTGGAGGGCAGGCCGCGCGCGACTTGGGAGAGTCTCACACACACAGCCGGTGCAGTCAACAATGAATCCAGGAGGATGACATGTCAATACCGACACGCGACGACGGAGGGCCGGCATTCCCGAGGCCGCGAACGGCTTTCGGCTACAGCGAAAGCATTCAGTACGAGCAGGACGGTATGACCCTGCGCGACTGGTTCGCGGGGCAGGCGCTGGAGACGGTCTGTTTACTCCAGGATGTGGACCCCTCAGCGCGTCTCACACCAGCGTACTGCGCGCAGCGCGCGTACGACGTGGCCGACGCCATGATCGCGGAGCGCGCCAAATGACGGCGATCTGGACGCTCGCGGTGGTGCTGCTGATGCTCGGGGTGGTGGCGATCTTGGTGTGCCTCAACGCGAACAGGAGGGACGATGAGTAAACACAGCGACGCCTGGACGGGCGTGAAGTTCAGTGGCTTGCCTGTAGAGTATCACTGGCACGCTTGGCGCATCAGGCGCGTGGGGTTCAGGATGCCGTCGGGCGCAGAACACCCAATGTACGCCGTGAGCCATTATCATGCTGGGCGCTGGCAGATCCTCGCGTGGCGGTCTCTCCTACGCGACGCGAAAGCGTGGGCGCGAACGCATGAGGCGGGCGATGTTTGACGCCAACCGGCAGCGGCACGTGTGCGCGTGCGGGGCGCCGTGGTTCTGCGTCTCGCTCGACGCGAGGGCGACGATCTTCCGGTGCGTGCGGTGTTGGGTTGAGCGGTGGCGACAACGTCATCAAGAAACAGACTTGACGTGCGCGTGTGAATCGCTAGAATGAGGGAGTGAAAGTGCCGGCCTGCGAGGTGTAAGCCCCGCCGGTCCATGCAAGTTGTGTAAGGGCACAACCCGCGCACGGCCATTTTCAGGCCGGCGCGCCTATTGTATCCCCCCCACAATCTGCACGTCAACACTCACCACGCCAGGGCTCACGAACGGTGTGAGCGCCTGCATGTGACGCCGACGACTAGACCATCAACTGTCGGCCGCGTGGCGCGATAGCGAAACCGCGCCGCTTTCGAAGGGGAGCCAGGATTCAACGCCGGGACTTTTTCCTCCCCGACCTGACCTTCGTCGTGTAGGGGTCTGGTATCACTGGCCCGCGCTGGTCGATTCCGCTAAAAGGAACGGCTGGTCAGGGAAAGAAGTCCCGGCGCGGGCGAACGCAGAAGCGGAGGTGACATGGAGCGGAGCACGGGCTACACAAACGATGTCGTGGCCGAGGCGGCGGGGCGACTGCTCGATCGCTACCCGGAGATTTACGCGGAAGTTCACCGAGGCGCGCGCTACCTCGTGCGTCCCGTCCGGGACTACGCGGCGGCGTGCGCGCTCGTGACGGGCTGGCCCGACGCGGCGTACCTCGAGCGGATGCTGCGGGCGTTTCTCGTCCACCCGCAGCGGCTCAAACCGGGCACGCCGGCGCAATTCCTCGCGCTGGCGCCGGAGATTGACGCCGAGCTCCGGGCACCGTCGAAAGAAGAGGCGGACGCGGCGTTACGGACGAAGCAGATCGCGGACGCGAAAGCCTACACCGATCGGATGGCGCGGATTGGGAGGGATGGCGCATGACTGAGGAGGATTACCCGACATTCCGCGAGATGTTTGATGGTCTCGCGGCGTCTAAGCAACATCGGGCGTACCGGCAGGACGAACGGGACCGAGAGATCCAAGCCTATTGGGATCACCTCAAGGCCTACCCCCTCGCCGGCGTACGGATCGGGTGGGAACGTCTCCGAGACCAGGATGGCAAATTCCCCACGTCCTCGCAGTGGGCTTGCGCGATCCCCCGCACGGCCCGCCCCGATGCGCCGGTGATGAGCTGGTCTGAGGCGGCCGAGCACGACCGCGCGGCGGCCGTGGGCTATGAGCGGGAGCCGTGCCAGTGCCGGGCGTGCGTCGAGGCGGGCGCGGACACGCTGCCGCAGCGGTATCTCCCCGAGGAAGACCCACAGACGGGCGACGCGCGCAAGGCGCAACACCCGCGCACCCTGCTCGTCGTCTACCCTGGCCAGTGGGCGCACGGGCCAGCCCTCGCCGGCTGGCACCTCGCGCGGGAACACTTCTACGCGACCGCGCACAGGCTGTTCAGGATCACGCGGCGCGACGTCGCCGCGATAGGACGCCTGGCGGCGACCCCATGAGACGCCAGCCAGAAAAGCAGGCGCAGAGGGCCGTCTGCGCGCTGATTAAATTACTAGGCGGGCAGGTGTGGGTGCTCGGCACGCGTCGGCGCCGGACGGACTACCAAGGGACCATGATGAGCCCAGGGCTGCCAGATTGTTGGTTCATGTTCCCGCCGCGCCGCGACCTTGGCGCGATCGCCGGGTGGATTGAGGTGAAAGCCCCTCGGGGCCGGCTCAGTGCGGCGCAGATCGCCTTCCGCGCCGCGTGCGTCGAGTCCGGCGTGGTGCATCTCGTCGGCGGCCTGGATTCGTTCGTCGCCTGGTGCGTCGCGCAGGGGCGGGTGAAGGCCGACCAGGTCGCGCCCGATCGGGCGGGGCGGAGGGTCCGATGAGCCTGGTCGTCTGCCCAGCCTGCGGCGCCCAAAAACAGGTAAAAATAGATGTTGACACCATGCCTGCGCCGCGGTACACTCTCTGTATGGAGGGCAGAGACATGAGCGGTTATCATTCTGCGACCCCGACTTGCGCGTGGTGCGGCGATCCGGACGTCGGCGCGCGGTATGCCTACCTCGCAGACCCGAGGCACCCGGATATTTGCAGCTGCTGTATGGAGACAGCCGAGCGCAAGGCACAGGAGCTGCGGGAGCTGCTTGACGAGGGCGCCCCCGGGCTGCTCGAGGTGGTCGAGCCGGACACGGTGGGGTACTGGATCGGGGAGGGCTGGAGCGTGCCGGCGATCGCGCGGATCCTGCTCGGCCTGCCGGACGCGGACAGTGTGGAGGGGTGATGACTGATACGCTCACGGACGCGCTCGGCGCGCTACAGTCACTGCGCGCACGACGCGGGACACTTACGCCGCCGAAAGAAATCCGCGCGCTCGACCACTTCAAGGGCCGGGCGACGGAATTCCGTAACGCGGGGCGTCGGTTGCGGGCCGCTGGTGCCGTCATCTCGACGGGTATAAAGAGTAACGGCCTCTGGAGTCTTCCGCCAGCACCGGACGTGGAGGAGGGGGACCATGCGGAGCGATGACATGTCGCGGGTGGAGGCGGTCAAGCGGATCATCCAGGCGCCCACGGAGGCGATGCGGGACGACCTCTGGCCGCTGACCGAGACCGAGAGCTGGTGCGCGGCGCTGCTGCTGGCGTTCTGGCTCGGGGTCTTTGCGGGGCTGGTGCTGGCGCGCTAGGAAACAGACACATGAATAAACAACTCGTCTGCGAGGGTCGGTGCGGCGGGCCGCACACGGGGGCGTA
>C687J35021_10001759_pt1 | contig 15967 bp, 16 predicted proteins | sample RifCSPhighO2_12_FD_35021 | JGI IMG/M metagenome (IMG submission 35021)
GGAGCCGCGCATGTTTCACGTGATCCTCTTTCAACCGGAAATTCCACCGAATACCGGCAACATTATCAGGCTCTGCGCCAACAGCGGCTGCCACCTGCACCTGATCGAGCCCCTGGGCTTCGAGCTGGACGACAAGCGCCTGCGCCGCGCCGGCCTCGACTACCACGAGTACGCCAGCCTGCAGCGCCACGCCGACCTGCCCAGCTGCCTGGAAAGCCTCGGCCAGCCGCGGGTCTTCGCCTTTACCACCAAGGGCTCGCAGCCCTTCCATCAGGTCAGCTACCAACCCGGCGACGCCTTTCTGTTCGGCCCGGAAAGCCGCGGCCTGCCCCAGGAGATCCGCGACAGCCTGCCGCCCGAACAGCGCCTGCGCCTGCCCATGCGCGAGGGCTGCCGCAGCCTTAACCTGTCCAACACCGTCGCCGTGGCGGTCTATGAGGCCTGGCGTCAGCAGGGTTTTGCCGAGGCGTAGGGTGGGTTAGGCGCAAGGCCACGGATTATCTGCTGCCACATAGATCCGTTGCGCCGTAACCCACCAGTTGAGACAGACCGGCTATCCCCCGATAAAAATGGGGCAGCAACGCCGCATGCCCGGCGGCCTGCCGTCGGGGCCACCTAGGCCGTGCTCACCTGGGGCAGCCGCAGAGTCCTGGTGCGCACGGCGCACCCTACTGAGCCCCGTAGGGTGCGCTGGTCGCACCAAGCCACCTCCGAACCTTTTCAAGACCGATTGCCCGTAACACTTGATGCAATACCTGGCGGGTGCACAGCCACAAAAAACGCCCCGAAGGGCGTTTTTATCCAGCGGCGCTTAGCTTAGTGAGCCGTTGCCGCCTCGCCTGCCTGAGCCTGCTGAATACGCTGCAGCTCTTGCGCATAGAGTGCGTCAAAATTCACCGGGGCCAGCATAAGCGCCGGGAAGGAGCCACGTACTACCAGGCTGTCGAGGGTTTCGCGGGCGTAGGGGAAGAGGATATTCGGGCAGAACGCNCCCAGGGTGTGGCTCATGGAGGCGGCGTCCAGCCCCTTGATCAGGAAGATGCCGGCCTGCTGCACTTCGGCGATAAAGGCGGTTTCTTCGCCATTCTTCACGGTTACCGAGAGGGTCAGCACCACTTCATGGAAGTCGCCATCGAGGGTCTTCTGCCGAGTATTGAGGTCCATGGCCACGCTCGGCGTCCACTCCTGACGGAAGATCTCCGGGCTCTTCGGTGCTTCGAAGGACAGATCGCGCACGTAGATACGTTGCAGGGAGAACTGTGGGTTCTGTTCGCCCTGAGCGGCGCCGTTGCTAGCTTGTTCAGTCATGGCAAAGCCTTCTTGTTTATCGTTTGGGTATTGAATTAAGCCTGCAGCAGCGCGTCGAGCTTGCCGGCGCGCTCCAGGGCATAAAGATCGTCGCAGCCACCCACATGGGTGGTGCCGATCCAGATCTGCGGTACCGAGGTCTGCCGCGCCTTGCGGGTCATCTCGGCACGCACGTCAGGCTGGCCATCGACCTTGATCTCGTCGAAAGCCACCCCCTTTTTCGCCAGCAATTGCTTGGCGCGGATGCAGTAGGGGCACCAGTCGCTGGAATAAATCACTACGGCCGGCATATCACTTCACCAGCGGCAGGTTGTCGCCGCGCCAGCTGGCAATCCCGCCCGACAGCTTGGCCGCCTTGTAACCGGCCTTTTTCAGGTCNCGGCTGACCGCGCCNGCATGCTGGCCCATGGCATCGACCACGATCAGGGTCTTGGCCTTGTGCTTCTCCAGCTCGGCAATCCGGCTGGCGACCTTTTCATAGGGAATATGCAGGGCACCGACGATATGCCCGGCGGAGAAATCCTTCTGCCCACGCACGTCGAGTATCAGGCCCTGCTCACTGTTGATCAGCGCGGTCAGCTCGCGGCTGCTCAGGCTCTGCCCGCCTTTACGGGCCTCGGTGAAGGCCAGCAGTGCAAGCAGGCTGAGGAACATTGCGCTCAGAACATAGTGGGTCGTGACAAATTCAATCAGGTTGGCAAGCATTGCGCGGTTCCGGGACGGTAAAATGTGGGCCAGTATACACAGCCCCACAGGTCGGCCAAACCCCCGCCCGGCAGTGACGCCCAGAGCGCTTGGCCGTAAAATGCCCGACCTTGTTTTCNGCCCATCGACCCAGAGCGAACCAGTTTTATGAGCGCAACGCCCAAACCCCTGGTACTGATCATCCTCGATGGCTTCGGCCATAGCGACAACCCTGAAGCCAACGCCATCATGGCCGCCAACACGCCNGTCTACGATCATTTGCGCGCCACCCGCCCCCACGGCCTGATCTCCGGCAGCGGCATGGATGTGGGCCTGCCAGACGGGCANATGGGCAACTCCGAGGTTGGCCACATGAACCTCGGGGCCGGCCGCGTGGTGTATCAGGACTTCACCCGGGTGACCAAAGCCATCCGCGACGGCGAATTTTTCGACAACCCAGTGATCACCGCCGCGGTGGACAAGGCCGTGACCGCCGGCAAGGCCGTGCATATCCTCGGCCTGCTCTCCGATGGCGGCGTGCACAGTCACCAGGACCACCTGGTGGCCATGGCCGAACTGGCCGCCCGGCGCGGCGCGGAGAAGATCTACCTGCACGCATTTCTCGACGGCCGCGACACCCCGCCGCGCAGCGCGCAGAGCGCCATCGAACTGCTCGACGCCGCCTTCACCAAATTGGGCAAGGGCCGCATCGCCAGCCTGATAGGCCGCTACTTCGCAATGGACCGCGACAACCGCTGGGACCGCGTCGAACAGGCCTACCACCTGATCGTCGAGGGCCAGAGCCAGTTCAACGCCAGCACTGCCGTGGAAGGCCTGCAGGCCGCCTACGCCCGTGACGAGAGCGACGAGTTCGTCAAGGCCACCAGCATCGGTGCACCAGTGAAAGTCGAAGACGGCGACGCCGTGGTCTTTATGAACTTCCGCGCCGACCGTGCCCGCGAACTGACCCGCTGCTTCGTCGAGCCCGACTTCAAGGAATTCCCGCGCGCGCGGGTGCCGCAACTGGCCGACTTCGTCATGCTCACCCAGTACGCAGCCAGCATCCCCGCTCCCAGCGCCTACAAGCCGGAAGCCCTGACCAACGTGCTGGGTGAATACCTGGCGAACAACGGCAAGACCCAGCTGCGCATCGCCGAGACCGAGAAGTACGCCCACGTCACCTTCTTCTTCTCCGGCGGCCGCGAAGAGCCGTTCGAAGGCGAAGAACGCATCCTGATCCCCTCGCCGAACGTCGCCACCTACGACCTGCAGCCCGAAATGAGTGCNCCCGAAGTCACCGACCGTATCGTCGATGCCATCGAAAACCAGCGTTATGACGTGATAGTGGTCAACTACGCCAACGGCGATATGGTCGGCCATACCGGCGTGTTCAGCGCCGCGGTCAAAGCAGTGGAATGCCTGGACAGCTGCGTCGGCCGTATCGTCGAGGCGCTGGACAAGGTCGGTGGCGAGGCGCTGATCACCGCCGACCACGGCAACGTCGAGCAGATGGAAGACGACAGCACCGGCCAGGCCCACACCGCTCACACCTGTGAGCCGGTGCCGTTTATCTATGTCGGCAAGCGCCCCGCGCACATCCGCGAAGGCGGCGTCCTGGCCGACGTGGCTCCGACCCTGCTGACCCTGATGGGCCTGCCGATCCCGCCACAGATGACCGGCACCAGCATTATCGAGCTGGACTGAAGCCACACGCGGCACGGGTCGCCCCCAGCGGGCCGACCCGTGCCGGAGCTTGGCGCTCATGACTTGCAGCTTGCGCCTGGTTTTCTATGGCCACGCCATCCATGGCGGCCACCCTACGGGCCGTCGCTGCGCGACGTTAACCATGGCTCCCGGCCATTTTTATGGCCTACCATCCCTGGCGACCACCCTTTGGGCCGTCGCTACGCGACGTTAAAAATGGCTCCCGGCCATTTTTTAGGCATACTAGGCACGTCTCCGTTCCAGGTGCCGCCCGCCCCATGTTTCGCGCCCTTGCCCTGATTTTCCTGACTGTCCTGTTTGCGCCTGCCTTCGCCGACGAAAAAGCCGACGCCCAGAAGCAACTGGAAGCCGCCCGCGGCGATGTCGCCGAGCTGAAGAAACTGCTGGAGAAGCTGCAACTGGAGAAATCCGGCGTGCAGAAGGACCTGAAAAAAACCGAAAGCGAGCTGGGCCAGCTGGAAAAGCAGGTCAAGGGCCTGCAGGACGACCTGAAAAAGACTCAGGAAGAGATTCAGCGTCTCGACAGCGAGAAAAAAAAACTCGAAGGCGCGCGCCTTGAGCAACAGCGACTGATCGGCATCCAGGCTCGCGCCGCCTACCAGAGCGGTCGTCAGGAATACGTCAAGCTGCTGCTCAACCAGCAGAACCCGGAAAAGTTCTCGCGCACCCTGAGCTATTACGATTACCTCAGCGAAGCCCGTATGGAGCAGCTCAACGGCTTCAACGAGACCCTGCGACAACTGGCCAATATCGAGCTGGACATCGCCAACCAGCAGGCCCAGCTGCAGGAACAGAAAAGCGCGCTGGACGTCCAGCACCAGCAACTCGCCGTGGTACGCAAGGAACGCCAGCAGGCCCTGGCCAAGCTGAACAGCGAATTTTCCGCCCGCGACCGCAAACTCAAGGCCCGCGAGCGCGACCAGGCACAATTCGCCCGAGTGCTGAAAACCATCGAAGAAACCCTCGCCCGCCAGGCCCGCGAAGCCGAAGCCGCGCGCCAGCGCGCCCTGCTCGCCGCCCGCGAACAGCCCCGCGTCAATGCGCCGGCGGCGGCCGCCAGCGGTCCGCAGGTCAGTTCGGGGGCCAGCGTTGGCGGACCGTTCGCCAAGGCTCGGGGCAAGCTGCCCTGGCCCGTGGATGGTCGTCTGGTGGCGCGTTACGGCACTCCGCGCGGCGGCGACGCTCGAACCAAGTGGGACGGCGTCCTTATCGGTGCCTCTGCCGGCAGCCAGGTGCGCGCCGTGCATGGCGGCCGCGTGGTCTTCGCCGACTGGTTGCGCGGTTCCGGGCTTCTGGTCATTCTCGACCATGGCAACGGTTATCTGAGCCTGTACGGGCACAACCAGAGTCTGCTTAAAGACGCCGGCGATATGGTCGCCGCGGGGGACCCCATTGCCACGGTCGGCAACAGTGGCGGCCAGGAAACCCCGGCACTGTATTTCGCAATTCGCCAGCAGGGTCGCCCCAGCGACCCTGCACAATGGTGCCGCACACAGGGATAGTCGGTGGTTGCAAGACGCCGCGTTTACCGTTTCAGGACAGGAGTAAGTTCGATATGCCGCATTTGTTCCGCCTCACCGCTCTCGCGCTGGCTGCCAGCCTGCTGGGCCATGCCTCACTGGCCCTTGCCGATGCAGCGCCGCCACCAGCCACCGCGAACGACAGCGCGCCCCTGCCCCTTGAGGATCTGCGCACCTTCGCCGAGGTGATGGACCGGATCAAATCGGCCTATGTCGAACCGGTAAGCGACAAGACCCTGCTGGAAAATGCCATCAAGGGCATGCTCAGCAACCTCGACCCGCACTCCGCCTACCTGGAGCCGGAAGCCTTCCGCGACCTACAGGAAAGCACCAGCGGCGAGTTCGGCGGCCTCGGCATCGAGGTCGGCACCGAAGACGGCTTTATCAAGGTGGTATCGCCCATCGACGACACCCCGGCCTCGGCCGCGGGCATCCAGCCCGGCGACCTGATCATCAAGATCGATGGCAAGCCGACCAAGGGCCTGTCGCTGATGGAAGCGGTGGACCAGATGCGCGGCAAGGCCGGCAGCAAGATCACCCTCCGCCTGGTGCGCGAAGGTGGTAAACCCTTCGACGTTGAGCTGACCCGCGCGGTGATCAAGGTCAGAAGCGTCAAGAGCCAACTGCTCGACGACGGCTACGGCTATGTGCGCATCACCCAGTTCCAGGTCAACACCGGCGAAGAAGTCGGCAAGGCGCTGAACAAGCTGCGCAAGGACAATGGCAAGAAGCTCCGCGGCCTGGTCCTGGATCTGCGTAACAACCCCGGCGGCGTGCTGCAGGCCGCAGTCGAGGTGTCCGACCACTTCCTCAAAAAGGGCCTGATCGTCTACACCGAAGGGCGTATCGCCAACTCCGAACTGCGCTTCTCCGCCGACCCGGCCGACGCCAGCGAAGGCGTACCCCTGGTGGTACTGATTAATGGCGGCAGCGCCTCGGCTTCGGAGATCGTTGCCGGCGCGCTGCAGGATCACAAGCGCGGCGTACTGATGGGTACCGACAGTTTCGGCAAGGGCTCGGTGCAGACCGTACTGCCGCTGAACAACGACCGCGCCCTCAAGCTCACCACCGCGCTCTACTACACCCCCAACGGCCGCTCGATCCAGGCCCAGGGCATAGTCCCGGACATCGAGGTGGCGCGCGCCAAGCTGACCCGCGAGCAGGATGAGTCGGGCATCAAGGAAGCCGACCTGCAAGGTCACCTGGGCAACGGCAATGGCGGCGCAGACAAGCCGAGCAAGAGCAAGACCGCCACCCCGGCGCGCCCCCAGGACGACGACTACCAGCTGAGCCAGGCCCTCAACCTGCTCAAGGGCCTGAACGTTACCCGCGGCGATTAACGCCAGCCCAGACCCGCACCAAGCAGCAAAAAGCCCGGCCTTGATCACTCAAGGCCGGGCTTTTTCTGGTCTACAGACTCGCTAATAGTAGGGTGCGCCTTGTGTTCAGCCGGAACAGGCGGTGGTTTCTTGGTGCGCACGGCGCACCCTACGGGGTAACGCCTGCACCTTAGGAGCGGCGGCGTGCCCCATTCCGTGCCCGCGAAACCGCGATCGCGGCCATGGAATGGGGCACACACCACGCCTGCAAACTGCTCTTCACAACCTGACCGCTACGCTATACAAAAAGCCCGGCCTTGATCGCTCAAGGCCGGGCTTTTTTATACCAACCAACAGCTACAGGTAGTTATTGGTCATCTCTTCGATAAAGCCTTCGGCGCGCAGCTCATCCAGGGCTTTCTGCAGACGCTCGATCACCTCGTCCGGGGTGTCCTTGTTCAGCGCCAGGTACAGCTCGGCCTCGTTGAAACGCAGCACCGTGGTCAGGCCGCTGACGCCATCCTGCTTGGCCAGGTAACGCCCCACCGGGTCGGTGGTGGCCCACAGGTCGATCTTGCCGGAGATCAGCTTCTTGATGTTCTCCTGATCGCGCAGGGCATTGATCGGCTTGAGCCCCTGGCTTTCCAGGTGCTGGCTGACCGCATCGTTCTTGTAGGCCCCGACCTGATACTGCGCCGCCTCTTTCAGGCTGGCCACGCTGAGGTTATTGCCGGGCGCGGCGAGCAGCACCCAACTGGTCTTGGCCAGCGGCCCGACCCACTTGAACAGCGGCTGCCGCTCGGGGGTGAAGGTGGTGGAGAACAGGCCATAGTTGGGCTTGTCCAGGGTCAGGCGGTACAGGCGATCCCAGGGGAAGCGCAGGCTCAGGCTGTAATCGATATTGGCGCGCTTGAACATTGCCCGCACCACTTCGGCGCTGATGCCGTCGATGCCGTCATCGCGGGCAAAGTTCTTGTCATCCACCGACATATTGAACGGCGGGAAATTTTCCGTCAGCAGCACCACTTTATAGTCGGCCGGCAACTCGGCGTGGGCGGCAAAGGCGCTAAGGACAAGGCCGAACAACAGACTGCTTTTTATCGTTTTCAACATAGGTCTTCCCGCTCGCAAAATTTGTGATTATGGCTAGCGGCATCCCTGCTCGGGCGGATGCCAGGCGACTTGACGTCAACCATCCCTGACCGCGAGCCGGCTTGTGGCTGCCCCGCCGGTTTTTCGCATTACAGATAATTGCTCAAGATCTCGTCGACAAAACCTTCGCTGCGCATCTTGTCCAGTTCAGCTTGCAGCTTCTGTACCACTTCATCCGGCACCTCCTTGTTGAGGGCCAGGAAGAGTTCCGCGCTGTCGAAGCGCAGGATGGTTTTCAGCCCACTGATGCCTTCCTGTTTCGCCAGGTAACGTCCGGCGGGGTCGCCGCTGGCCCACAGGTCGATCTGCCCGGCCATCAGTTTCTTGGCGTTTTCCTGGTCGCGCAGGGCGGTGATCGGCTCCAGGCCCTTCTCCACCAGGTACTCGGCAATCGCATCGCCCTTGTAGGCACCGACCTTGTACTGCTTGGCATCGTCCAGGCTGCTCAGGCTGATAGTACTATCGCTGCGGCCGAGCAGTACCCAGTCGTCCGGACCGATCGGGCCGACCCACTTGAACAGGTTTTCCCGCTCGGGCAAACGGGCGGTGACGAACACCCCATAGCCGGGTTTTTCCAGGGCCAGCTTGTAGATCCGGTCCCAGGGGAAACGCAGGGTCAGGTTGTACTGAATTTCGGCACGCTTGAACATTTCGCGAATGATATCCGCGGCAATGCCATCGATATTGTCTTCCTGGGCGAAGTTCTTGCCGTTGATCGCCATGTTGTAGGGCGGGAAATTCTCCGTCAGCAGCACCATCCGGTAGTCGTCGGGAACTTCGGCCTGGGCGCTGGCGGCCAACAACCAGCCTGCAGCCAACAGCGCAATCGACAGGGATCTGAACATAGCAACTCTCTTTCCATTAAGGCCGGACTGGGGCGCAGCATAACCAGCAGCGTCCACCAGGCCTAGACTTTGCAGCCTGAAAGCGACCGATCGGTCGCGGGTGGGTATATAGGGTCGGGCCACGGGCACGGCCGCATACTCTAACCAAATGGGCGGCAAGCTGCTGTCGACCCGTACTCAAGCTGAGCCGGGCCAGCCCATTCAGCGTACGACTATGCCGCGACTGGCCAGGTAGGCCTTGGCTTCCGGCACTGTGTATTCGCCGAAGTGGAAGATGCTCGCGGCCAGCACTGCCGCCGCCTTGCCTTCGAGGATGCCGGCAGCCAGGTGCTCAAGGTTGCCGACGCCGCCGGAGGCGATCACCGGGATGCCGACCATTTCGCTGATGGCGCGGGTCACGCCGAGGTCATAGCCGCTTTTTACGCCGTCCTGATCCATGCTGGTCAGGAGGATTTCGCCGGCACCGAGGTCTTCCATCTTCTTCGCCCAGAGCACGGCATCCAGGCCGGTGGGTTTGCGCCCACCGTGGGTGAAGATTTCCCAGCGCGGGGTTTCACCCGGCTTGGAGACTTTCTTGGCATCGATGGCCACGACGATGCACTGCGAACCGAAGCGCGACGCGGCCTCGCCGACGAACTCCGGGGTAAACACCGCCGCGGTGTTGATCGAGACCTTGTCCGCGCCGGCATTGAGCAGGTTGCGGATATCCTGCACGGTGCGCACACCGCCACCGACGGTCAGGGGAATAAACACCTGACTGGCCATGCGTTCGACCGTATGCAGGGTGGTGTCACGGCCGTCAACGCTGGCGGTGATATCGAGAAAGGTGATCTCGTCGGCACCCTGCTCGTCGTAACGGCGGGCGATCTCCACCGGATCGCCGGCATCGCGAATGTTCTCAAACTGCACGCCCTTGACCACGCGGCCGTTGTCCACGTCGAGGCAGGGGATAATGCGTTTTGCCAGTGCCATAAGAAGTATTCCCGTAGTGTGTCGCGGGGCCGCCGAGGCCGCGCGCACCGCCAAAACCGTGCAGGTCGCCCCGCGTCAGCCCTTGAAGTTATCGCAGAAGGCCTGAGCCTCGGCCACATCCAGGGTGCCTTCATAGATGGCACGGCCGGTGATGGCACCGATAATGCCCGGCGAACGGGCCAGCAGCAGCTTCTCGATATCACTGAGGTTGTGGATACCGCCGGAGGCGATCACCGGAATCCGGCTGGCGGCGGCCAGGGCGGCGGTGGCCTCGACGTTGCAACCCTGCATCATGCCGTCTTTGGCGATATCGGTATAAACGATGGCGGATACGCCGTCAGCCTCGAAACGTTTGGCCAGATCGGTGGCCTGCACCGTCGACACTTCAGCCCAGCCGTCGGTGGCGACGAAGCCATCCTTGGCATCCAGACCGACGATCACCTTGCCGGGGAAGGCCTTGCAGGCGTCGGTGACGAATTGCGGATCTTTCACCGCCTTGGTGCCAATAATCACGTAGCTGACACCGGCACGCACATAGTGCTCGATGGTTTCCAGGGTGCGGATGCCGCCGCCGATCTGGATCGGCAGAGTCGGGTAACGCTTGGCGATGGCGGTGACCACCTCGCCGTTGACCGGCTGGCCTTCGAAGGCACCGTTGAGGTCGACCAGGTGCAGGCGACGGCAGCCGCCCTCAACCCACTTGGCGGCCATGCTCACCGGGTCTTCGGAGAACACCGTGGAGTCTTCCATGCGGCCCTGGCGCAGACGCACGCAAGCGCCGTCCTTCAGATCGATAGCGGGGATAATCAGCATCGGTTGAACCTGCTCAAGTCGTGTGAATTCGGTGGGTCAGCTCTTTTCCAGCGCCCAGAGGTCGCTTTCGATGCTCTCGAACCGTTCTTTCAGGTGAGTCTGTACATCGAAAATCGCCCGGTTGTAGTAGTGCGGTGCAATCTCGCGGGCAAACAACTCCAGCACTTCGGCGGCCTCGAAGCTGCCCAGCTCAAGCTCGAAGCGCTCGGCCATAAACCGCTTGAGCACCAGGCAGGCGTCACGTTCCTGCTCGGTGCTCAGGGTCATCAGTGGCGGTTTCTGCTTGGCCCGGCTCATTTACCAGCGGCCATCCCAGGCGGCGAAGTTCTGCAGCAGCTGCAGGCCATGGGTATGGCTCTTCTCCGGGTGGAACTGCACGGCGAAGCGCGAACCCTCGGCCAGGGCCGCGGCGAAGTCCTTGCCGTAATGGCCGCGACCGACCACCTGCTGCGGCTTGCCGGCTTCGATGTAATAGCTGTGTACGAAGTAGAAGCGCGCCATATCGGGAATGTCGTGCCACAGCGGGTGCTTGACCGACTGACTCACTTCATTCCAGCCCATATGCGGCACCTTCAGCGGCTCGCCGTCTTCGACCATATCCTTGCCGAAGAAGCGCACCTGGCCGGGGAACAGACCGATGCAGTCGACCCCGTCGTTCTCTTCGCTGCGTTCGAGCAAGGCCTGCATGCCCACGCAGATGCCGAGAAACGGCCGGTCCTGGCTGACTTCACGCACCAGGCTGTCGAAACCCAGACGCTTGATCTCGGCCATACAGTCGCGAATCGCGCCGACGCCGGGGAATACCACCCGGTCGGCCTCGCGAATCACCTGGGCATCGCTGGTCACCAGCACCTTGCCGGCACCCACATGTTCGAGAGCCTTGGCCACCGAATGCAGGTTGCCCATGCCGTAGTCGATAACCGCGACCGTCTGCATCAGAGCACGCCCTTGGTCGACGGCATCTGCCCGGCCATCCGCGGGTCCAGCTCGACGGCCATGCGCAGGGCGCGACCGAAGGCCTTGAACACCGTTTCAATCTGGTGGTGGGTGTTGGTGCCACGCAGGTTGTCGATATGCAGGCTGACCAGGGCGTGATTGACGAAGCCCTGGAAAAACTCCTGGAACAGGTCCACATCGAAGCCGCCCACCACCGCACGGGTGAATGGCACATGCATCTGCAGACCGGGACGGCCGGAGAAGTCGATGACCACACGCGACAACGCTTCGTCCAGTGGCACATAGGAATGGCCGTAGCGGGTCATGCCCTTCTTGTCGCCAATCGCCTTGGTGAACGCCTGGCCGAGGGTGATGCCGACGTCTTCCACGGTGTGGTGATCGTCGATATGCAGGTCGCCCTTGCACTGGATATCCAGGTCGATCAGGCCGTGACGGGCAATCTGATCGAGCATGTGTTCGAGGAACGGCACGCCAATATCGAACTTGGCCTTGCCGGTACCATCCAGATTGATCGAGACCTTGATCTGGGTCTCCAGGGTGTTGCGTTCGACGGAAGCCGTACGTTCGGCCATCACCAGCTCCAGAAATTGCTCGCGGAAAAAGGCTGCCATTATAGGGGCAAAGCCGCCCTGGGGATACGCACCCGGCCGCCTGGACTGCATCTTGCAGACGTCCGGATATTTGCCCTGCCGAGGCGGCGATCATGCATGAGCGGAAAATGCCGGCCACCCTGCGCTTTATGCTGGCGGCCCGGCGCAGCGAGTTGCTCGGCCTGGAAGACCTGGCGCAGACCTGTGAGCTGGTGACCCGCATCAGCCAGCTGGTGCATGCCCTGCAAAAAGAACGCGGCTACTCCAACCTCTACCTGAGCGGCAACGCCCCGCACCAGCGCCTGCAGCTGGACGGCCTGAGCCAGGCCGCCGACAGCCTGGAACGCCAGGTCCGCGACGACCTCGAACGCATTGATCAGAACGGCCTCGGCTCGGCCGACAAGACCCGCCTGTTCACCCGCATCGCCTATGCCCTGCATAGCCTCGACGAGCTGCCGGCGCTGCGCCGCAAGATTCGCGAACACCGGATCAGCATGCAGGACGCCACCGCCGCCCTGGTACGGCTGATCGGCGGACTGCTGGCGGTGGTCTTCGAGGCCGCCGATACCGCCATCGACCCCGCCATCACCCGCAGCCTGGTGGCGCTGTTCAACTTTATGCAGGGCAAGGAACTCGCCGGCCAGGAGCGCGCCCTGGGCGTCGCCGGCTTCGCCAGCGGCTACTTCACAGCCGAGATGCTCGAGCGCCTGGAACACCTGCTGGAGTGCCAGGAGCGCAGCTTCGTGACCTTCGGCCGCTTCGCCAGCCCGGCGGCCCTGGAGCTCTGGCACAGCCTCTGCGCCAGCCCCAGCAACGCCCAGGCCTGCCGTCTGCGCGAGATCGCCCGGCGCACCCACGCCGACGCCCGGGTCGACTGCCAGCTCGGCGAACTCTGGTTCGAACTGCACACCGCCCGTATCGACGCGATGAAAAGCGTGGAAACCTGCCTGGAGCAGGATCTGCTGCACGGCTGCCAGCAGAGCATGCAGCGCGTNCGTCACGACCTNCACAACCACCGCCGNCTGCTCGACGGCCTCAGCGATATGCATGCCGCCGCCGAGCAGGCCAGGCTGTTCAGCGTGCCCAGCAGCGACCGCGACAGCCCGGCCGAAGAAGGCCAAAGCACNAACCTGGCGCGCTCGACTCTGGATCTGCTGCAGAGCCAGACCCAGCGCCTGCAGGGCATGCACGACGAGCTACGGGAAGCGCGCCAGGCCCTGGACGAGCGCAAACTGGTGGAGCGCGCCAAGCAGCTGCTGATCAAGCAGCAGGGCTGCAGCGAAAGCGAAGCCTATGCCCGGCTGCGCCAGACGGCGATGAACCAGGGACTGCGCCTGGACGAAGTGGCCCAGCGCCTGTTGGCACTCAACGCCGAGCTACCCACGGCCAGCCCCCGACAAAAGCACTGAACTCAGGCACACGCCAGAAACCACGCACTGCGAACGTGCACCACCGCATGCCGCGGTGCCCCTTCAGCACAGCGCCCGGCCAGGGCGAACGAACACCACGCTCGCCTGGCCGGGCAATGCAAACCATTGATCTGACAGGCGCGACCGACCCGAAACGGCATACGCGAAAACATTACCTAGATCCTGGCACGGCTTTCGCTACGGCTAGAACAAGCCTGGCAGCAATGCCGAGCACCACAATTTAATCCGGACAACGATGTCCACGCCCCCGGCTCAGCCGGTCGGCGTGACATCGTTTTTTTTCGCCCAGAGGAAACCGAGCAATGACCGACAAGCCGAGCAATGACGACAGCAACAGCGTACTGATGGCCTCGCGCCGGCGCTTCCTGAAACAGTCGATAGTCGCCGCCAGCGGTATCGCCCTGCTCGGCGGCATGCCGCTCGGCCTGTCGTCCAGCGCCTGGGCCGCCGGCACGGATGTGGAAACCACCAAGGCCAAACTCGGCTTTATCGCCCTGACCGATGCCGCGCCGCTGTTTGTCGCCGCCGAGAAGGGCTTTTTCGCCAAATACGGCATGACCGAGGTTGAGGTGCTCAAGCAATCGTCCTGGGGCACCACCCGCGACAACCTGGTCCTGGGCTCGGCGAAGAACGGCATCGACGGCGGCCATATCCTCACCCCCATGCCTTACCTGATCAGCGCCGGCATTGTCACGCCGAACAACCAGCCGGTACCGATTTCCATCCTCGCCCGCCTCAACCTGGCCGGCCAATGCATCTCGGTGGGCGAGGAATACCGCGACCTGAAAATCGGCGTCGACAGCACGCCATTCAAGGCGGCTCTGGAAGCCAAGAAAGCCAGTGGCAAAAAGGTCAGTGCGGCCATGACTTTCCCCGGCGGCACCCATGACTTGTGGATGCGCTACTGGCTGGCAGCCGGCGGCATCAATCCGAACAGCGACATCAACACCATCGTGGTGCCGCCAGCGCAGATGGTCGCCAACATGAAAGTCGGCAGCATGGACACCTTCTGCGTCTGCGAGCCGTGGAACGCCCAGCTGATCAACCAGAAGATCGGCTACACGGCCAACACCACCGGCGAGCTGTGGCACAACCATCCGGAAAAATCCTTCGCCCTGCGCAGCGATTACGTCGCCGCCAACCCCAAGGCCGCCCAGGCCCTGACCATGGCGATCATGGAAGCGCAGATGTACTGCGAGAAGCCGGAAAACAAGGAAGAAGTGGCGAAGATCTGCTCGCAGCGGCGCTGGATCGGCGCGCCTTATGCCGACATCGTCGACCGCATGAAGGGCAACTTCGCCTACGGCACCGGCAAGGTGGTGGAGAACCATCCAGAACAGATGCGCTACTGGGACGACTTCGCCTCCTACCCCTTCCAGAGCCACGACCTCTGGTTCCTCACCGAGAACAAGCGCTGGGGCTACCTGCCGNCCGATTTCGACAGCCAGGCACTGATCGCCCAGGTCAACCGCGAGGATATCTGGCGCGCCGCCGCCGCCGCCCTGAGCCTGCCNGCNGAACAGATTCCCGCCTCGACCTCGCGCGGCGTCGAGACCTTCTTCGACGGCAAGGTGTTCGACCCCGAAAACCCGCAAGCCTATCTGGACAGCCTGACCATCAAGGCCATGGCCTGACCGCCATGCACCGCCTGCGAGGAGACACCCGATGAACGCCAACGTAAAAATCGAGCCCGCCGCCGTGGCCAGCCCGACAACACCAGCCACACCCTCGCGGCTTAGCCGTATCGGCACACGCCTGCAGCAGACCCTGCTGCAGGATCTGCTGCCACCGCTGGTGATCCTGCTGGTGCTCGGGCTGATCTGGGAAATGCTCTGCTCGGGTGCCGGTGCAGCCCTGCCGCCGCCTTCCCAGGTGCTCAGCGATACCTGGGAGTTGATCGTCGATCCCTTCTACGACAACGGCGGCAACGATGTCGGCCTGGCCTGGCAACTGCTGGCCAGCCTGCAACGGGTGGCGGTGGGTTATCTGCTGGCAGTGGTGGCGGGCGTCGCCCTCGGCGTACTGATCGGCCAGTCGGACTGGGCCATGCGCGGCCTCGACCCGCTGTTCCAGGTGCTGCGCACCGTGCCGCCGCTGGCCTGGCTGCCGCTGTCCCTGGCGGGTTTTCAGGACAGCCATCCGTCGGCGATCTTCGTGATCTTTATCACTGCGATCTGGCCGATCATCATCAACACCTCGGTGGGCATCCGTAATATTCCCCAGGACTACCGCAACGTCGCCCAGGTGATCCAGCTGAATGCCTGGGAGTACTTCCGCATCATCATGCTGCCGGCCGCCGCACCCTACATCTTCACCGGCCTGCGCATCGGGGTCGGCCTGTCGTGGCTGGCGATCATCGCCGCGGAAATGCTGATCGGCGGGGTCGGTATCGGCTTCTTCATCTGGGATGCCTGGAACGCCTCACGCATCAGCGACATCATTCTCGCCCTCGTCTATATCGGCGTGGTCGGCTTCTTCCTCGACCGTCTGGTGGCCTTCGCCGGCCGGCGCATCACCCGCGGCATCCCCGCCGCCTGAGGATTCTGACATGAGCTACCTCTCCATCGAACAACTGGACAAAAGCTTCGTGCGCGGCAACCTGGCCTCCCAGGTGCTGAAGAACATCAACCTGCGCATCGACAAGGGCGAATT
>C687J35021_10001760_pt1 | contig 15952 bp, 14 predicted proteins | sample RifCSPhighO2_12_FD_35021 | JGI IMG/M metagenome (IMG submission 35021)
TATTAAGGCGAGACCCTAAATAATTTTTATCTTTTAAGTACTTTATCAATTCTTAGTATATATTTATTTGATATCATATCAAATAATTAAAATTATCTCAAAAATATCCTTCGTAAATCACGTACAAAAAAGCTCTGGAATTTTTTCTGGAGCTCCAGAATTTCAAAGATGTTTTAGAAGAAGAAGAAGAAGAAGAAGAAGAAGAAGAAGAAGAAGAAAAGTTTTCTTCAGGCACTTAATACAATATAAATGAAAAGTTAATTATATTGTATTAATGCGAGTACCTAAATAATTTTTACTCTTTAATCATTTAGTTATATTGTACTAATATATTACTTAGTACAATCTTAATATTTGAATATCATCTCAAAAATATCCTTCGTAAATCACGTACAAAAAAGCTCTGGAATTTTTCTAGAATTTTCTGGAAAATTAGAATTTTTTAGAAGAAGAAGACGAGGAGTGCGAAGTTTAATTTTCCTCCGGTCCTTATTCCTACGGTACAGTATAAATAACTTTTTAATTGTATTGTATTAATACGGGTATCTAAATAATTTTTACCTTTTAAATACTTTATCAATTTATAATAAGACTTTATTTGATACGATATCAAATAATGAAGATTATCTTTAATAAATCACTCACACGGCTTCGCCGCCCGACAAGTCGGAAAAGCTCCAGAATTTTTAGAAGACGCGGAGCGCGAAGTTTAATTTTTCTCCGGTGCTTATTCCTACGGTACAGTATAAATAACTTTTTAATCTAAATGTATTAATACGGGTACCTAAATAATTTTCTTATTTTAAGTACTTCATGAATTATTACTAAGAGTTTATTTGATACGATATCAAATAATCAAATTTATCTCTTGTAAAACACTCATTCAACACTCGCTCGACACAAGATGATCTTTTCACTCGTTGTTCTAAATATTTAGAACAATATATATTTTCTCGCCGTCCAAAACTTTTGAGAATAAATTATTATTAGACACGTCATTAAATAATGCCAACACCAACAAAATTTCTCAAAGCTTTTGGATTAACCAAGGGTGCAAAGTTTGGTAACTATCAAATAGTATCTGTAGTAGCACATCACGAAACAATTGAAGAGTATCAACTATATGAATATCATATCAAATTAGTATTATCTCCGTTAAGTTCGAGTTCTTATAAAGAAATGGATAAAACTGACAATTTGATAATTCAAGTGATAAAGAAATCGCACGACGTTAAAGCTACTCGAAATTACTATCGATGTGAGATAGATCCTCCTAGTAGTTATTTTTTTAAGAATAACGGTAATATGGAATATGATTTAGTTGGGTACGGTAAACGTATTTAATTTAAACAACTCACATTACAGAATACGAACGAAACTGCAAATATAATTGCACTACCGACACTTAATATTAAGACATCACAAGCTGTGAGACCTTGTTTTTCGTGTTCGATGCGACGCGCAACAGATTCCATTTTATTTTCATGTTCACCTCGAGGTGGAAAACGTTTCATTTTATTTAATATATTTTCGTACAATAAATTGTAGTATTACTTTTATTCAATAAATATTTATTGAATAAACTTTGGTATCAATTTCGAAATTATCAACAACTAAAATCAGTATTTAATTATGTTGATACAAGAATAATCTCAAGTCCTCTTGTAGAAAGCGAACAATCCAACACCAACAATTGCTCCTCCGATTAAGACACCTACACCTAAAGATACCAAATTACGCGAATCAAGCTTCATTTTATTTAAAAACAGAAAACACACAAATATAGTATTTCATTTTTATTATAAAGGACATCCAAAATTATAATAAATGTACGTTGGTGTTATTGGGGGATTTGGCCGAATGGGACGCAAGTTAGTTGAAACGCTTGGTCAAAATAACTACACGCCTTTAATCGGAGAGCGATCTAATTTCGAAGAAATTGCCGAGAAATGTGATACTGTTGTGTTATCAGTAAAACCTGCGGATATTCCAGGATTATGTAAACGAATTAGTTCGATTATTAATAGTAATCCGAGGAAATTAATAGTTTCTGTAGCTGCTGGAATACCCCATGATCGTTATTTTGATTGGTTTGATCGTATCATTCACGGATCAAACGTGATACGAATTATGCCAACATATTTTATTGATCAAGAACAATCTATTCTTGGAGTACAATGTGATTTTAATACATACTGGTCTCATGAACAAAAATTAAGAAATATGTTCAACCCAGAAATATTGCATTATTGCTCTTCAGTTTCAGATATGGATATAATTACAGTTGCTAATTCATGTGCCCCTGCAATATATGCCCAAATTTATAAATCTCTATTAAGAGCGTATATAAATTTAGGATTATCAAAACATGATGCTCGATATATCATCCAACGTACTATGATGTCAACATTGAATAATGAAAATATTGCAGAACCAGATAAATTAATTAACACAGTTGCTTCACCAAATGGAGCTACTGCTAAAGGACTTCAAATATTAAAAGATAATAATTTAGATCAAATAATCAGTTCGGTATTTAGAGAAACATATAATAGGTGTGAAGAAATTCGACGATTAGTTGAAGATAAATAACACGGATAAAAGAACCGAACATTTAAAAAATGTTCGAACATTAAAATGAGTAAAAGACAACTTTACAGGGAAGGAACTTGTCAAGATAAATTTACTATAGGTAAACTCCTAGGACAAGGTTCATTTGGAGAAGTTTATAAAGCGTATTACACAGACGACAAAAATAAGAAACCTATTGCCCTTAAAACTTTTAAGCTAGGAGCAACTCCATTTAATAATGATATTGCTATGGAATTAGTAGATGGAGTTATAGGAGCGTATCTTTATCATAAGGGTTGTGAAGTTACAAAAGTTTTAGAAGCGCGAAAATGTTCAGACTACGGAGCTCGATCATTTCTAATAGCTATGGATTATGTTGATGGTGATACACTTCAAGAACTTTTTGATGACGGAGATGTAAGCAATACTCTTAAATTTGCCATAACTGAGAAATTACTTCGTGAATTTACTTGCCTTCATAATCACAAAATCTACCATAGAGATATTAAATTAGCTAATCTTATGATTTCATTTGAAGATCCCGGAGTTGATAACGATTATATTAACGTTGTTGTTATAGACTTTGGATTAGGATGTGCTAAGTTCGCTCCAGATTTTAGAAAGTTTGCAGCAAAGAATGTAGGAGAAAAAATGTTCACTAATTTGATGAATAATTCTTGTATTAAAGGAGATGTGGGTACTCGATTGTATATGCCTCCAGAAGACTTCTGGTTCCAATACGCCCATCCAGATGAAGAAATTAATATGATAATGAAAGATTCTTACGCTTTAGGTTGTGCATTATATGAAATATGGGAATTAGACGGAAAAGCTCTTTATTCTAACATGGAAGGTATTAATACCTTCGGAGCTATTAAAGAATTCTTAAAAAATCAACTTTATTATTATAGGAAACCTCCTAGAATAAGTTCCGAAAAAGCTCCTCGTGCTATAATTGATATAGTACAAGGATTGATGAATTATATTAACAAGGATAGATTGATCATCACGAACGCATATAAATTATTTTTGAAATCACGATCTGATTCTTTGAAATTTGTACTTGCATCTTCCGATACACCTCAGGATGTACAACCCGAAGCGGTAGCAGCTTCGTCTTCAGGAGTACCTCCTGTGATGCATCGATATCCTCCTGGATTAAATTTTGCTTATCCTAAAGATCGTTTAGTACGAGCTGCTAATTTCAGAGATGTAAAAGATGTTCTTCCAAAAGGTCTACCTTCTGACTGGTGGAAATCCTCTAGGATGAAAGAACTAGGTTATCTAGAGGATTCTATAGACACTTCTGAGGTGGAAGAGAGTTTATTTGAAATACCTTTCAGTCCTAAAATGGTTCCACCAAGTGGTCTTCGTACAGTTAAGAAAGCATCTGATAGACCATCTCTTAAATGTGTTTATAAAATAGTACCGCCTTCAGGCCGACCCCGATGCAATGACGAATGAATATCATTCATTCCTCTTCGAGAGGGATACCCTTCATTCCTCTTCGAGAGGAACGAGAAAATTTTATACCTTAGGTATTGCTGAGAGATTAAATAATTTAATCTTCAAGTATAACGGATTGGTCCACCATTTACGCTTTATGTAAAAATCATTGTTAAAATTAATTTCAGATACACACTCAGTAGACTTACAAAATGCGGTTACGTATCCGAGTACGTATTCAATTACTTGTTTGAAATCGGATGGAGTACCTTCCTTATCCAAGAGATCCAATGCGTTTATTGACTTTAACAATCTTTCTGTTAGTTGTCGTGTTTTATCCTCTGATACTATAAAGAGGTCATGTTGTTCATAATCGTGCTCGTCAATTTTACTTTCTACAACTAACATCAACTCCATTCAACGTAGTCGATTTTTCATTTAAAAGAAATTAAGGGAATAATTTTATATCGTTTTTAATACGGGGGTAAATTCGCGTAACTCATTCACCCGTAGGGATAGATGAATCAAATACATTCATCTCTGAAGATGAATGAACAGTTTAGTCAATGAAGATAGTATTTATCATTTCCGTACGAAGTTGATCTTGATTGATCATAGAAACATCAACGTATTGATTAGCAGATTCTATGTTTATAACACCCGTAGCTCCGTAAATATCTGTTAAAATATCGGCATATACAGAAGTATGAGCTTTTCCAGAATACAACAATGATATATTTTTACCGTATAAGAATACAGATTTTATTAAACGAGCAATTGCATACGCATCCATGAAAAGTAACTCAAATTTAAAATGAAAATCTTCAATTAGTTGTATTTTAGTTGCTTGATCCTCATCTTCTGGAATACTAGTTGTTACTAAAATATCCATTCTATTAATAAAATAATCGATCAATTCTTCCCGTTTAGGAATGTGTTGGAATTGTTTAAATAATTTATCATATCCACTTTTATCCATGAAAGTTTCAGTTTCATAAGCGTTTAAGAGCTGAGGTACATCTTTATAAATTACTCTAAAATTTTCTGCAGCGCCTTCAAGATCACCGAACAATAAAGATCTAAAAGCGTCAAGATACCTAGGTATATTCATTATATAATCGTCCAAAGAATCAATGTCTGGGGATAGAGCAATATCTAGAAGTTGTCGAATATCAGACAAATTGTAATCAGGGTTGGCTACTCTTCGGAAATCAATGTTATGGAACCGAACATTTCCAAATTTGTGACATCCTTGTTTCACTTTACCTAAACATCTTGCGTATTTTTCAACAACTTTAGATAACTCATCTTGCGCGCTATTTGGACGTAACATTCGGCTCCAATAGCCCTGATATTCGGGGTTATGCGGTACATTCAGAAAAACTTCAACTTCTAAGAATAAATCACACGTAACTGGTGAATTGTGGAAAAAATAATCAAAATATTCTCTAAGAGTGGCTGTTCTTAATTTACCAGCCGTAACTTCAGTAGGAGAATGTATATCTCTGAACAGATAGATAAGTTGATCATTCAATGTATAAACTTTATAATCATCCGGTCCGAGAATTCGTTCAATAGATGAAATTTGATTAATAAAATGTTCGATTTTAAGATTCTCTAAATCTCGAGGTATATATTCCGGTAGTTTAGACATTTCCGCAGTTGATTCTTCGAATTTCTCAAGTTTGAATTTCTTAGGTGCTAAATATCCCGAATGTACGTCTTTGGCTATCTTAATTGGATTACCTGGTATTTTTTCTATCTCCATTAACATTCCAATAACTGTTCCAACTTGTTCAATTATATCCTCTGTTATTTTATTTGATTTATTCGACGCCATCGCAGCTCCACTATTTATAATTGTATCATACAATTCGAGTCCAATGTATCTAACTTCGTACTTAGAGATAATATTTGTAACATCCGCTGGAAAAACTGCGTAAGTCAAGTTGAAGTTATTAAAATCCTTAACATTCCCTTTTAACTTTACAATATCGTAAAACAAATTCTTGACTACAGGATACCATACACTCGCACTACCAGTATTCAATTCTTGGCTGAATAATCCACCTTCCCATGTGCGAGGAAAACTCAAACTATGAGTTGATAAAATATAAATACCTTTCTCCTTCAACCCTTCTGATGAAGGAGATAAACTTACAGGTAAAAATATATCATTCTTTTGAACATATGCATCGGAGGCGTTACATGTTGGAATTCCCATATTACCTAAATTATTTATATTATTAAGATGGGAACTAACTGAATTAATGGTAATATCTGTTGTTATTTCATTCACTTCAGGATTTGGATAAACTATAATCTGTTCATCTCCAATACTCCATACGATAAGATCTTCATGTCCAACTAAACGAGCATCATTAACTACAGTTTGATGATTGTCAGTTATTAGCTCGAAAAAAGGATCCTCTAAAATATCTTCAGTTAACGTTGAATAGTTATTCATTCGATTTAATATAATGAATAAAAAATAATGGATGGATTTAATATCCTTTTAAACATTTAAAATGACCAAGATAATAACGTTTGTGTTTCCAAATCAAGAAAAGAAAAGCTACGACGGTGAAGGATGTATTACATTGAAAGATCTTTTAGATGCTCACGATTTGAAGTCGTTATATATTAGAACTTTCGGGCATCTTCCTATATTTTATATTTTCTTAAACGGTAAAAGAGTGACTTGTAATCAAGTAATTCATGACCGTGATCAGTTTGAGATCAGTCATATCCCACTTTCGTATTTATGAGAATTTTCGACCTATAGGTCGAAAATAAGAGAATTAATATTTAATAGGATACCATAATATTCCTACAATACCTCCATAATCTTTAATAGTTGGATGATCAGTTACTATAGTTTCATTATTTACTAAATTGTTGAATAACTCCGGTGAAACAATCAATGTCTTAATGCATCCAATAGACAGAAATTCTAACACTTCTTTCTCTCCGTAAACTGCCAACCCATCATCTAATTCAATATGATTTAACCATTCTTTAACTATTTCAGAGTGTTCTGAATCCGAATATTCAGTAGTACAATAAGCACCAATTTCATATACTGTACGATCAGTTATACTTCCACATGTTATAGTAGGTTTAATCAGAGGACTTAAACGATAATCAAAACAAGAATTCTTGGCAACATAATCTTTACTTTCAGCGGGTCCAGCTATTACTATACTACGAATTTTCTGATAGAAATTTTCTCTAAGATAAACTTCGTTCATTTTCTCTACTATCTTCTTATAGAAGGCGTTGTTCTTCTCAACTCGGAGGCGTCCAATTCGAGCTTGACTTTGACCTCCGTTATTCTGACGTTTTTGAGCACATTGAGTTATTGTTCCTAGTAATTTAACATTACCTGGTGCAGAATATGTGTACACCCTGCTTTCTTCTCCTTCAACTAATACTATTCCGAAAATATCATTTACCTTCGTCATTTCAAATAGTGGATCTAAGTAGAACTTATTACTACAAATGTATAAAGATTTAAGAACTGGAAACTCAGGTTCGATAACTTCGCACACTTTCCCTAAGGTTAACTTCGGGAAAGTGATCCCTGTCGTCCCGGGGAAAGTGGTTCCCGTTGTCTCTGTGACGGTACCGAAGGAGGTACTAGGAGTGTCAAACATAATACTCAGCGGATCCAGCAAATATTACCAATCCATTCTTGGGTACTTTTGAGTACGCTTTAAGCTGATATTGAATAGAAACTAACGCTGCTTTAACGGCAGTTCGAGTTTGTTTGGATTGAACGTTTTGACTAGTACTAATTTCCTTCTTGATTTTATTTGTAACCTTTGATAGATCTTTTGCTTTTGCTGGAATATATAAAGATACTAAAGTTGTACCCGGGTGGGTGACGCTAGATAGTCAGTTAATTCGAGAAGAGAACGTCTGAGTGTCCATTTTATTTTTTGTTACAAAAAGTATCTTTATACGAAAGCTTTAGAAAATAAAAGTGTCTTTATACGAAAATATCTTTCGTATAAAATTTATTACTTGTCAACGACTTCAAACGCACGGCATCCTTCACGTTCATCAGGAAGAGAGTTTACAAAATTTAGTAAATCTGCTTCAATGGGAGGCAGAAGAAGAACAGCATTAGAGGAAAAGATAGTTTTAAGAAATTCTTTAGAAACATGGTCTTCTTTATCAATAAGTCGATGTGCCCATTTCGTATATTTTTCCTTATCTTCTAATCCTCTGTAAATCTTGACAAGAAAATCCATTGCATAACTGTATCCTAGCTTAGCAGATCTTTTGATCAAGGAAATTCCTTCCATACAAGTACTTTCTTCTCTACACAATGTGGTACCTTTATAATACATGGAAAAATAACAACCCAACTCAATTCCTTGATCCAGAAATTGCTTTGCTCTTTCCGGATCGTAGACCCCGAAATTTGGGTCGTTGGACAATACTGAAGCATGATACATACAAGGTACAATACCATGCCCGACTCCCAAAGTGAACATTTCAAATGATTTGATAAAATCTTTCTGTGATTGATAAAGAAGCCCCAAGTTGTTATATGCTCTCATCATTCCTTTTTCGAGCGCATCTTGGAAATATTTCTCAGCTGCAACCAAATCGCCTGTAGCTTCGGACATAGTACCTAATCCGATAAGTGCATCAACGTTGCCTCGAGATGCTGAAGATTGATACGCAGATACAGCTTGCTCTGTTTCTTTAAAATTACGATGAAAATATCCCATAAAGAGAGCATCAACTGGATGAACATCGTTATAATCAGCTTGTTTACGACGATTCATGATAAACTTAAAAATAACATTAGGATTGTGATCGGCCGGGGCTGCACTGCGCTCGTATAATCCTCGTTTATCCAATTCCTTCCAGATGAAATTCCACTTACCTTCAGTTTTAAATGAATTGGAAAGTTCGTCAGTCATGTCTTTTGAATAATTAAAAATATAAAACAAACGTGCTTTATTTTTAATTCACTTAATGGGTACGAATGTTATGCTCTTTGAATACATCGACGAAGATTTGTTTATTCGATCGACCTTTCTCATCACAATCTCTTTCAGTCTTATCAAGAATGGCGAATCCTATCTTGAATCCTCGGTTATGATATTGAATAACTTTCTTAGCAAAGATCTCCGCAACCTCTTCCTTCGGATTAGCATACACACCACAACCTAAAGCTCCTAAAACTATATAATCTATATTATTTCGTATAGCTAGTTCAAAGATACCTTGGATTTTATTCTCCATTAATTCTCTGTCTGCTTCTTTGTATTGATTTCGATACAATTTAGGACGACGAATAGCAGGACACGATACTATTGAAATAGGAATTGGAGTTTTCAATAGTATATTATTAGTATCCTTAATGATGTATGCTTGATCCATATAAACTACTTCTAATTCATCTAATGGATAAAAAGTCTGAGGATGTCCCATAAAAGCATTGGTTCGTCTAAAGATCTCTTCTTCTTGAGCAGTTTTACCTTTAGATACGCCTCCTCCAGCTACTGCATTAGAAGCCATATTTAAAACTAGAATTTTAGGTTTAGAATCGTTGTCTAAATAATAATTAACAGCCATCTCAAGAGTATCTATACTTTGACAATCTATTTCTGGAGTTACCTCTTCGCCTGTCGGAGTTACCTCTTCGTCTGTAGAAAAATCATCAAAGTCAATTAAAACGCCTGTAGATTTTGATTCACTAAATTCTTTCTTACAGAGTCTATATGTATCTGTCCATATTTCAACTAATTCGTTAGTCTTTCGATCGTTGAATCTTCGTGATTTAGCTTTAATTCCTCCTTTAGCATTCATCTTCGCACGAACTTTTCCTGAGTTCTTGAACTTGTCTCTGCGACGTAGATCCTTTTCCATTTGTGAAGTATCATTGAATTATTATGCGATTTAATTATCAATTTTAAATTGATAATTTATTCGAGTAAAAGTGATGGTATATTATTGGTATCTATTTTATTTATGATCATAGAACGACGTGATAATTCAACCAATGAAAAGCGCAGTGAATCTATTAGATCTTCCGATTTTCTTCGAAATTGTACATTCGTAAATGCTGTATAGTCAAATGTTATTCCGTAATAGAAACATAATTTTATTCTGTCTAAAATATTATCATATTGATTAAATGTCATATTCTCATTTATATAAGTTATTAAATTGTCGGGAAAGTTAATCTGTTTTCCAATTCCGCAATTCCTAAATATATATTCAAGAACACCCAAAGAAATCGATGAAAAGTGAGAATCAATAGGAGTATCTCCATTATCATCTTGCATCCACGGATCTGCTCCTTTTTCTATTAAATATATAATAAGTTCGTACGAACTAAGTCCTATATGGTGATCAATAGGGGTTAGTCCTGCCGTTTCTCGATAATTTACATTTGCTCCGTTTTCAATCAATAATTTCGCCCATTCTATATTATCAACCATAGAAAGAAGTACAAGATGATCTTCAGTAACAGCATTGACATCCGAACCATAGTCAATCAAGATTTGTCCAATTTCAATCGATGAATTCTCTTTTACGGCAAGTCCGAGAAGCGTATCATCTTCCAAAACTTCGTTCATATCTACCAAATGCGGGTTATCTTCCAAATAATAAGTTAATATATTAGGATTATTGTCTGTAACTGCTGAAGGTATAGGTTCATCTAAAACGGAATAATAATTTACAAGTAAATTATTTGGGTCAGCTCCAGCATCTATCAGCATTTTGTAACTTCTAGCATCATCAAGAATCCATGCTTGAATTATAGGAGGATTACCGTCTTCTGCTCCTAAATCAGGGTCAACCGTCGGTACATTTAATATTTTCTCAATTAAATCATACTGTTTGTTCGTAACAGCGTAATATAGTGCAGTTTTATGTGAATTGTTTCGTTCATTAATAATATCTTCAATGTCTTCAGAATTAAGTATCTCATTAGCTAATTCTATATTATTATCCTTAATTGCATTAACTAGCTCAAGTGGATCCATTTTATGAAGATATATTTATTGTTTCATGAAAGAATTTATCGTTTTACAAAACGATAAAGATAGTTTAATTGAGTAATTAGAGCGTGATATATAATCCTGAGTTCTTTTTCCATTTGTTAAGTATCATTGAATTATTATATATTTATTCGAATAAAGTAGAAGGTATACTACTGGTATCTATTTTATTTATGATCATAGAACGACGTGATAATTCAACCAATGAAAATCGTAGCGAATCTATTAGATCTTCCGATTTCTCTTTGAGTTGTAAGTTAGTAAATTGTTTATAGTCAAAGGTTAATCCATAATAGAAAGATAATTTTATTCTGTCTAAAATATCCGTATATCGATTAACTATCCAGTTCTCATTCATATCATTTATATGATTTATTAACATAGCGGGAAAGCCGGTTCGTTTCCCGTTTCCATAAGTTTTAAATATATGTTCGAGAACATTCAAAGAACACATCAAGAAATAATATTCCGCTGGAATATTTCCATTATTATTTCTCATCCACGGATTCGCTCCATGATCCAATAGATATATAATCATTTCATCCGAACCGAATTGTATAAAATGATCAATAGGGGCTGGTCCTCCTATTTTTTGATAATTTACATTTGCTCCATTTTCAATCAATAATTTCGCCCATTCTATATTATCAACTGCAGCAAGAAGTACACGATTTTCTTCAGTAATAGCATTGACGTAAGAACCGTGATCTATTAATATTTGTCCAATTTCAATTGACACATTTTCTCTCATAGCTAACGCAAGAAGTGTATCATCTTCTAATACTTCTCCTATCTCCACTAAATCTGGATTTTCAGTTAAATAATATATTAGTATGTTAGGTTTATTTTCTATAATAACTGAGACTACGGGTTCTTCTGAAACATTTTCAAATAAATTCCATGGTTCAACACCCGCATCTATCAACATTTCATAACTTCTAGCGTCATCTGTAATCCATGCCTGTGTTATAGGATGTCGACCTTCTTCTAATCCCAGATTAGGATCGACCGTCGGTACATTTAATATTTTCTTAATCAAATCGTAATATTTGTTCTTAACAGCGTAATATAGTGCAGTTTTATGTGAATTATTCTGTTCATTGATGATGTCTTCAACGTCTTCAGAGTCAAGTATCTCATTAGCTAATTGTACATTATGATCCTTAATTGCATTAAGTAACCTAAGTGGATCCATTTTATGAAGATATATTTTATAGTTCCGTGAGAATTTATCGTTTTGTAAAACGATAAAGATAGTTTATTCACTTGATGAATCTATTCACTTGATGAATCTAATCACTTGATGAATCTAATCACTTGATGAATCTAATCACTTGATGAATCTAATCACTTGATGAATCTAATCACTTGATGAATCCATGGTATATAATCCCATGCTTGCGAAAGAGTTAGCAATACTTTCTGCAGCTCGAGCTATGTCTTCACTATTACCCTCGGATAAAATTTTTGCAAGACCACAAAATTTCTTATGCTTCTTCGATGGCGTGACATCATCGTCACTGTCAGACATAGTTTCACTGGAAGAATCACTCTCAAGCTCCCTAATTACTCCTTCCAACATCTCCTCTGAATCCTCGGATTGTTCATCGCGAGGTTGACCACATGCACTGTCGCCACATTCACATACACAAGGTTGTTCTACCGCTGAAGTTTGGACGGACGAACTAGCTTCACCGCACGTCGAAGAACTAGCTTCACTACATGTGCACGGGCAGTAGATACAGTCACAAGGTTGAATGGATGATGGACAAGCTACATCATGGGTTTCAGCACGCACTTGAACCTTTGTGCGAGGCTCTCCAGTTTTCTTGGAAATTAAATGTTGATGAGTTAAGCCTCCGAAGGGGCAGTCATCAGAACATTGGCGCTCTTCGAAATCCTCAGACTCAACTGGAGACCATAATAACCCGATATCCCTAAGATCGCCAATAAGTGGCGTCACCCAATCAAGTGCGATAAGTTTATCATACGCCTCAGATACAGCTTGAAGTTTTGGATGATCTACATCCTTGATAAGAAATCCTAAGAATGGCTCCCAAGAATAAGTATTTTCAGACATAATCATGTTGATGATTTTTCTAACACTCGATCGGATGGAATATGTAACTGTAACACGGAGAGCATAATCCTTAGCAAGATCATCTGTAAAAGCACTGAGTCCTTCCAAAATTTCAGTTAATACTTTCAGATGCTCTGCATATTTATCCTTCAATTCACAGCTATCGAATAGATCAATCGAATCTTTAATAAATTTGGTCGTTTCTTGAAATCCTTCAAGTACTGAAGATGCTGTAATTGAATTAACAAAGTTATCTTCGACAAAAGTCGTTAACAACCTAGAAATAAATTCTTCGAGATAACTACTGATAATTTCAGGGTTTGTAGAGAAAGGAAGAATTCCTCTAAGTTGTGACCCAAAATTCTTTAAGTGACCAAGATCGAACATAGATACTACGACACTCTTGGCAATTTTTCGCGCAACAGACATTTCCGTATCCGAAGGTGCAGTAGTAGTAGGAGGTTTCGTCCATGGAGCCGTTGACGCATATGACCCAACTGATGCTGTGAAAGGATTACAAGTCTCCACCGACTTCTTCGGACCTTCTTGAGAAGATTCACTTGTGAAGTGATTGGTGATATCAGAAAACTCTGAAGAGAGACCTTTTAAGTTCGACAGTACATCTGTGATATTTCCAATGTTCATTGACACCGGCGTAGCCGGTTTCGATGTCACCGACGGCGTAGTCGAAGATGACGCAGCCTTCGGTGTCGACGGAATCAAGTTCGAAAGAAGACTAAGCCCATCCACGATACCAAAGTTGGACTTCCCGTCTTTTGACACATCGGATGATGCCATGGATGCCACAAATTTCATAATACTTTCAGTCGGGAAATTTGTTCCAACATCAGACTTACCATCTGATGATGTCACGGATGACACAAATTTCATAAGACTATCTACTGGGAAATCTGTTCCAACAATTCCAGACAAAAGATCTGCGACGTTGAATGAGGTCTTCCCTGTTCCCGTGGCCGTGGCCGGTGCTGGCGATTTTTCAGAAGGTGTTGGAACCTGTACAGGTACAGATACAGGTACCGAGAATCCAAATGGGCACGTTCCGTTCGAAGAGTTAGAAAATCCAAGTGGACACTTTCCATCCGAAGGAGTTGAGTCTGAAGGGGTAGAGACTGTCGAAGCATTCGATGAGTCGTCTGACGAACACGGTCCTGAGTTAATAGTACCTGAGCCAAAGTTAAAGTTGAGATTGAGGTTGAGCGTAGTCATTTTGAATTTTGAAAAAAGAAAACTCGACAAGTCCGAAACTTATTTTTAAAATAAAGAATTATAACACGATGATATATCCATACGGAATGTAATGCGAAATTTAAAAATAAATAAAATTCTTTTCATAAATCAGAGGGTCGTCCTCAATAAAATGATTAGAGGGAAAGCCGGTCGAAACGTGTTTAAAGAATGGGTTGTTTCTTCCGATTATCATGCGGTTTCAACATCATTGAAGAACACCCAAGAATATTTAAAAGAAAATCCTCATATTAAATATTCTTGGGAAGATTATTTGAGTTCATTCGTGTATCGACCTAGAAGAACCATTTTGAATATCGCAGTTGAAACGGATGATTGGAAAATGGTTGAAATACTTCTTGATTTTGGGTTCAACTCGAAGAATCTATACTTCGAATATGTATCTTCTAATGGTGATGAAATTCGCCGAGAACCACTCGAGATCATGTTAAATAGAGGAATTAATAGTTTCTCGAAACGCAATGAAGCAAGACAGGATGTATGGAAAATTGGGCATCTTTATATAACTATTGTGGCAGATAAGTTTCCTGATTTAATTGAAAAATTTGATATCCCTGAGAATTACGTCAAATACCCAAATCAAATGTTATTAGCGGGAATTTATAGTAAGAATTTAATTATATTAAAGAAAGCGTTAGATCAAAGAAGAGAAACTTTACCACGACCATACGGGGTATATGGGTTTGAATTCTATAATATCAGAAATGAAGAAATATACGATATGCTTTTGAATTATTTATCGAGAGATGTAATTATAGATATGCTTTGTGACTGTTTTGAGTCACCTGAGGTTATACATCTTCCTTATATTCGATCGTCGATTCGACACGGTTATAATCTTAATACCGAATATAAGGGAGGTTACTTACTCGAAAGAATTATTTCAGACACTCGATATCAACCCGACATTCCTTTAGAAATATTCACGGAAATATATTGTGATTTTATTTACGGTTTATATCACGGAGTTATTACAGAACTAATAGCTTTAGGTATGGATACATCTTTAAATAGATTTTCGGTTTCGGGTAAGTTGAAAGACTTACTACAACCCGATGTTGTATCCTTAAAAACATTATCGTTACGGAGTGCAAATAATAACGGCGTAACACTATTAAGTATACCTGTTACTTTATTTTAATTTTTACCGTTCTCAGAATGGCAATTTTTACCGTTCTCAGAACGGTAAAAATTAACTAACTTTATTGAATACTCTAATTGCTACATCTATAAACTTAGTCTTATTATAATAATCTATCATAGCAGATTTTGTACCCTTAAGTTTCCTAATAGAATCTTCTAATACTTCAACACATTCAAATACTTCACCGGAGGTGATCGGAGTTGGTTTGTTTAGCATTTGATAATAAAAATGTTCAAGTGATAATAGTCTAACAAATGCTGAGTATTTATACATATCAACACTCATAGCTGTAACATCTAAAAGAAATTGGAACGTAGGATCATCCCACATTTCAACCTCTCCATAATAATCTTTATAATCTAATAGAGTTACATAATTGATATGATAATCTAACTTCTCCAAGATATCCAATTCACA
>C687J35021_10001765_pt1 | contig 15918 bp, 13 predicted proteins | sample RifCSPhighO2_12_FD_35021 | JGI IMG/M metagenome (IMG submission 35021)
ACGATAGAAAAAGCCAAGATAATAATCAATGACAGGTTAAGCGCTGTTAATCAGGTTAAAAGAGAGCCTTGTCCATTAAGTAAACTCGTAGTTGGCACCGAGTGTGGAGCTTCGGATTCTTTTTCCGGTATTACTGCTAATCCAGTCATAGGGAATACCGTAGATAAAATAATATACGGTGGTGGTTCTGCAATTTTGTCTGAGGTGCCAGAAATGCTAGGCACATTTAATATGTTGTTTTCCAGATTCCGAACTTTAGAAATAGCAAATAAATTCGAAGGTATTTTGAACTGGTATATCGATATTGCTCGAAAGCTAGGTTTAACTTTGGAGGCCAACCTCGTACCCAAAAATATAGAGGGAGGGTTGATAAATAACTATATCAAAAGTTTAGGGTCGGTTATGAAAGGTGGCTCTACAATAATTGAAGATATTCTTGAATATGCAGAACCAGTGGAAAAAAGAGGATTAAGTATTATGCAAGGACCAGGTGGTGACCTTGAATCGGTAACAGGTATAGTGGCATCAGGTGCAACAGTGATATGTTTTTCCACCGGACAGGGATCAATAACAGGCAATGCTATTTGTCCGGTCATAAAGGTAACATCGAATAATGATACCTTTAAAAAATTGCCTGACGATATGGATTTCAATGCTGGCAGACTTTTGAGTGAACAGAGTAGTATCGATTCATTGGGAGAAGAACTATTAGATAAAGTAGTTGCAGTGGCATCGGGTCAAAAAACATGGTCTGAAAAGGGGAAACAACGCCAGTTTCAGGTGTGGACAGCGGGTAAGCTATCTTTGTAATAACGGAGAATTATATGGGACTTTTATACACAAAAATGAAAATATTTCATTTTAAAGACAAGGTGGATTCACTGCCTCTAACTGTCGATAAAATACTTCCACCTATTCAAATTAGAATAAAACCGACAAATGTTTGTGCTCACAAGTGCTGGTATTGTGCCTATAGGGCAGAAGATTTACAACTTGGTAAGGATATGAACCAGGCAGATCATATCCCAAAACATAAAATGATGGAGATAATTGATGATATTGTAGAGATAGGGGTAAAGTCTGTTACCTTTAGCGGTGGTGGCGACCCATTCCATTATCCATTCTTATTAGAAACAGTTAAAAAACTATCACAAACTCCCGTTAAATTTGCCTCTTTGACACATGGAGCAAGATTGCAAGGAGAAGTAGCAGAAATTTTTGCACATTATGGAACATGGTTACGCATTTCTATCGATGGCTGGGATGATGAAAGCTATTCCTTTTACAGAGGCGTTCCAAAAGGTGAGTTTACGAAGGTAATAAACAATATGGAAAATTTCAAGAAGTTAGGGGACACGTGTTATTTGGGAGTAAGCATAATAGTTGATAGAAATAATGCACCACATATATATGAACTTATTAAAAAACTTAAAAATATTGGAGTAGATAGTGCAAAGATATATGCCTGTATCATTAGCGACAATGTAGCTGAGAGCAACAAATATCAGCAAACTATTTTTGAAAGCGTTAAAAAACAAATAGAAAAAGCCATAGAAGATCTTGCAGACAGTAAATTTGAGATATACGATGCGTATCATACGTTGGATGAGAAATTCAAGAAAGACTATACGTGGTGTCCATATCTTCAGATTGTTCCTGTTATTGGGGCTGATCTTAATATATATCCATGTCATGATAAAGCATATAATATGGGACAAGGATTAATTGGTTCGATAAAAGATCAGAGATTCAAAGATTTTTGGTATTCAGATAAGAATATATTTTTTAAGATTAACCCTTCTATCCATTGCAATCATCATTGTATAGTGAATGTTACAAATAAGCTAATCCTGGATTATCTGAATGCAGATAAGAAACATTTAGAGTTTGTATAATAATCACGTTGTAGAGTTATCCTTTGTTACAATGAACAATCAAATACTCTGATGAATATCATTAACTTAGAGAATAAGCGCGTAGTGGTTACAGGGGCATCAAAAGGGCTTGGTTCTGTGTGTGCAAAAGCATTGGCGGATTGCGGTGCGCGTCTTGTATTAATTGCAAGATCAAAAGAAAAACTCGAAACATTAAGAAAATCTCTCAAAGATGCTGAAAAGCATATTTGCATTGTTGCTGATTTGACAGATAGAAAGCAACTTTCCGAATGTATTAAAACAGCAGAAGAGTTTTTGGGATTTATTGATGTCGTATTGCATGTTGTTGGTGGCGGNCTTGGATTACGAAATCCTTTATTGGAGGCAGATGATTTTATAAAGCTATTTACGCTTAATGTTCTCGTTNCTGCAGAAATAAATAGAATTATTATTCCACAAATGGTGAAAAGAGGGGCAGGAAATCTTGTTCATGTGGCTTCAATAGCATCCGGCGAGGCTACGGCCTCTGTTGGTTACAATACGGTAAAAGCAGCACTTGCGGCGTATGTCAGATCGCTTGGTAGAGAGATAGCAGGTTCAGGTGTAGTAGCAACAGGCATATTACCTGGAGGCTTTTATGCACCAGAAAATTCATGGGAAAGACTTAAAGATCGAGATCCAGAAGTTGTAAAAAAGTTTATTGAAGAAAGGCTGCCCCGCAAGTTTTTAGGCAGGGCGGAAGAACTTATTCCAATGATACTTTTATTATGCTCAGATGCGGCATCTATGATGGGTGGATGCCTTGTTCCGATTGATGCTGGAGAAGGAAGATATTATTTAACCTAATAATTGCAGTCGGACACAGATAAACGCTGATTTACACTGATTTTTCAACGACATAAATAATCACAGGTAATCACCTAATTTTATCTGAGATAATCTGCGAAATCTGTGGATAAATATTTGATACTCTTTGCACTTATGACTGTTGACACATATAATGCAGGTAAAAATGGAAAAAGACCACAGAATATGTGAAATAATTGCTGCTACAATAAAAATTGTCAAACACTAAACACTGCTTTTAGAAAGGAAGATATGATGAGTACAGAACCTGTTGAATACTTAGCAGATTTACTACCTGATGGCCATTTGTCTATACCTGAAAAGATCAGAAAAAAGTTAGAACGTGTATCTAAAAAAAAAGTCAGAGTTTATATTGATTTGGAAACTGAAAAAGTAACAAAAAGGCGCCATCCTGCTTTTGGAATATGGGCGGATCGTTTATCAGAAGTTGATTCTGGAGAAGTAGCTAAGAAATTGAGGAAAAAGTTAGAAAGCAGGACTGATGGCTTTTGATAAGAAAGTTCTTATAGACACTCCAATTATGATTGATCTCTTGCGGGGAATAGAGAAATCTAAGAATTGGCTCGATGGTATAGAAACTGAAAACAGACTGATTTCGGTCGTTACTGTAGCAGAACTTATAGCTGGATGTCGTAATAAAAACGAGCAGAAGAAGGTCGATCGTGAGCTTAAAGAATATGAAGTAATTTATCTGAGTTCCAAGTGTTGTAAACTGGGGCTTGAATGGTATAAAAATTTTCACTTGAGTTATGGAGTTGGTTTTCTGGATTGTCTTATCGCAGCTACTGCGTGTGAAAAGAACGTTCCAATTGCAACCTTGAACGATAAACACTTCAAACAACTAACAGATATAACCATTATTAGACCGTATTAAAATATTTTGGACACTAATGAACGCACAAATGAGTAAAACAAAAGAATTAAGTCATTATTTTATCTGCGTTAATCTGTGTCCCATGTCAGAATTTAAGTATAATGCAATTGTATAGGAATTTTCATTTTATTCATGCGGGTTTCGTGACCATAGCCAGTATGATAAATAACCAGAAGAATACCTCCCCTTCACCCCTCCTTGCGAAGGAGGGGGAAAAGGGGAGGTTATAAGTTCATGATTAAGACAGAGACACAAACCGGTTCAGATGTGCAAGATCAATTCGCAGATAATACAAAATTAGCTGAGTATGCAGCCGTCTTACGCAGGAAATACGCATTAAATAACAAAGTTTTATTCGTACAATCACTTCAGTTTTTATTCGAATCGTTAAATATTGACGTAATAAAAAAGAGAGGGTATTATGCTTTTCCTCCTACCGGGTTGCAATACCTAACAAAGGCACTCTCTGGCAGAAATCTGGAGATTAGAATACTTGATCTGAACTACCAATTTTTGAAGCGAGTCATCTGCAACGATGCTTTTAACTATCATAACTGGTTAGATATACTTGATGACTGCCTGAATGAATATAGGCCATTTATTGTAGGAGTTACGGCGATTAGTGTTTATACCGATGTTTTTAAACCGGCCTTTCCCTTAACGAGCATATTAAAGCGATTACGTGATCGAGATGACTGTATAGTGGTAGCTGGTGGTCCCACGGCGACAAATGAAACCGAAAATTATTTGAAAGGAGATTTTTGTCATTTTATTGTCGAGGGGGAAGGTGAAAATAAGATAAATTTCTTATTTGATCATTTGTTTGATTGTAATCAAATTCATAAGCCAACAAGTGAGATTTATTTTAAATTTAACGGGAAGATAGAACATACGAATGGCGAAAAAGATATAGTAACCCTTCAGGGAAATCTTATTGATACCTATAAACTTGTTCCAATAGAAGACTACCACAATGTTGGCTGTTCGAATCCATTCTCGAGAATGGCTGGACAGGATAAACCCTTTACAGGAATTCAGTTGAACAGAGGTTGCAGGGCAAATTGTCAGTTCTGCGATGTCACAAAGTTTATGGGGATAGGGCTACGTCAGTATCCTGCGAAAGACATTCTNNANGACGTTNNTTANCTTGTTAAGGAAAGAGGTATNAGNCATTTTGAAATTCTCGACGATGATTTTCTCGGTACCCCCNGTTTTAAAGAAGGTGTTATTGAATTATTGAAAGGGATGGTCAATTTAAGACAACAGTATGGGATTACCTGGTCAGCAGGTAACGGCCTTATCGCGGCATCACTTACCGAAGAATTGTTATGTTTGATGCGGGATTCCGGATGTGTTGGTTTCAGAATCGGTATAGAATCAGGTAATGCGGAGATGCAGAAGAAAATGAAGAAGCCAGCGAGCTTACCGTTGTTAAGAAGGATTGGGAAAATGCTGCAGAAATTTCCGGAAATATTTGTTGCCGGTAATTACATAATAGGTTTTTTTGGCACTGAGACATTTGGACAGATGCTTGATACCTTTAGATTTTCCTGTGAAATGAACCTGGATGGAGCTAATTTTACGGTATTTCAATTTACGAGCAAGACCACTGCAAAAGANANACAGGGTGATAGAAGAACGGCGGCAGANTTTGTCCCATCGAAAGATAATTCGAAAGGGGAAATTACAGAATCTGAAGGAATTATTTCGGGACCGGAGATTTTTAAACTATCGAAGGATATAGTTCCTTCTCCAGAACAGATTAAGCAAATTTGGTTTACTTTTAACCTGGTAGCAAATTATATACATAATAAGAATCTCAAACCAGATGGAAGGCCTGAAAAGTTAGCGTCCTGGTTAGAGGCGGTACAGATTGTTTATCCAACAAACCCATATATGTCATTATTTGCCGGATTNTGCTATGCGATGCTTAGTGACAGAAAATTGGCTCAGAAGCATCTTGATACAACGAAAAAGAATTTGCAAGGGTCTGAGTATTGGAATAGTCGTTTTGCTCAATTTGATTTAACTGATATTATAGCTCCCTTTCCCCAAAATGGTGATGCGGTGCAAAAAACATTAGAACCGTTAAGAAAGAGGTATTCAAGGTGGACAGGTTGAATTTATGAATTTACACAAAAATATCAGAACGGGAATGTTTGAAGAAAGGAATACAGTACTGTGAAAGTTCTGATGGTAGTTATAAGGTTCAATTCCAATAGTAACAAGAAAGCCGATTACAATTATCATCTGCCGGTGGGGTTGGCCTACATTTCTGCCGTAATAAAAAAGAATGGCTACAAAGTGGAATGGTTGAATCTTAATCATTGCGACGGAACGGTTGATGATTTAATTGGGAACGCTTTGTCGAAAGAAAGATATGATTTTATACTTGCGGGAAGTCTTTCTATCTTCTACCCCGCTATTAAAAATTGTGTTCATTTATTTCGCAAATATGCCCCTAATGCGCGAGTAGTTTTAGGTGGTGGCGCAATATCAAGCCAACCTGAAGTAATATTTAAACTCTTAAAACCAGACTATTTAGTGATTGGCGAAGGCGAAGAGACAGTTTTGGAACTCTTGAAGTGTTTGGAAAATAATGAAAATGTGAAAGATGTAAGTGGGATAGGCTATCTTGGGGCTGATGAGAAATTCGCATTGACAAAGCTTCGCGAGGCTATAAAAGATATCGATAATCTTCCCTACCCGGATTACGAAGGTTTGGGAATGGATACTTATTTAGATCATGCAATACTCAGACCTACAGACTCCTATTTAGACATATTCGACTATCCACGGATATACCCACTTGTTTCTAGTCGCTCATGCCCTTTTTCCTGCACGTTTTGTTTTCACCCAACAGGTAAAGTATATCGACAAAGGTCGATTCCAAATATTATAGAGGAGCTAGGTCCCGCTATAAAACGATATAGAATAAATGTCATAAGTATTTTTGACGAACTATTTTCATATAATAAAGAAAGGGTATATGAGTTCTGCACGCAAATAAAGCAACTCCTTAAAACAGTTCCGTGGGAGGTTAAATGGAGCTGCCAAATTCGAGTTGACAAACTTGACGAAAAGTTGATATCCGCAATGAAAGACTCCGGTTGCTTTATGCTTAGTTTGGGGATTGAAAGCTATAGTCCTGTTATTCTAAAAAGTATGCATAAAATGATAACACCGCAACAGATAGATTATGCCCTGGAAATTACCCAGCGTCTCGGTATATCAATACAAGGGAATTTTATCTTTGGCGACGCCGCAGAGACTGTAGAAACTGCTTATGAGACGCTTAACTATTGGAAAAAGAGTGTTTATAGCGGAGGGGAACTCAGATTNGGTTATATACATCCTTACCCCGGAACGCCTTTGTATCACCATTGCCTGAAAAAAGGCATCATTNAAGATGAGGCAGATTTTATTGAAAATATAACTGCCAGGTTAGCAGTGCCAATGAATATGAGTAATACTATGACCGAACAGGAGTTTGTAAAACTTCAGAGAGACCTCTATGAGGCCGAAAGGGCACATCGGAAATATGCAAAACCATTATCAGTAATAAGTAACGAAAAGAAACACGAGATTCATGTGAAGTGTCCTTATTGTAATGTCAAATCGATATACAAAAATCATATCTTTGATAAACATTCACGTGATCCTCAGCCAGTATGTTGTAGAAATTGCAGGAGGCGTTTCTACCTTCCATCCATGATTGTTCAGATTGAAAATACGCTCTTTAGATTCCTTGGCGTTAAGACGACATATTTCATGAAGGATATTGTGAAAAATACCCTAAAGATGGTTCGGTATCTTAAGCGGGCATTCGCCACTTCTTAAGCGCTTCTCTTATCGTCAGTCAATAATTAGGGACGCTCTCAAATTAAGGGAAAAATATGCAGGTAGGCAAGCCGGAGGTTTAATAAACAATTGAAATTGTTATCGGGAAAAATACGTAGTGTCATGTTAGTATATCCCAATCAGCGTTGGTATAAATTTGACCTTACTACAACCTGGAATTTATCCCCTTATATGCTTTGTATGCTTGCAACAATGGTTCAGGATAAGTATGAAATAAAAATTGTTGATGCTCAATTTTACAATATGTCTGAGGATCAATTTAGAAAAGAAGTTCAGGAATTTCAACCCGATTGTGTGGGTATTTCAGTTTTATCTTCAGAATATGCATCCATTTTAGATACAACGGCGGCTATTGTGAAAGAAGTGGATAAAAGCATAATAACAATTGCTGGAGGAGTGCATGTTACAACACAATACTATCGGGTCTTGGAAAATACAGACATTGACTATGCCATACGTGGCGAAGGAGAATATGTTTTTAGGGATTTTCTTGCTTTCTTAAATGGCGAAGGAACTTTTCCTGAAAAAGGAGTTGTCTTTCGGAATGGGAATGGAAATATTAATGCACTTCCCCTCGACCTCGTTCAGGATTTAGACTCATTACCCCTCCCCAATTACGATTTAGTCGATTATCCAGCATATGCAAATACAGGACCACGGTATGGAGTTGATTCTGTGCATATTTATCCTTACGCTCGCCTATTAACTTCCCGAGGTTGTCCTGTTGGATGTTCTTTCTGCCAGGTAGAAAAAATCTCCGGGAATAAATGGCGCATGCGTAGTGCAGAAAAGGTCNTTGACGAACTAACTTTCCTGAAGGCAAGATATGGNATTAAAGCCTTTATTTTTGAGGATGACAATCCATTTGGGCAAAAAAAGCGCACAAAAGAGATGCTGCGTTTGATAAAAGAACGCGAGTTAAATTTAAAGTGGAAAGCAGCCGGTGTTGCAGTGTTTATGATGGATGAAGAGATATTTCAACTTATGGCAGAAACCGGATGTCAGATGATTGGTGTAGCAATTGAGTCAGGAACAGAGCGNATATTAAAACAGGTCATTAAAAAGCCGGTAGACTTAGAGAAAGTACCTGAAATGATTAAAATGGCTCAAAAATACGGGCTATATGTAGCAGCCAATTTTATTATTGGTTTTCCAGGAGAAACATGGGACGAAATTCTACAAACCATACGTTATGCCGAAACTTGTGGTGCTGATTACTGTAAGATTTATCCTGCGAATCCTTTGGTGGGTACAAGGTTGTTTGATATGGCTAAAAAGCTAGACCTTATCGTTGGAGATCCTAACAAAGTAGATTGGAGATATGGACGAATAAAAAGTTCTGAATTTAATCCCAAGGATATTAGTATTCTCCGGGTTTATGAATGGGATCGTATTAACTTTAGCGATCCAAAAAAACGTGAGAGAACAGCGGATATTATGGGCATAAGTGTTGAACAGCTAAATGAAATCCGTAAAGCAACACGAGACAATTTAACATTTGAAAATATAAACATCAATTAGTGAAGGCATGAAACATTCTTTAGTTTGCTTACCGTTAATAAAAAAGCTTTTATCGCCAAAACAAAAATATTCAATACCGCTGTCACAGGGAAAGATTGTATGAGTAAAAAAAATATATATATGGTTCAATTTGGCACGGGAACCAATGTAAATCTGTTACCATTAGCTGCTGGCCAATTAGTATCAAGGTTAAAACAAGAAACTGAACTACTGAAAAAATACAATCTTTGTGAAATAATTTTCAGACGACAAGATCCCAAAGAATTTGCTTCCAAAATTGAAGATGTTTTTGTGATAGGTTTTTCTTGTTCTTTATGGAATAAAAATTTAAGTATAAATACAGCAGAGGAAGTGCGGAAGAAATTTCCTGAAGCATTAATTGTAACTGGTGGACCGTCAATTCCCAAAGATCCAGAATTGTCTGATAAATTTTTTCGACAGCATCCGTATATAGATGTAATTTGTACAGGTGAAGGAGAGGATGTTTTTGTTGCATTATGTAATCATTACGCACAAAAGAAAAGTTTTGCAGATATTCCTGGAATTGTTTATCGAGATAGGGAAACAGGTACTATTTGCCATACCGCACCTGAAGTAGTTCCTTCAATGGATAAGTTGCCTTCTCCTTATATAGATGGAACGTTCGATGATTTGTACAAAAAATATAGTTGTGAATTTTCGGGAATCATCTGGGAAACAAATCGTGGATGTCCTTTTAGGTGTACGTATTGTACCTGGGGGAATTATGCCTCAAGAAACATTAGAGAAAAGCCGATGGAGCAGGTAAAGACGGAAATCGAATGGATTGGAAAGAACAGGATTAATTATATTGCAATGTCTGACGCTAATTTTGGCATAAGGGAAAGGGATTTAGAGCTTGTTGAATTATTGGCTGAGTGTAAAAAGAAATATGGCTCCCCAAATTTTATTTCCGTTAGTTGGACAAAAAACTCATCCGACAAAGTATTAAAGATCTCGAAAATTTTGAAAAACTGCGGGATCGGGTTCAGGGTGACGCTGTCTTTACAAAGCCTAAATAGCGACGTCATAAAAGCCATTAAAAGATCCAATATTCAAAAAAGTGAGTATCAAAAGATAAGGGCCGCTTATCACAAAGAACGTTATTACGCTTATACTGAACTCATTCTAGCGCTTCCGCTGGAAACGTATGATTCTTATTTGCAAGGAGTAGAGGCAAATTTAAGCGAAAGTATTTTTAATCAGCTTTATATTTATCCATGCTTCCTCTTTCCAAATACAGAAATTGCTACATTGAGTAGCAGGAAAAAATATGGAATAGAAAGCATCGTTATTGAAGGCGGTTATACAAAGAGTAAGGATTCCTACAAAATGAACGAGGACGTTGAGGTCGTGGTTGGAACCGCTACGATGCCAAAGGAGAAATGGGTTGACGCATTTGTCATGGGATACTATACCCTGGCTTTGCATGACGATCGACTCGCTTTTTTCATTTTAAACTATCTTAAGAAAAGTTATGGAATCAAAATAACAGAGATCGTTTCCTACATGAGAAAAGAATGCTGCAAGCATAATTTGCCTACGTTAAAGAAATCTTTTCTGAGACTGGAAGATTGCGCAAAAGGCGTTCAAAGGGGAAAAACCCATTTAATCGAACCTGAACCTTACGGGGGAATTTGTTTTGATCCGCCCGAAGCGATATTCTTGGAGCTGTTATACGAAAGAGAGAAGTTTTATTCAGAGTTTTTATTTATCGTTGAGTCATATCTTGAATCTCAGAACATAAATTATAGCGCAGCACAATTGAAAGATTTATACGGTTTCCAGGAAGCGGTTATGGCGCATCCTGATGGGCCAACGAAAGAAGAGTTATATTTGCAATATGATTGGTTCGAGTACTTCTTGTTTGCATTTAATTACCAGGAAAGAGAGTTAACTCCTTTACGGAGAAAATTGAAAATAATCGACCCATGCCCTTGTAATGGAGAAACTGAAAAATTCCTCAAAAATCATTTTGACGTTAGAGGAGAACCTGCTTTTAACCGGATATTTGACGATAAAGGAACTCTGGTATTTCCTCCCGTCCCTTTACGCCGGATAAGCGACCAGGTTTCAGAGCCTGAGAATAACGACCATGAATTAAAAAACGATTTTACGGAAGACGCATTACCTTTGCTGCCAGAGAGCAAAATATTTTAAAATTATATTAAAGCCGAGGGTAACACGTGCGTACCTCGTTCTCCCTGATATTTAAGGAGAGCGCAGAAAGCCAATTATTACGTTTGTACCGTTTAATAAAATGGAGTAAATATGGGAAATAGGTTAGAAGACGTCAATGTAGAGTTGATTAATAAATATAATGTAGTAGGCCCATACTACACGAGCTATCCAACTGTTGGCGAATGGTCGGATACATTTTCACATGACGATTATTCGTGTGCGCTGAAAAATCTTTTCACTGAAAAGAAAGAGATTTCTCTTTATATACATATTCCATTTTGCCCCAAACTCTGTTACTATTGCATTTGCTATACGGTAATAACGAAAGACCGTGAAAAGATAAAAAAGTTTTTAAGCTTTCTTTTCCGTGAAATTGATTTATTCTTTGATTTCCTGGAAAAACATTCATTTGATATAAAAGTCAAAGAAATTCATATTGGGGGAGGATCGCCCTCGTATTTGGATGAAAAGGACTTTGATCTTCTGATTGAAAAGCTTCAAACAAAATGTAATTTAAAAGAGATTGATGAATTCAGGCTGGAAATAGACGTTCGTACGGTTACTCGGGATAAATTAAAACATTACCATGAGAAAGGAATTAACAGGATATCTCTTGGTATTCAAGATTATGATCCAAATGTACAAAAGGCTATTAATAGAGTGCATTCGCCTGCAATCGTAGAAGAATTGCTCTCTCCGGAAATACGAAAATATTTTAAAAGTATTAATTTTGACCTCATATATGGACTACCGCTGCAAAGCAGAACAACTTTTCGGAATACTATAGAAACCGTAAAAACATTATCGCCGGATCGTATTGCATTATTCAATTGTTGCCATACTCCGGAGCGTTACGAACATCAGACCCTGATTAAAGATTCCGATATACCGAGTAATTTTGAAAAAACAATGATTTTCATCGAATCTGCCCTAAATCTATTAGAAAATGGTTATGAACATATCGGGATTGACCACTTTGCCAAGCCTGCAGATGATTTGTCGAAGGCCGCACAAAATAAGACGCTCAAGCGTATTTTTAACGGCTATACGATAGGTGATTTAAATACTGTAATAGGGATTGGTCCCTCCAGTTTGAGTTGTCTTAATAACTATTACAGTCAAAATATCTATTCTCTTACAGAATATTACGAAACTATTTCTCAGAATAAATTTCCCATCTTGCGCGGTATAAAGTTAAGTACCGATGATTTGGTCAGACGCGATATTATGGACGAAATTCTTTGTAATTTTTCATTGGATTTTCGCAATATAGGAAAAAAATACAATCTTGATTATAAAAAATATTTTGAGAAGGAAATAAATACTTTTTGTCAATTTATTAACGACGGATTAATGGAGTTCTGCGACGACATACTTAATGTGACGCCTCTGGGAAAGTTATTTGTTCGAAATATATGCATGGTTTTTGATAACTATTTAACGACGAGCCAATATTGCAATAGTATGGATAGTGCTTCCCCGTCTTTACAAAAATAACTCGTACTTATATTTTTATAAACGAAAAACAATATGTGAAGAGACATTTACTATGAGAGAATTTGACGCTTTAAGAAATTATCCGCAGCCAAAAGAACCTCGCTATGTAGGCCCCAATATGAGAACAATCAAAAACAGGATTGTCGCTTCATATCGTGATAAAGGGTACTACGATGGGGACCGAAACGACGGATATGGTGGATTTAAATACGATGGCCGATGGAAAATAATTGTAAAGTCAATGTGTGAAGATTATGGATTAACTGGACAGTCTGCCTTGTTACAAATTGGTTGTGAAAAGGGATTTCTCTTACATGATTTTCATGAACATTTTCCTACCATGAAAATACGTGGAGTAGAGATATCTGATTACGCAATAGCTAACTCAATGCCATTGATTAAACCATATATAATAAAAANCGATTTTCAGAAGTTGCCGTTTGAGGATAAGGAATTTGACTTTGTTATCGCCATCGGAGTTATTTATACATTAACTCTGAGGGACGCAATTTCGTGCCTTAAAGAAATACAACGGGTTGGTAAAGGCAAGAGCTTTATAACATTGGGGGCATACCGGGATGAACGTGGGGCGAGGCTCTTTAAATATTGGACTTTATTAGGAACAACTGTGCTCCATGTTGATGAGTGGGTTGAGGTCTTAAAAGAAGCTGGTTACACAGGTGATTATCAATTTGTTACTGCTGAATACCTTAATCTGGTAGAACTAAAAAGTTAAAATAATGGTAAAGACCAATAATAATAGATCAAAGGAAGTTGTCGTTATTCTTCCTTATACAAATAATAAGGTGCTTATGCAGCTACGAGATATGAAAGAGGGTATTGCCTTTCCTGGTTGTTGGGGGTTTTTTGGTGGTTCAATTGATGATGGTGAAACCCCGGATGACGCTTCTGCCAGAGAATTGTTTGAAGAGACAGGTTATAAGCCAGCGATTATGCACAAATTGGGTTTTGAGATAATTCCAGATTTGGGAAATACCACTTCGCATGCTTATTGTTGCCAGTTAACAATTCCTGTTAGTGAAATAAAGTTGAATGAAGGTTTTGATATAGGACTTTTTTCACTCGAAGANATTATGACAAAGAAATTATATTCCCAAAGGATGGGAAAACCATGCCCTGTTATAGAAGTACCAGCATTGTTTAATACCATAAAAAAACTTTGGAAATACCTCAACATTGCTTTTTAAAAATAGAGAATAAGTACATTACTTGAAAATTGTAAATCAATTCCCCCCTCTCTTTTTCATAATATTTATTGGATTATTGTAAATGGATACGGTTGCGCTTATTGTTTTGTATGATCGTGAAAGAAGGCTTTTACTTCAGCATAGAACTGAAAATGCTCCAGTTTTACCGGGATATTGGGCTTTTTTTGGCGGTGGGATTAAAGAAGGGGAAACCCCTGAAGACGCAGTACGAAGGGAAGCGGTTGAAGAATTAAATTATAAACTCAAGGCACCATTGTTTTTTATTAAGCAATATTTTAGGACCGACACGAATAAAGGTTATATGTATGTGTATATAGAGGCATTTAATGAAGACAAATCCCTCCTCACATTACAGGAAGGACAGGGTTGGGGTTGGTACAATGAGTCAGAGACTGATAGTTTAAAAATGATTAATCATGATAGGGCAGTGATTAAACTAATAAATCAATATCTCGATAGTAAAATTAACAGTAGTGAAATAGACCAGGAGATAGGTACAAATATTTTAAATAAAAACCTTGCGAAGATTGCACAAGAAGCAAGAAAATTAATTATCGAGGTTGCATGGAGATCAAAGAGTGTCCATGTTGGACCGGCGCTATCATGTGTGGATTTNCTGGTTGCACTNTATTTTCATGAATTAAATATCANTGAAAAAGATTGGGCAAACAGAGATATATTTGTACTTAGCAAGGCACATGCTGCAATGGCCTTATACGCTATTTTGACAATGAAGGGAATTATAAGTAGAGAAATATTTATGGGTTATTTACAAAACGATGGGACGTTGCCCGCACATCTCGACCGTTTTACAAGTAAAGGGATAGAGGTTTCTGCTGGTTCGCTGGGACATGGGTTTAATATGGCTTTAGGAATGGCCTATGGGTATAAGGCTAGAGGGGATAAGAGGAAAATTTATACACTTATTGGAGATGGTGAATCACAAGAAGGTTCAATATGGGAAGGTGCGCTATTTGGTTCAAAACTCGGGTTAGATAATTTTACCGCTATCATGGACTATAACAACCTCCAGGGATACGGAAGGGCAAGGGAAATATGCAGTTTTGAGCCGGTAAAATCAAAATGGGAGGCATTTGGCTGGCATGCTATTGAAGTCGGTGGCCACGACTTTGATGCTATTAAGGGTGCTTTATGTGAAGACACACAGGGAAAACCCAAAATAATTATCGCACATACTACAAAGGGGAAGGGGGTTTCCTTTATGGAAGATCAGCTTATTTGGCACTATTATATTGTGACAGACGAACATAGAGATAAGGCGCTTCGAGAATTAGAATAAGTCTTTTAAAGTGATCTTTTTGAGGTAAAACGAATGAGGCTAATCGAAAAAGAAATAAGTCGCAGTGAGTTGAAAAAAATAATGAGAGAGGCATTTTATAGGTGTGTTAACAAAAATTTAAAGAAAGGCTTTATTTATGAACGATAGAATAACAGTAGACGCGCATATTTGTCATGGACAGCCATGTATTAAGAANACGAGAATAATGGTTTATCTAATTCTGGAGTTAATTGAAGCAGGTTTCACCTCAAATGAAATTATTAGGGATTATTATCCATCTCTAACAAAGGAAGACATACAAGCTGCTATACATTATGCTATAACTTTGATAAAAGATGAAGAATATATTCCTTATNAAGGAGTTGTGTAAGGGATGTTTCTTGCTGATGAAAATGTTCCACCAAAGGTTATAGAATTTTTAAGAAGCAAAGGTTATAAGGTAAAAGATGTTAGAGAGGATAATTTGCAAGGGATATCTGATAACGAATTGATTCATATGGCAGAGAAAGAAGGTTTTACCTTAATAACATTTGACAAACATTTTGGAAACATCCTTTTGTATCCACCCAAAGAGTATCATGGGATTATTCGCATTAGCATTCACCCGCCTATTTTAGAAGATATTTTTTCAGCCTTTGACAAATTCTTTAAAAGTTTTGATCTCTCGAAACTTTCCGGGGTTTTGGTTATACTTGA
>C687J35021_10001767_pt1 | contig 15891 bp, 11 predicted proteins | sample RifCSPhighO2_12_FD_35021 | JGI IMG/M metagenome (IMG submission 35021)
CAAACTGGGTACAGAGGACAAACTGGGTACAGAGGACAAACTGGGTACAGAGGACAAACTGGGTACAGAGGACAAACTGGGTACAGAGGTACGACAGGGTACAGAGGACAGACAGGGTACAGAGGTCAAACGGGATACAGAGGACAAACTGGGTACAGAGGTACGACAGGGTACAGAGGACAGACAGGGTACAGAGGTCAAACGGGATACAGAGGTACGACAGGGTACAAAGGTCAGACGGGATACAGAGGTCAGACGGGATACAGAGGTACGACAGGGTACAAAGGTCAGACGGGGTACAGAGGACACACTGGATATAGGGGTCATACGGGCTACAGAGGCGTAACTGGATACAGAGGTGCAACTGGGCCAATATCAGATATATACTTAGATAATCTTCAAGATATTCAGTATGGCGGTTGTGGAGTTGGAGCAACAGGTCAAACAGGTCCTCCATTTTCAGGTGATATTCTTCAATTTGATGGAACATCTAGAAAATGGGTAAATGAACCAGGATTATGGGATGATTTAAGAACACCTGTAACTGCAGCTACAAAAGGTGCAACTAATTCTCCGACATTTTCAAAATTTAGAGATGATGGAGCGGGTTCTCAAGGTGTATTCTTATACTTTTTTGCCAATAACGTAGATGAAGAATTGTATTTCACAGCTCAATTACCTCATTCATATAATGAAGGAACAGATATAGAACCTCATGTTCATTTTACAACCACTGCCGCAACTACTGGAACGGTAATGTTTGGATTAGAATATACATGGACAAATGTAGTTAGTACATTCAGTACAACAACTATAATTACAGGGACTAGAGCAGTTGTTCCAGGAGATCAGTATCGACAATTAATCTGTGGATTACCCACAATATCTGGAACGGGTAAGAAAATTTCAAGTATGTTAGTTTGTAGAATTTTCAGATTTGCTACCAGTGTAACAGATGATTATCCTGCATCCATAGGAATGTTAGAGGTAGATTTTCATTATCAGCAATGTGGTAATGGATCTACTCAAAGATTTATAAAGTAAAAATTATATTATGCCATAATATTATGGTATAAGATTTTAGAATTAAAAAATAAAGAAATTTAATAAAATGAGCACATTGTATAAGTATTATATTTCTGATACTACTAATTCTGCTGCAAAGATTGCACTACTTACAGCAAGAATAAATCAAGATCCAGAAATGCCTTCTCCTGCAACTTCTATAGTTTTAAATGTTTCTATTTTAGAAGTTACATTTCCCTCCTCATTATCAGATTATTCTTCTTATATTTTGATGCAGATGGTTGGTGCTATATTTAATGGTGTATATGCTGGTAAAGATTATGTATATAAAAATAATTGGGATGGAGCTAGAGCTCTTAAATCTACAACTACCGTTCCGTCAACAACGTTCGATCAAGATTCTGGATTTAATACAGGTTCAACAATATATAATCCAACTGGAAATAATTTATCTGTTTGTCTTGATTCACAAGTCGGTAACGCGAAATGGATTACATTATCACAAAATGTGGCTCCAATCGTTCGACCCATTTTCTGCGCTACATATAATAAAGATAGCGCACAATCTTATCTTGTTTATGGTGCAGGTACAAGTGTTGCAGAACAGTTTGGCATAATCGCATTTCCCGGAAATCTTGTTAGTTCTTTAACTCGATTTAGTGTAGTTCTTCAATCAAACGCAGGTGCTCCTTATTGTACAGTATTTTTAATAAATCCTGCTAGTAACGGAGGAACTACACCGCCAGGTTTAATTACCAGAATTGATGCAGGTAGTGTGGGAACTCCTATACCTACAGGGAGTGCTACAATTTATTCTACAACTACATTTTTTCCAGTTAATGTTCCGAGTTCATTAGCTACAGTAGAGGCATACATACAAGATTTGAGCGGCGGAGGAACATCGATTCGTTTGTATTCTATGTTGCTAGAATAATTTTAAATATTATTAAAATGTGTATTTAAAATAACTTTTGATGACTACTGAACTTAAACAGTACAAAATATATTGTAATACCGAGTCTACATATGTACAGACCGATTTCGTAACAGATCCTCCAACGACGTGTCCTAATAATATTGCTCACTCTGTTAATACTGGTGATGTATTACTGGTATCAACTTACCCTGTAAATGTGACAGTTCCTTTAAATAATGTGTCTGTCGAACAAGCTAAAATGCAAACCCGAGGTCGAGTTTTTGATATTCCTGCAACCGTTGGGGATTATATTACAACATTTCAGTCTCCAGAAGTTGATACTAAAGTTATGTTCTTCCGATTTCTACAAACAGCTGATAATGTAGGTGATGACTTTAGTTTAATTGCTAATGCTTTTACTACATGTGGTTTATTTACAGCTAATGGAAATATCGGAGATACAGTTTTGAACGTTAGTCCTACTGTTTTCACCGTGATGAAACCTGGATTTATGGTTTACGATGCTTCAAATGTAGAATTAGGATTTTGTTCAGTAGTAGATTCCCTTGCTGGAACTATAACTATTTCAACTCCATTAGCTGCTCCAATTACAGCTGGAACTCCTGTTAAATTTGGAATTGTACGTTTATATCATATACCCATCTTTTTATCAGCACAGAATGAATTCAATATTCGTGCTATTGATTTGATGACTATTCAAAAATATACCAATTTAACTCTGATATATAATAATGTCAACGGAAGTGCTAAAAAGTTAGGATTAGTTGCTGAATTCTTTTATTAATTTCCTTAGGGAAATTGAGGGTAATTTTCCTAGAGAATTTAGTGGTAATTTTCCTAGGATAATTCTTCTAGAGAATCTGAAGCGGTTCTTCTTAGAAAATTGAGGGTAATTTCTCTATGAGAATTTTCGTATATAATACGAAAATATTAAGAGTAGTATGTCAAATGGGATTGTTCGATTATTTCTCGGACATCTTCTTTTACATATGCTGTCCACAAATGTTTTGATACAAGTTTTTTATCTATCCAAATTAGTTTTTTAGTGAGTTCATCAGACGGTTTCAATGATTCTAAAATAGGATTAGAATCTTCAAAACAGTTTGGGTTAATCAACGCATTACCTTTTATATTTAAGAATTCAACTTGTTTTAAATCAACAATATCCTTTAGAGCAATTTCATCCTCAACGCCCATGTAGATAATACCGTTATATGAAATATTAACACGAAGTCTTTGTGTTGAGGGAAATTTGGATACGAAATCATATATGTACTTTAAATCACTAGAAAGAAGTCGATTTACAGAAAGATCAAGCGTTTTGATATGCTCCAACCTTGACATATCTTTAGATAATTCTGTTAATCTTTCTTCGATAGATGGAATGCCGTTATTTTCTGGGAATCTCTTTAATAAAACAGAAACTGTACGAGAAGATAAATTAATAGTCGCTCCTTCGATTATTTCTATGTCCTCATCCGAGTCCTCGTCCGATTCGGAATCTGTATAACATACCGAGTCCGATTCCGAGTCCGAGACCAATTCTGATCCGGAATCTGGCTCGGAGTCTGTATAACATATAGAATCTGGATCGGACTCGGACTCGGGTTCTGATTCCGTGTCCGCGTCACGACATTCTTCAAGAAACGCTTTAATCTCATTCAAGAGAAGCCATCCACTAACCTTATTATTAGGCAATAGAAGTGCCACTTGATTGTCGGTTAATCCTCCGAAACTTTCCAATGTAAGATCGAGAAGCTCTTGGTCCATGTCGTGAATCAAACCATTTGATTTCATAAAATCCGAAACGTTCATTTTAAAGGTAAATGACCAGTCATAAATATTAGATCAATTTATTATTTCAAGTCTTGATATTTTCTTAAGACTTGAAATAATCTATCGGACATATCAATAGGCGCGGAATCATTAGTTACTAAATATTCTTTACCTGTAGTTGGATGAATCGATCCAGGTGCTACAATTTGTCCTCCGTTGTTCTTAATGTCGATATGAAAACGAGTTTTTCCTTCCCGTAATGGAGCTGATAAAAGACCATTTCCAACATAATTAAAATATAAATGAGTACCTCCACCTCCGGTTGCTACTGTATATGTATCTGGATATCTTAATCTAGCTTCTCTAAGAATTCGTTCAAAATAGTCGCTACCTTTTTCTTTATCTGAATTATCAATATCTATAACTGTAATACCTCCACTTTCTCCTGTTAATAATCCAAGATTATCAAATCCTGTAGTCTTCTCTAAAATTCTCATGGAAGTTTTAGGCGTAATCTTTTGCCACTCTGATACTATCGGACGTTTTCCAACTAATGGGATTGGTATAAAATCATTATCTAGAAATTGCTGAGCCAGTTCTAAAAGATATTCTCTTTCATTTCCTTCACCAACTTCTTCTGGTATCACAAATCCTTCAAATTCAAGAAGTCCTTTACCTTGAGGAATAATTACAGGTTGTTTAAATGGAAGTTCCATTTAATATAATTTGAGTATTTTTAAGATTCAAACACTCGGGTGTCCTACAAATACAATTCAAACATTTTATAAAATGTTTGAATGAATCACCAATTATCGTCTCATGCTGTTAGCAATTGAACTGAATACTTCTTGAGAAAAGACGGGAGATCCAGGAGGAGTCATACCTGCCGAAGTTATACCTTTAAATCCGGCAGAAATTCCGTTTTGAAGAGTATGAACTCCGCCGTATGCACCTGGCGTAGCAGTCTGATTTGAATTCTTTCTTGATTTCATTACAACGTAAAAAGCTACACCGATGATGATAATAGCAATAAGAACAATGATCAGAACCCACCACCAGCTCGAGGTTGAAGAGGTAGCCGATGTATTAACTTTATCCGATGGAGGAGCTACACTAGAAGTATCTGTTGAATCATCTTTCAAGAAAGTTTCAACACGGAGGAAGTCGGGGCTGATTTGACTGCATTCCGTGTCTGCATCAAGATGAACTACTTTAATCATTTCGATATTATTCTGTATAAGTTGGGAGATTTGAGTTTGATCAAATCCTACGAAGTTCTCATGTACGTATACGTATGCTTTTCGATTTCCAGTTGATGTACCATGAGTTAAAACAACGAAAGAATTATTCTCGAAGAGATATACAGACTGTTGGCAAGGCCCGGATCCTTCTCCTTGTTCATCTGTATTCAGAGCTCCAGCACAAAGAGGACCACATCCCAGAGGGACATTCAAACACTTAGAAATAGAACATCCTAATATCTTTGACGCCACAGTATTGGGCTGAACAGTGGAAGGATCTACAGAGCCGAATAAACCGAGAGTAATTCGGCGAATCTTTTCGTGAGCAAGTGTTCCTGTAGTAGTTTTGGTCAGAGCTGTGATGGTTGAAAGGTCGTTAAGAATATCAGATGGAAGATTATCTAATTTGGTATGAGCAAATGGAAGCAGTCGTTTGACCATCTGTTCAACTGTACCAATATTAATTGTATAATTATCTCCATTGCTTCCAGAATAATCTGAATAGTTTGGAGTAACAGATCGGGTTCCTACACCAGATTTTCCAGCTCGAGAAGTGGACGGGGAAGATGCGGAGTTTTGCGATGCGCTAAAGTGAGAACTGTGAGTCGATGACGATGAGGACGATTCATTCGAAGATGTAGACCATCCCTTAGTTTGAACTTCATTATTGACCTCTCGTTTAATTCTTCCTACGAATCCACCCTTTGCACTTCTAGTCGGCCTCAAAGCATTTCTAGAAAGTTTGTTTTTTTGCGGAAGACGCTCAGACATCATTTAAAAAAGAAATTGAAATTTTTTTCTGGAGCTTCTTCTGCTCGAGAAATAGTTATCAACTTTATTAAATGGAAGATTCTGAAACTATCTTCGATAGCAACGTAACTTATTTATATCGTACGGCTATTAGTTTCAAGATACCGTCTTCGATGGTAATTATTCAACGAGAACAAGGAGAAACTATTTTCGATAACCCTGTGCGTATAATTAGGAGTATGATTCGACGTAAAAATTCTCTCGATGGAATCTATACTGAGCTTCACGATCTTAATAAAAATTTGGACGAAGAGATAGTTACAGCGCTATACTATCGGGAAGTATCGAAAGCTTTTGATCTAAATCATCTGGCTGAGATGAATAAGTTGCACCAGAAAATTCGTTTAACCAAAGAGGATAAATACAGAACAGAAAGGGATGTTAAACAATTGTACGATTCCAAGAAGCAATTGATGGATGAAAATATGGAATTTGATCTTGAAGCCTACAACATGATTATAGCCCAGCACGACAGGCTTTCCGAAGCGAAAGAAACGGGACATTTTCTTGATTATTCAGGTGTTAACATAACTTCAACTGTTCTGACGTTAAATGTTCTGTTTGATACTGGAGGTGTTCAACAGAATCCAGAAATAGCTGATGGAATTGATATCTTTAATGAAATTGTTGCAACTCGTTATACTCCGTTCATTCAATATAACGATTCGGAAGGGGGAAAATTCTTTAAACTCTTGGGTAAAACAGATAATGTTAATAAATCAACAGAATCTAAAGGAGGAAGTGCTTTACCTGATTTGATGCAATATGTACCCAAGAATACTAAGAAGAATACAATTTATATTATGGTTTGGGTTGGCGATGTTGAACACAATGTTACAGGTCTTAATTCTAAAGATGTATTTTCAGCAAATCTTATCTTAGATAGCACAGCCTCTTCATTCTACAAAGCTGAATATAATTTAGAAACAGGATTGATTGTAATTAATGTTCCCAATGTAGTACGAGGTGATCAAGTTACAGATCATGATAATATTATAGAGCGATTGAAAGTTGGTATGCCTGGTTACAACTTATATAAATCATCTGAAGAGAAAATTCGAGGAACTTTCGATATTTACGATGTTGATATTGATATAGCTTCCTTCTTGAATTTAGTGTTATCTGATGAACTCTTTTATCAATCTCTTTATGCTGAGGAAAGATTACGTCCTTATTCATATAAGCGGCGTCTTGATATTCATTTCCACAACTTCTACAGTCAAGTTGGTGCTCAAGCCATAGTAAACACAGAAGAAGGACAAAAGGTACCTTTATCCGAGACGAATATTTCTTTAACTATTCAACAATATAAGACTGTAGGAACTAAATCTTTCCCTGTTGAATATACTGATAAGAACGGCGAGAGATATACAAAGATGGAAACATTCCCTAAAGATACTCCCTGGATTCATGTTGTTATAAATGGAGGTGTGTCTAAAGACATGATTGAAGCATGTATTAATACACTTAGGGTTCTTCTCGCTATTTATAACGTAGNTGCAGGTGATGTCATTAATTTCTACTCCGAGATGATGAGTCCGAAGATTGTTAATGATTATACTAAGAGATATTTCGGTCGTGCCGCTAAGAAGGTTGAAATGTTACAAGAAAAAGAAGGTGTTAAAGGAGAACGACGTCTTCAAAAACTTCGAGAACAGATACCTGAACTATTCGTAGATTCTTATGGTAAGAAATGTTCAGGAGCCGCTTATTTGAAACTTCTTAAACCTAACGAAGTAGCAGCTTGGGAACAACAGACATTTAAAGTTGGAAGGAAAGTACGTCATCGACAAGTTCTTCCTTTCCCAGCAGACGATCCAAAGTATTACTTTGGATGTGATGACGACGAAGTTGCTTATCCAGGTGTTCGAGATAATACATTGTCAAATGCTGATAAGTATCCCTATATTCCATCTTGTTATAAGAGTGATCATATGGATCCGAAGAAAGATCGTAAATATAATAAGTATTACGGACATAAGGAAATTAAAGCTCAGCAAGTTAAGGCTCGTATTCAGACCAAGACAGATAAGATTGTAATTGAAGAACAAATTGCTCATGTTACCAAATCCATACGCAATATCTTAAGTCATTACCGTCCAGAAGATAGATCTAATGATAATAATTGGGGTATTGTTCGATTCGGAGTAATTCAATCTCCTAATTCCTTTCTTCATTGTGTATGCCGAGCTCTAGATTGGAGAAATTACGAAGATAAGAATGCTGAAGAGAAAGAAGGTATCGTAACACGGCTTCGTCAATCGATATCTAAATTTGTGTATCCAGAACTTCTCAAACAAGAATTGTATAACTTGGATGTAAATAAGATTAGTGACCTAATCGATAATAATCGAGTATTCTTTGATCCAGACTTGTTCTTTAGAGCGGTAGAGGAATACTTTGATCTAAATATTTATATCTTTGGAATTCGTCGGGTTAAATGTGAGAAGAAGGAACATGTTCCTGGATACATTTCCGTGCCTCGTCATAAAGCATTCCACGCTCATACTCCTAGAACAAATAGAGAAACTATATTAATCTTACGTAATTGGGGTGCAGAATCTGATGATATTGATTATCCTCATTGTGAACTAATAATAGATTATAATACTAAGACCAAGGAAAGGATTATGTTGTTTGATTCGGATGAAGACTCCCCGGCGGCATCATCTACCTCAGTTCCGTCCGCGATACCGCGAATGGGTGATATTTGTCACAGAGTTTTAGAGTCTGTTTCTTCAACTATTTCATGGTTTCAATATAAGGAGGAAGCTGTCGATCTTGTAGCTAAGATGACTTATCCGTACGAGAATATATATAGTATTAACAATTATTTAGATATTCTTGGAGTAACTAGGCATGACGACGGATCCACTAATTTAGTCAGTCAATATATTGATGTGATGGGTAAGGCTAGAGCGTTTACTATTGCATATAAATTACCCAAGAGGAAAGATACAGTTAATATCACTATTATATTCCCTCCAGGAGCACCAGAAAATGCTGAACATTCTGATACATTTGCAGAACCTAATGTGAATGATGTTTATGAAGTATTCAGGGAGAGTCGACCCACCTCTATAACTTTAGATAATAACAATTTAATTAACGGAATTTGGTTCGAGTATGAAGAATTAGAAGAAGGTATGTATATTCCATTTAAACCAACTAAAGATATTCCGAAAGAATGGTTTGATATGGGCTTGGCTTTAGGTTCCATCAATCCTATTGCAAAAGTATCAAATGAAAATAATACCAAGAGGTACATGAGATTACTTCGATCTTTTGATTTTATTAAATCTATTATTGAATGGCTCTTTGAATTATATCGTTTGGAAACTCCAGCGGGTGAAGATGTAGACGCAGAGGCTTTTGCTAAAGAAATACTAACATATAATCCAAGCACTGCTAGAAAACAAGTAGTTGATTCTGCCTATTATTACGATTTTAGTAAAATCCATCGTCGTTTCCCAAGTGTAGATAATTTCAAGCAAGGTGTTGCTTATCTTAGGAAAATTTTCCCTCAATTTGCTTCCGGTAAGTTATTAGCCTATTCAGAGAACTTTTTTAAGAAACTAATTACTCTAGTTTATGATTATGCTGATTCAACTCTCTTCTCTGAACCTATGGTACCTGATGCGATTGCAAATTTCTACAACATGAGTACTAACTTTGATCAACACCCTAACAATATTATTCTGATGGGTCAAGAAGATATGAATAATTGGGAAAAGGATCAAATTCTGAGTCAGGAAAAAGTCTTTGAGATACGAGATAAATTGGACTTAAAGATTTCATTAGCTTTGGAACCTCGAATTTACTCGGGTGATATAGCATCTGAAATTTGGTTAATTCAAAATTATTACGATGGAACAATTGGAGGCGCTGCAGCTATTGCAAACGTCTGGGCAACACAACGTATTAATCCAGGGTCTCATATTGAACCTCTCGCTAAAGATGCAATCCCTACTCATTTCATCTACAAGATTTCAACCAGTTATAAATTAGTTCCAGTTGAGGATAATACCGGAGGAGCAGCAGATTATATTAGTTTAATTAAATATGGAGATGGAGAAGAAAGTAGATATGGAGCTCTTCTACCTCTGTTCCGTTCAGAGAAGACTCCTCGGCCTGTCGCTTTAGAGAATCAAGTTGGAATTATGCCTCATCAACGAGGACAAGCTAACTTAGAAATTCTTCAACAAATTGAGAAGGATAAACTCTCAGATCGTCCAGCAGGTACTCGAAATGTATATTCTGTAGATGAACTCCAAAAGATTGCCCGTTCTCTAGGTCTTAAAGTTAGCGGAGATAAGAAACATTTAGTTCGGGTAATCCGAGAGCAGATGATTCGATATGGTATGTTAAAGGATTAATATATTGAATAAAGGATTGATATATCATTACTACAACGTACACAAAAAATAAAAATGGTTGGGGGTTGTAGAATAATTTAACGTTTCTAAAACGTTAAAAATGTCCGCCCATATAGTCAAACATTCATGTACTCGTAATGATATCATAGTATGGGATGGTTCATTAGTAACCGGAACGGTTATTGAAGCTGTAAAAAATAGAAACTTTGTTTATTGGAAAGTATTACTATCTTCACCTAAAAGTCAAATTGAATATGAACATTGGGTCATCAGACGGATGATAACCGATCGTCGTCCGATTATTTCAGAAAGATTAAAAGTATATTGTAAATTGAAAACTCTTGGTATGGTGACTATGAAGTATCAAGGACGTTTATATGCCTTAACAAAATCTCGAGACCCGAACGTTTCACCAGAACTTCCGCTAAATATATATGTAAAGAATAAAAAATTAGATGATATTCCTATGTACATACAACGTCAAATTCAACAAATTTATTCATTCCGGCAACTTCTAGGGATGACAAATAATATTGATTCATCTTTAATTTTAAGAGTATACCGAAGTCAAATTAGAGTATACTCAATTGTAGATACATTTCCTCCAATTAAGAAACCTCTTCCTAAAAATCTACAGATTTCTGAGACTATTTTCAATAGATGGTTTGATACACGAGATTATAATACTCTTCGTACTACACATTATTATACCGCTAATCTTATAGGAATTAATCGAGATGATGAAGAAAATTACACACAAGAAGATTTCGAGGATTCCTTGGAGAGATTTGACGTATTCTTAACTTCTACAATCAAAGATGTCGATCCAGATTTACTTTGGTTTCACGGAGATATAATTAAATTAATTATACAAAAGGCAACTCCTTAGTTTGTGTTAAATTAAAAATGGAAAACGAAATTTCTCTTTTAAATAAATCTCATCTCGGAGTAAAAATGACGCTTTTGAAAATCACTCGCCCAACATGGTCTCGTGCCAAAGATCTTGATATTAATAAGATGAATCAAGGACATGCAGGTATAATTCCTTATGTCATTGATGAGAATGGTATTGCTAAATTCTGTTTTGGAGTTTGTTACAAAACAGGAGAATTGATCGAACTGGGCGGCAAACGTGAGAAGGACGATATAGATATTGAAAATACAGCACTCAGATGTTTCCGAGAGGAAACTCTTGGTATTTTCAATATCTCTAAGAAAATGTTGAGGGATTCTGAGAACGTTTTATACCTTTATGATGAATCTCATTTAGTTATTTTGGTTCAAATAAATCCCGACAATAAAGTTATTCAAAAATTCAATCAATACAATGCGGAAAAGGCGACACCGCGATTCCGAACTCTGACATGGGTTCACGAACTTGAAGTTAGTTCCATTATCACCTTCTTCAGTTTACAAATGCCGTTAAGACTACGTTGTCTTCTTCGAGATGTTGCCAAATTTATTCCAATTCTTAAGGGTTCGGAACAAGAAATAATTACATTTCCTCCTGGATTTTCACCACCTCACACAGATTGTTTCCAAGAATCAGTTGAAGGAGATGAAACTCCTTACTACGAATCGGATTGGACAAATTGAAAAGTATTTCAATTAATCTTAAGTACTAATCACTCATTTAACAAAATGAGTGACACCGAAAACAGTTCCTATTCCGAAGTAGGTTCCCAAAGTAACGATAGCGTCGATAACACCGAGAGTACATTTCTTACAACCTCTCAAAAGGAAGCACTATCTCAACTGAGAAAATTATTATCGGTTGATCGATTAAATAATCGTAACCATGACAATGAACGTATGTTATGTTTATGTGGTCCTTCTGGTTGTGGTAAAATATTAGTTGGAGATACCTTTGTAAACTCTCTTTCTGATACTAAAGTTTTATACATAGAGTTCAGCGATTTATATCCAGAAGGTACCGAGACATCTTTTGATGTTCAACGAACTTTAAATAATATTATACAAGCTAGTACTAATTATGATTTAGTCTATATTAAAGATTTAGAACGAGCTATTAATGTAACAACATCGCCAAAATTTAGATATTCAGCGGTTTCTTGTTCGTGCTGGTTTAGTTTTATTGAAAACTTAAAAACTCCCACTTTAGTAATTTGTACCCATCGAACTGCAAGGGATTTTGCTAATGGAGATTGTTGGTTTATTGAAATAACTCCAACTGAAAAAGATCGATTTGAAATTATATCTAGGTCTAAATTTGCATCACTTGATGATGTTAAAGGCGCTTTAGCTTTGGCTAAAAATTCTAGTTTCAGTCACTTAGCTTCATTAATTAAACGAACTGATATTTTATATTTTCGCGACCGTGAAACCGAAGATGGTTCCGGTGTGACCGACGGGACTGGTGTGACCGACGGGACAGTAGTCCCGTGGTTGGATAAGTTTAAATATGCTTATAGCATTATTGGAAATTCATCTTTGGAAACATCTAAGGAAGTTAATAAACCTAAACCAACAATTGACATGGTAGGAATAGATAGTATTATGGAAGAAATTATCAAGGAAGTAATTGAACCGATCCGTCTCAATAATCCGTATATTCCAATTTGTAAAGGAATACTTTTACACGGACCCCCTGGAACGGGTAAAAGTACTATTGGCAGATGGCTTTCATATCAATTAGAAGGGAAAATTTATTTAGCTGAGTCCGGGCCTACAGAATCACTTCTTGAATCTTTTAGTAAAAAGATGAGATTAGCAGCACAAAATGCTCCAGCCGCTGTATTTGTTGATGATATTGATGCTGTTATGATGTCTCCAGAATCTGTTCGAAAGTTATTAGTTCTACTTGATGGTATTAATATCAAAGGTAGAGAGAATATTTGTATAATTACATCAGCTATGCAAATATCTAATGTTCCAGATGCGTTAATCCGAGGTGGAAGATTGGAGCGATGTATTGAATTTACATATCCAAATCTATCTGGGGTAAAACAGATAATTAGGAACCGATTCAAAAATTCAATTAAAGGATTAAGACAATCTAACCCAGAGATTGCAGATTGTCTTAAAGTCGTATTGAATAACTCAAATTTAGATCATTTAGCTAATTGTACTGTAGGAATGAGTCCTTCTAATATACATCGCATTATAGATTCAGTTATTCGAAGTGCTGCTATAAATTTAGAAACTGATCCGATTAAAGTATTCCTGACTGAAATGATGAATGTGAAAAATCAAATCTCCCAATCATCCCAAACGATTATTCATAAAAAGAATACAGAATTATCGTACATCAGTTAAATTTATTAAAAGAAATTAAAACATGAATCATTCCAACTTAGTTTCGGATCCAAGTAGTGATGTTGCTGTATTACAACAAAGATCTAGTGAAGATTTATATATTTCCGTTTCAACGTCCGATCATACTTATAAATGTTACGCAGTTTTCGATGGTCACGGAAATCCTGTACAGAAAGGTGAAAAGTTGCCTGAAAATCATGTCGCATCCGTAGCGAAATACGGATATAAAAATCTATCACCATTACATACCTACATTAAGAATGTATTAAATTTTTATCATGGACAAAATCTAACAAAAGTTGAAGGTGAGAAAATCAAGAATACAATAATCGCATCTTTTTTATCGTACGATAAGAATATGAAAGCTCTTGGATGTATTGCTGGGTGTTGTGCTAGTATGGTTATAATAATATCTGATTCTAAAAACGGAGGTAAATACGTCTACATTTGTAATCTAGGAGATTCTCGAGTTTGTTTTTGGGTAAATGGAGGTAATATAGTTTATCAAACTCGAGATCATACACCTTCGGATGAAGATGAATACGAACGAGTAATTAGAGCCGGAGGATTTATTAAAAACAATCGAGTCAACGGAAGCTTAGCTGTAACTCGTGCATTTGGAGATTGGGATTTCAAAACTCTTAATGATGGAACAATTGATCATCTTGACGGTCCTGTAACTGCTCTGCCTGAAATTAAAATATTATATTTTCCTCCTCAAAATATTAAATATCGATTTATGGTAACTTCAGATGGAGCTTATGAAGGTGGAGCAAATTGCGAGTACTTAATTGAAACTGGAGAAGTTCTTGAGATATTATGTTCTCGTGTTACATCTTCATTGGTTCGAATGTTATCGTCATCTTCAACCGACGATATTACAATTATGTTTAGATATTTGTAATTTTCACGATAATAATCGTGAAAAATAAATTTATTCTACAACTTGTAATTTGATACTCTCAGGAATTTTATTAAATTCTAAAGGTTCCCGATATAAACGAATTTGATCTTCTATTTTAATTAGAATTTCGTCATCCAATTGTAGAAGATCAAATAATTTATCTATCGGCGCACGACCGTACATACGACTATCGCTATCTAAATCAAATTGCTCATATACATCAACGGGAGCTGGAATCCACCATTCAATTTCAGCTCCTTCTTTAGTTGGATCTGAGGTTCGTTTAATTCTACCTTTGTGTATTTGGAGGAAATACATCGTGTCTGGATCGAGTAACATAATGTATATATTATCTAACATCCTATATAGAACTTTTGTATAATTTTTGATCCACTCACTAATTTTTGTTTTATCATATTTTTCATCAATCATCATTGGTATAATTGTGATACTTTTAATTATTTCATCGTTCATATTAATTAGACGACGACCACTATGAGACATATTAACCCTCAATTGATATTCTTTTTCATCAATTATCAAAGTTATAATATCACCATCCGAGAACTTAAAAAGATAAGATTTAAAATGAATTAACTCCATAAAATCACTTAAGTCGTACGGAGTATACTTCAAAATATCTATAGGTTTCTCAATTGCCCTATAATCAGATGTTAAAGATTTATACTCCTCATTACTCAATTTGGTTACCCATATCTTATTGTGATTAGGCAGTCTATTACTTAATTTAAAAAATCCGTTTGATCTTTCGAACATGACCGGGGATTTTCCTCCAGGAAATGTTGTAAAATGACCTATGTTTGTCTTTGTACCCGATTGATATAGAATGAGATATTTATAATCTGTGTCGAAGTCGGCTGTTGGAATAAAAACATCGTATAATTCTTCTAGAGTATATCCTACACCTTTAGTAAATTTAACATCATCTGACGTAAATTTACCTTTGAGGATCTTGATCGTAACTTCGTTGGTAACTTCGTGTGTAACTTCGTGTGTAACTTCGTGTGTAACTTCGTGTGTAACTTCGTGTGTAACTTCGTTTAGTGCAGCCATTTATTATCTTTTAGTATTTTTTTCTGAGGATTTCATATTTGTAAAGTGACACTCCGATTTATTTTTATAAGATGAGATGTTTACGATGTAATATAAATGAAAAGTTAATCGTATTGTATTAATAGACGACCCTAAATAAATTTCAATATTTGTTGATTATTTGATATTGTATCAAATAAATACATACTAAGAATTGATAAAATGATTAAAGTAAGAAAATTATTTAGGGTCTCCTATTAATACAATTAGATTAAAAAATTAATTATACTGTATTAAGGACCGAAGGAAAAGTTTTCTTCTTCGCGCTTCGCGTCTTCTAAAACATCTTCGAAATTCTGGAGCTCCAGAAAAATTCCAGAGCTTTTTTGTGCATGTTTTATGAGAGATAATTTTCATTATTTGATATGGTATCAAATAAATATATACTAAGAGTTGATAAAGTACTTAAACTAAGAAAATTATTTAGGGTCT
>C687J35021_10001768_pt1 | contig 15891 bp, 40 predicted proteins | sample RifCSPhighO2_12_FD_35021 | JGI IMG/M metagenome (IMG submission 35021)
GTGAGGGAGTCCTTGCCGATGTTGGCAAAGAAGTAGCGCGTCCCCTCAGAGGCTTTGCGGTGGAACACGGCAAAGTCGGCCTGGCCTTTATACTCCGCCATGAGCCGTCCGTAGAGGTCGCCGTAGTGCCACCGGGTGCCCGCCAGCTCGACGCGGCCGCTGGGTTGCAGGAGGGAGAGGGCCTTCTTGTAGCACTGCTCAACCTTATCCATGAGGTCTTTGGTCGTGACGTTCTTGTCGCTGACGAGGTCATCAAAGGTAATGCGGCTGTAGTGCTTGCCGACCTTGCTGGTTTCCACGCCGGCGGTGTCGACGCTGGGCTCGACCTGGGCCTGCGTGCGGGGGGCGATGACGAGGGCGCTTTGGTTCCAGACCCCACGCTTGGGATCGACCTCCCACGCGCCGCACACCGCCCGGAACTTGGAGGTGGCGGACAGGCCCAAGAGATGGTTCTTGATGCCCAGGAGGAAGCCCTCGGCCTTGTCGGTGGCGTCGGCATAGAGCAGGATTTTCTCGTTGGGGTCTCGGAGCAGCCGCCACAGGTTGTGACCGATGGTGATGATGCTGGACTTGAAGGTATAGCGGGGCATCAAGATCAGCTTCGTCGTGGCGGGGTGGTGCTGCAAGAACTCGCACAGGGCCTCGTGTTCGGCGTTCATGTCGGTGAAGCCCAGAATGGTGTGGCAGAAGTACCACAGCGACTCGCGGGCTTTGGTCTGGAGATAGACTTGCCCATAGTCCACATCCGTGGTGCAGCGCTCGATCAGGCGGTGATGCTCGTCGTCGGTCATCGGGGGTGTGGACCCTCCGGGCTGTTCCCCCTGGGATTTTTGGTGCGCGGGGGGCGTCGGTGTCGAATCGATAAATGTCTTCCCCCCCGCGGTGGGGTGGGGGGTCACCCCCGCACACCGACACCCTGACGAATCCTCACACGGTCGTTGTTCTCCCATCAATTCGCTGTCGTGGCAGTGTCCACGGCAGGGACGGAGAGACCACTAGGGGTAGGGGGGGAGCTCGGTGACATAACGTCTAATGTCAGACCTTCGCCGACGCGGCCACCACGGGTAGGGGTCAAGGATTGCAGGACGAGCTGACGGACGGACTGCTTCTCCTCGTCGGTGATCGTCTTGACTTCGCGTTTGTCGGTGATGAGGCCCGCGAGTTTCGCACAGTCCATCGCGATGGAGGCAATGACGGCCGCATCCTTGGCATTATTGGCGAGGAAGAGTGCGTTCAGTAAATGGGATTGCACAAACTCCTTCGTGATCCCACCCTCACCCTGGAGACGCTGGGCAATCTCCGCCTTGACGCTAGGTTTCGCTAGGACACGATAGGCTTCGACTCGCGCCGTCCGGTACGAGGCTTTCGGATGACTGGCTCGATACGCCTGCACCGCAGAACGGTTAGAAGAAAAATACGCATTCACGAAGACCACATCGTTCACGGAGAGTGGCTTATCCATGCGATTGCCACTGAGCGAGGTACTGGGCCGCACACGTCAGCCGGTCAATGTTCTCATCGGCATGACCAATAAGCAAATTACAGGAGCGACAAAGTCGTCCACGGATCAAACCCGTCGAATGATGATGGTCAATAACAAGTCGTTGCTGACGATGACAGATGGGACAACAACCAACAGGAGTTCGGAGATGGGTGATGGCTTGATCTAAGGGTAACCCGTAAGTCTTATGAAGACGAGCCACTTCAATCCGTTGTTTATGACGTTCACGAAATTGATGTTGATACTGTCGGCACTTCTGACGATTCTTGGCACGCCAAGCCGCTTCAACCTGCAACCGACGTTTTCGATGTTTGGTTCGCCACGCTCGTTGATATGCTAACACCCGTTCCGAATCAGCTAACCGCCATTTACGAGAACGAATGGTGTTAACGTTTTCAGATGGCAAATCATTGACACGCAGGAGAAGTTTCGGGGAGGACGTGGTGGTCGTGGCCTTCCGCATCGACACCCTCAGCATGAGCGGAGGGCTCGACGGGGCGAGAGCCTACGAGAACGAATACTCCAAGCATAACCAGCCACGTAGAGGAATGTCAAGAAAATAGATGAAAGGAGCGTAAAAAGATAACACAAAATAGCTCTTGACATCATTGACATAGAAGGGTATACTGACACCATGAAACGCCTCAATATTAAACTCGATCCTGAAACGCACCGCAAACTCAAGATGGCTGCCGTTACCGAAATGACCACGCTCCAAGGCTTAGTTGTCAGCCTCATTAAACAAAAAGTGTATCAACTAGCCAATGGAAAATGAAATCGCTATGCCTACTGATGCACAGATGACGCAGGAACGTCATACCTCAGCACAAATTCGTCATTGGATTACACATAACCTAGGATTATCGATTCCTTCACATATTCACATTCACCATATTGACCATAATCGCAAGAACAATAACCTCTCTAATCTCATTGGAATCACTCCGCAAGAACATCGGTTAGCACATGCCTACTATGCCCCGAAGACACCAAAAGAATTCAAAGCCTGGTTACAAAAAGTCAGGGCGTATCCCCCGTATCAAGGTCAAGCGCACAAAACAGAAGTCCGCGCTCCCTCCATGCTTCATCCGTGTCGAGGTTGTAAACAAGAATTTACCATTGGAACGTGGCGCATTTGGTGCCGGGAAGGAAACTATCATGAACCCTGTTGGGCAGAACGACAAAAAGCTATACGGTAGATCACGACAGTATAGAGCGGACAACGAGGAGGAAAACAAAAGAGACCAGACATGACCGAACCCCTCAAAGATTAGCGCCCCTGTGTGCTCTGTGGCAAGGCGTATGGCAAAGATGAGATGTACCACGTCGAGATTGATGAGCCAGGAGCCAAAGACTGGGTATGTGAAACCTGCTACGAGGCAGCGGAGGGAGACTATGATGGCCCCCCGAACCATCCTGATGAGTAGCCGACGCTGTTCTTGGTGTGGCGATGCCTTTCGACGCTATCCGAGCTTTCCGTGGTGTCCGTTGTGTTTTATTCTCGAAAAGACCAAACGATGACTGCCGTGGAGTCCAAGCTGACCTGGTGGCTGCTCTGGCTCACCCTGGCCGTGGTCTACTGTGCGGCGGTCGAGGTCTCTCGGACGGTCAACTAAAAAGGAATTGACAATGCCTCTCCGACTGCCTATCGTATTAGGGTCAATGCTCCGCCTTGCCGACACCGACACACGACTGGGATGGTTGCTCTCTCCTCACTCCCCTAGGGTAGCGCCCGACCACGAATCCTATTCGTGTCGCATCCGCGAGTCTGGCAAGGCGACGGGGATGCGCCCTGGGGGGGTTCTCCGATGACGCCTCGGCGACTGAGTCTGTGGTTATCGGAGTATAAAGCCCTGCGGGAACGACGAGATGGGCCGCTCACGCTTCCCGTCCTTCGCGCCCTACATGGATTTGTGGACTGGCTGATCTGCGCTCCCACTTTCTTGTCCTCCGATGACACGGAACGTCTGTGTCATTGGTGTCAGCAGAGGTATCCCGCAGAGCACATCTGCGGCCTGAGCGAGACCCCAGAACGGTTGTGTCCGGGGTGTTATTACTGCTGGCGCTATGGCGCTCCCAAGCTCAAACGCGATACTCCCTCTCTCCCCCCTCTCCCACGTGTGGACCCCTCGCGGGCGGTCTTGACCCCACCGAGGCCACGCGATGACTGACACCCCCTCGATTGAAACCGCCTTGGCAGAGGCCATCCAGGCCACGCGCACAGCCCGCGAAGCGCCGGTCGGAGGGTTTGACCACTTCTGGATGAGCAGCGTAGGGCGCTGTCCACGCTATCAGATTGCGCAACGAGCTGGGATTCCCCCCACAAATCCTCCCGATGCCCGATCAGTCTTTAAGATGTGGACGGGTAGCTACTTAGGCGCGGGGTTGCAATCCCTCCTTGAAACGTCAGGATTTCTTGATCCTGCCTGGCATGAGAAACCAGTCCACTACCACAGCTATTCGGGCAAGGTGGATGGGTTCACGACTCGAATCACCGGGGGAGCCATCGTGGAGTTGAAAACCGTGGATGATGACGCGATTACGCGCTATCACGACGTGCCAGAGCATTATTTGTGGCAAGGCTTCGGGTATTGTCTCGCGGCTCATGTCCCCACCCTATTAGTGTTCCAGATAGGCAAAAACCAGGGGTTGACCAAGCATCGGGTCCTTTCCCTCGATGCGGGGTGGGAGCACACCATTACCCAACACTGTCGGAATATGCAAGGATTGTGGGAACTCTACCTGATCCACCACCAACTGCCTGGACACAATCATCGCTGGAAGTGGGAAGACCGCTTTTGCCCTTACACGAACCAGACTCCCGAAGAACGGATGCGGGATGTGCGGGCAGAATTGATAATATAATAAATGCGTACAATGCAAAATAAGACGTTGACAACGGTTGATAGTATGAGAGATAATATAAGCGTTGATAACGCCTTCTATGCCACGGCCACCTCGAACGCACATTGCTCTGTATGGCTCAACCAAATTATTACGAAGTTACTGTCAATATTGCCGTACCTGAGCATTTGTTATCGATGGTATGTTACAATGTTGCAATCATCACTCCTCAGAAACCCCTGTCAAAAAGAAACGCATGATCGTCGGACATGGCCGCAGACGACGACCACACATAAGCATTCAAAACACATTGCTGGTTCAATACCAATATTGTTGCGCTTATTGTGGACGAGCATTTGGCCTTTTGATTATTCGAGAAAAACGTGTGATGCGTCTACGCTTAGAGTGGGATCACAATGAGCCATTCGCCTACAGCCAAACCAACGCCCCAACCAACTGGATTCCCGCCTGCCATCTCTGCAACCGCTGGAAATCAAGCCGAATCTTTTCCACTCTCACCCAACTCAAAGACTACTTGGCGTTCAAGTGGAAAAAAAACGGGTATGAAGCGGTGTCTGATTTGCCATCAAATCCTTCACAAACGGATTGATGCTTTGTATTGTAGTAATTACTGTCGTTATAAGGCATGGGACAAACGCCATCCTCGCTCTTAAAAATGAACATTTTGCAACCAGTTACCACAAGGAGGGGTCATGAGTCCATTGGATGAATCGGTGCAGTCGGAGTTGAATAGCGCCTCGGCGGGGTTTTACAGCCCCCACAAGACCATCGCGGTGGGGCAGTCGGAGGAGATCACCCTTGTCCGCTACGCTAAGTGGGCGGATACCAAATACCCGATCAAGGATAAGGCAGGGCAGTCGTTGGGCTATACCTGGCGGTTCTGGTTGGAGGATGGGCGGGTCTGGGACGTGAGCAATCGCAACCGGAAGGTACTGCTCCAGGGCTTGCACCTAGAGGGCAAGGAGGCGGTCGTGCCGGGGGTGTTTCGGATCACCAACATCGGACGGGTGGTCGATAAGCAACCAGCCTTGAAAGCCGAGTATGTGGGGCCGGTGGGGGAACTGGGGGGACTATGACCCGCAAGGAAGTCGAGAAGCTCGCCCGGACGGAGGAGAGTTGGCGGGTGGAGGTGTTGTGGCGGCTGGACAACCTCACTTGGTCTATGCGGCAGCTCGCCCAATCCCAGCAGGACTTGGTGGCCACGCTGCGAGCCAAGGCGGTCAGTACGGGACAAGGACGGGTGGGTGCGGCATGAAAAGATACCATATTTGTCGGAACGGTCAGGTGGAACACGGGGGCGGAACTTATTCTCTACTATCTTTACACTCTCTGGGAGAGTTCTTCCTTTTAAGATTCTTTTCTTTACTATAAGTACTTAAAGAGAAGAACGGACGTTAGGTAGTGTGAAGTAAAGACGTAGTATTAGGGTGAGATAGTTTCGTGGATGGTGGCGCAATTATTAGTAGAATTCTGACACTTATGCCTGACGCCTTGGGCCCAACACTCCCAGAAATCGCCCGTGAGATTTACCAGATCAGACATAACATTGAACGGATGTGGCACAAGCAAGCCAGACAGGATCGGGAACGCGACGACATGACCCTGTGGTTACAACTCAAGGAGTTTCAGAAATTATGCCCAAACCTGCCCCCGATTCGACCGGGTTAAGGCTGGAAGCGGTTGGCGATGTGGTAGAACGGGTGGTGGAGGAACTCCAACAGCGGGGCCCCACCCCAGAGATGCCAACCGGATTGATACGGCTCGATGAGGCCATTTGGGGGTTACATCGTGGCGAGGTGACCGTCTTAGCCGCCCGTCCGGGCACCGGCAAGACCTCCCTCGCTCTGCAAATCTGCCGTACCCTGGCGGATGCCCACAAAAAGGTCGTCTTTGTCTCCTTGGAAATGACCTCTGAACAGTTAGTGGAACGGCTCTTGGTACAAATGACCCAAGCGGATGCTTGGAACCTGCGGCGTGGGGAAACGGTCAAGGAGTTCATTGAAGCCATTGCCCCCTTTAGCTCCATGTGGCCAAAGTTCAATCTTCGGTTTGTGGACGGCTTCGGCTACACGATCCCCCAAATGAACTACTTGCTCCAAAAGCTTATCGAGCGGACTAGCAACGCGCCTGATTTACTGGTGGTGGACTTTATCCAACTGATCGCCTTGGAGGAAAACCAGCAACGCTTTGACGCGATTGCGGAATATCTCCGCGCCCTGAAAGAACTCGCCATGCGCCACCACATGGCCATCATTGTGTGTTCTCAAATTAACCGAGAGCAAGAAAAGACCAAGGACAAACGCCCCCGCCTCGACCAACTGAAAGGATCAGGAGCCCTGGAAGAACTTGCGGACGCAGTGATTCTCCTCTGGTGGGAAGAACTCGGCACGGAAGAGTGTCCCCAGGGCAATAAGTATTGGGCGTTGATTGCCAAGCAACGCCACGGCCCACCTGGACAAGCGATCCCCATTCGCTTTGACCCGCACCGCCTAACTTTCCATGATGTACGAGATGAAATTCCTGAATGGCATGAAAACAACGCCCTGCCCATGCTCACTGACCAAGACGCCGCGAGTGGGGCATGACCCAACGCCTTCTCGCCTTCATCCGACTGATCGGGACAGTCTTTCCTGGCACAGAGATATGGTGGCAAGGGAGGTGGCAATGGAAGCACCTATAAAAAAACGTCTCAATAGCAGAAAAAAAGGCCAGCGGACGTTTGCCAAGGCCATACGCTATGCCCTCAGCTTTCCTGGCACCGTCGCCATCCCCCTCTATCAAGTCAGTCGGTGGGCTGCGCCCCAACCCTTCGATGTCTTGCTCCTCCGCCCCACCTACTGGCCGCGGTTCGTGGAGGTGCGTACCACCGCGTGGGGAGTGTCGAAACCGCAGACCAGAACACTCGCCGCCTTGCCAGGGGAAAGTTATCACAAGCAGATTTGGCTCTTTGAACGCGGGACGCAAACCCCCCGCCTTCGTGAATGGCAAGAAATCGCGTGGAAACCCATCAACCACCCGTGGGAAGACTAGATGACAGGAAAACCACGAAACGTTTCTAAAGCAAAAACCCTATTCCTCCTTACCTGGGGGATTCTCTGTTTTCCAGTCTTCATTATAATTGCAACCTTGGAGTGCCTCCTGGGCTACATGTTCTACAAAGAGCAGCCGCGACCTCCAAGGTCTGGCGCGGACGGTCGTGCACGGGTGGCGGCGTTGGTGAAACAGGCGGGAGGGTGAGATGGCGAAGAAGACGTGGAGAGAGTGGAAAATGACCGTCGGAGCAGGTTATCTCACACGGGAGAAGACAGGGACGGTTGAGTTCGCAGTGCCAAATTGGCAGATAGTTTATCGTTTAACGCCTTCTGAGGCCCGTCGCCTCTTCCAGAAGTTGAGTGGAGATTATCGTGATTGATTTCACGAAATGGCGACACCATTTCTTTTGGCCGCTTCTGCTCATGCCAATCTGCCTCATGGTAAGCGGAAGTGGGTGTGCCACGACGTCAGCCCGTCCAGTACTTTCTCAATTTGATGCCTATTGCTTCTGTGCTGGTGGAGCACGAAGACTTGCGGGTTGTGTGTTAGATACAGATGCTGTGCTGGTGCTAAATGACTTTTGCATCGCATATCATCACACAGGCCAAGACTGGACGATGCGACCATGACTCCCCTTCGCGCCCAGATCGAGGCGGTGTTACTGAATTATATGAGAAATTATTGGCAGCCGAATTTAATGGGAGGTAGTGGTGTCAATCAGATACTTCTCGATGAGTTGCTCGCCTGTTATCCGCAGCCGTCGAGGAAGAGGTTGGAGAAGATTCTTCGTCAACAAGGACAAATAAGAGTCGGGTGGATTGAAGAACATCTGCAAACTGTCATCGATTTGGTGATGGTCTGGGCACGAGGTGAGGAACAGCTACGAGTGCCGAAGAAAGCATGGTGCGAACATCTTTCGTGGAAAGAAGGTTTTGGAGGGGATAACGGTTGGTATCAAACTGCTGTCGAACCCATTGCGAATGTAAAATCGGTTGGTACTCTGTGGAAATACTGTCCCATCTGCGGCGCGAAACGGCCTGAGGACTGAAGGGAAGGATGAGTGAGTTGTTGTATTTAGTCATGGGTCATGCAGTCGCAGATTTCGCCATGCAGAATCAGTTTGTGGCCGACTTCAAGTCTCCTCTCAAAGATTCTTCGATGTTTGGAGCGACCATTTGGCCCTATGTCTTACTGGCGCATGGACTCATTCATGGCGCAGTGGTAACGCTGATTACAGGCAATCCGTGGCTTGGAGTCGCTGAAACAATCGCGCATAGTGTGATTGACTATGCAAAGTGCATCAAATGGATTGGATGGCACCAAGACCAGATTGCACATCTTATCTGTAAGATACTCTGGTGGATACTATGACCGACTTCTCCACGCTAAAGCATCTTGAGGAACTTGCTCACCCGGCGACGCCTGGGCCGTGGTTTGTTGATAAGAACGATAAAGAGTGGATAGTCATTCACGAAAACTCTTTCGGGGTATCTACACTACTTCCCCTCGCTAGAACAGCATTTATTCGCAAAGGGGAAGACCCAGAGGCTAACGCCGCCTTTATCGCCGCCTGTTCCCCCGACGTGATCCTGGCGTTAATAGCGAAACTCCGCGAATGGGATAAGGAGTTTTCGGAACTGACATGATTAATCTCACACAATTTGAAGTAGATGTGCGTGCTGGTGCGCAGTTTTCACAAGAGACACTGTTGGCGTTGGTGGCGCGGGTGCGGGAATTGACTGAGGCATTGCAGGGAATGAGTGAATTATGTGGCAACTATTTCGATGAAAGCCAATTAGTCTGCGACCGAGATAGAGAAATCTGGAAAGCTATGCTTGCTGCCCTCATCACCACAGCGTGATGGCTGAACCTTATCGCTGCCCAGTGTGCCTTGGCACAGGAAATGTTCCAAATGGTTTTTATGATCGCGCTCCAGATGGCACAGGAGTAAGCAACAGTACGGCTCTTGAAATCTGTCGAAGCTGTCATGGAACAGGCGTTATATGGGGACAAACAGATGCCAAATCCTGACTGTCCGTGCTGTGGGGAAAAATGACAAAGAAAGCCGCTGTGGCACGCCCGATGGCTGAGCGGTGTCGGTGTGGACATTTCCTTAAATCACATCCCACTGGAAATTGTTCCTATGTCATAAGGAAAGTTCAACGCGGGGAGCGTCCAAACGTCTGTCCCTGTCCCCAGTTCCGTCCACGGAGGAGAAGATGAGTAGGCGTAGTTATCCCCGCGTCGTTCGAGAGCGGTTGTATCCACAGTCGAAACGAGACCGGAACAAGCGATGCCTATTCACGGGCTGTCAGGTGCAAACGACACGACGTTTGTGGCTTGAAACCTCCTGGTTTCGTGGAGAGGATAAAGAGATTGGTTATACCTGTCCCCAGCACGGGAAGAAGTATCACAAAGATAACTCGCCCAATCCTGACTATCTCAATGACGCAAAGGTACTAGCACTCATAGGAGAAACGCCCATGACCTCCCCCTACGCGGCGCGGCAGGCGGCGTGAATGAACCGTGACACGATTTATAAGCGATGGGGATTGCTTTGGTCTAGCAATAACAGACTCGATGGAAAACGGGAATGGCTCTTGTGGGAAGCTGGGGCGTTGCAGATGTTCCACACCCGCCAAGAGGCCCGTCAATTTACCATGAAGGAATATAGTTACATCAAAACGCGGCAAGATCTACGGCATGAACCGCACAACTGGCGTCTCCCTGTTCCTGTGAAGTTGGTTGCGATTGAGTGGACGCCATGACTGACCCCACGGTGGCAAAGCGGATTGCTGACGAAGTTACGACGAAAGCAGCCTCTTCCCATATGAATTGGCATGAGCAACGGCAGTTGAGGGTTGCACGCATCACCACCGCCTTCGCCGAGGCACGACGGAAAGGGAAGCGTAAAGGATGGGAGGAGGCAGTTACGCTCCTTGATGACATTGCCCGATTTCCTAAGGCGTTGAACACGGAACAAACGAGCGAAGTGGTTTTGCACCTAGTCAAAGAGTTCCGTCGCCGAAGCCGCGCCCAGGAGGGGAAATGCTAACAATGCTGCGTCTCACGACAGCAGAAGCGGAAGCCGCCCGGCAAGCCCTCGGCTTCTCAGACATCTCAATAGGACTCATCCTGGGGGCCCTGTTGATCAGCATGTGGCTCGTGAGTTCTGACTGGTTCAGGAGGCTGAAATGAGTTGGCAGCCCTGCGGGCCCCCTCGCTGCTGGCCTTCGCGGGCCGGGTGGGGTCTCGCTCTCGGCTTGGCCGTGTACATTGTGTTTATGCACAGTCAGTTTTATACCGAACGAACCGACCAATGGGGTAGGTGGTGGACAGCGTATCGCCAGCAAGTCGATACCGCTATCGCCCGACGAGTGGCAAAGATGAATCAGCAAGCGACCGAGGCGCACGAGGCGGTGTTAGCAGCAGAGGATGCGCTGCTCAAACTCTATGACCAGAGTGTTCTAACAGGTAAAGCTCACAACTAGATGACCGCCGCCGTTTCTCGTATGGGCTATGAACTGAGCAGGAGCGGGCGCAGGAGCAGGAGCGGGAGCGGGAGCAGAAGCGGGAGCTGGAGCAGGAGCAGGAGCAGGAGCGGGTAATCCATGCCCCCCACCTCGCGATGGTTTCATAAGCACCACAGGGAGCGGGACAGGAAGATTGCCTCAGCAAAGACGCAGAACTCAATGAAAGATGTGCACTCACAGCCTGTCTGTGCCGCCCCACGCCCTGAGGACGCCTGAATGCGGTGGTGGCAACGATGAGCGACCTCTCCACCCTCACCCGGCTGGCGCTGTTGGGGATGCGATGAGCTTGCCGAAGCCGTACTATGAGCATGACGGCATCACGATTTATCAGGGGGACAGTCTGTTGCTGCTTCAGGAAAGCTTCTCAGTCGATATAATCTTGACTGATCCCCCATATAACGCAGCGAATATCGGACCAAACCAACGCACCTATCTCAATGGTCGCATGAAAATCTCTGATGAAGAATATCTGGATTTTTGCCATCGTTGGTTTACGCTTTGTGGTAATCACCTTATCGTCTTCACGCCTGGGATTGCGAATACCCATGCTTATCCGCAGCCCAAGTGGCAACTGTGTTGGCATAAACCTGCTTCGGTGAGTTTTAATCGCATGGGTGGTTACAACGCTTGGGAACCAATATTCGTATATGGCAATACTCGCCATGTTCGTTTGGGTCAGGATTATCTCAAATACAACACGCTGAACTTCACCAAAGGACCAGAACGTGATCATCCTTGTCCAAAGCCTCTAGCACTCTGGACGTGTCTGGTGGAGAAGTTTTCATCACCAGACCACATCATTCTTGATCCATTTATGGGAAGCGGCACAACCTTGCGAGTAGCAAAAAATCTGAGGCGTAAGGCCATCGGCATCGAAATCGAGGAGAAGTATTGCGAAATTTCGGCCAAACGGTTGAAACAGGAGGTCTTTGACTTCACATGAATCTTGATACCCTCGAACGGTTGGCACGGGCGGCGACGCCTGGGAACTGGGTCTATCGTTCATACCTTGAACCTCAGTGGAGCGGAAGAACCCATTATGTAGTTGAAACAGAAGGTGGGTTGCCAGGAAATATCGTTTCAGATGCTTCTGAATATGATGCCACCTTTATCGCCGCCTGTTCCCCCGGCACGATCTTGGGGGTGGTGCAGAGGGTGCGGGAGTTGGAAGAAGCGTTGCGAGAGATTGAAACGCGTCGAACGCCATGTGGAACGTGTGGAAGACTCCACGAATGGCGTGCAAACGTCCCAGAAGGGTTTGTGGGAACTTGGGCTGATCCGATAGACGGGCATGATTATAGGGCAGAGAAGCCTTCCCTGACTGCTCAGAAGGTGCTTGCGAAACGTACTCTCTCTACCCCCACGGCGTGATGGCTGAGAAGATGTACGTTATCTACGATGCTCGTGCGGCTGCCGCTGTAGGAACTGACGACGCACAAGTTTATTGTACCGCTTCGACTCTCGAGGAAGCCAAGCGCGATGTTCGTTCCATGTTTCCTGACGGAGAAATCTACGAATACGATGTGGTGAATAATGAAGCAATCAATAAGCGATGGATTCCCAGAAATTATGACCAACAGAAACCATCCTGGTTTGAATAATGCCTGACTGTCCGCTATGTGTTTGGGCTAGTATTACTTGGCGGGTAGATCGTCCTACGGTTCCGGCCTATCGAGCACGGAATATCTACCGTACGTTGTCACTAGGCTTGGCCCTTCTCTTGGCCTGTCTGGCCGTCAAAGCCCTCATGTGGCACCAGGAATTGATCTTTCAAATCCGCCTGACACAGTAACGATGTCCTCATGGGAACATTTTCTCGAAGAAGTCCTCTCCCGCTGCCATGCTTCCCGTCATACGCAAACTCCTTGTGAAATCGTCTTGACGTTTGGATGCTGTGATCCGACCTCTGGTCAGTCACTGTCTCCTTCCATTCACCAACGCTTTCCTCAAAAAGATGATGTCTTTCGTGGGTGGGTAGAAAAACTTCCGAAGGGACTCTACGAAAGGTTGATGAAAGCAGCCTTGGAAGCCACGGCCCATGTCGAAGAAGAAATGGGACCGGTTGTTTTCCAAGTCAAGATTTATCGCCGGGATAAGCTCCAACCCCTTCAGGCCCAGGTGGAACTAGTTAGCAAACGATGGCAGGCGAAAGATTAAGGATCATTTGGGCGACGATAGTTGGCGGTGAGATGACCACGATGGAACAGGCTATCCCATTGGTTTGACTCAACCAGCCACGGAGTAGATCGGTGGGCCACGGGATGACCTCGAACCTGTCGCACCGGTCGTCCTGCCTCAATCCGATCCAAGGCACGTTCTAAGCCTGCCCCTTCTTCCCTGGTCAGTTTCAAGACCATTCTCATGTGGGGTTGCCCATTCACGTCATAGAGCTTCAATAGCTCCTCTCTCTGTCTATTCCCCGATAGCTTCGCAGACCCATCGAGTCGCCTGAGCGCGAGGGCTGTCCATGAAGATCTTGATCTCCTCGCGGCTGCCCCACCACACCCGCGTTGGGGCGGTGTCAGTCTTGGATTTTGTTAAGGAGCATCCGGTCAAGCTCGCGCAGACGATCCACAATCCGAGCCATCCGAGCCACCTTCTTGTCATCCGCCGCTCCCTGAAGCAACTGCGTCTTTTCCCTCAGCAACATATCCCGCTCGTTCTTCATCCGTTCCACGCGCCCAGGGATGAAGGTGAACACCTTGCCGAGCACCGATCCCCAGCCGAGACCCATCACGGTTTGACCTCTGACTTGCCGTTTTCCGTCACGCGATCCCGCTTGAAGTAGCTGATGAAGACCGTCGTCAGGATCGCAATGGTCGCATCGGGGGGAATGATTTTCAGACAAGCGGTGTAAGCAAAGACCCCCCCGCAGATAATCGTCAGAATCCACCGGCCAGAGAGGAGTTTGTTCAAGTCCATCTCACTTGAGGGTGATAGTAATCAGACTCGCAACCTGATGCAGCGTATCGTGGGCGACATGAACAATCCCATTCGCTGCGGTAATGACCGCCGGCACGACGTTCCAAAGACTTGCGGCAAACCCGACGAGTGCGTTCATGGTACCCTCCTGCGGATTCTCTTCCACACCAAATGCACGGCTAACCCAATCCCTCCCAGCGCCACCAACAGCGCTGGCGCCCACCACCACGGTGAGCCGTCCGCCCAAAAATAGTATTGTTGCGAGATGGTCTTGCCCGTCGTCAAGAGAGCGAACACCTCCCATCCGCCGATGAGGGCGGCGACTGTCAGCCAGACCCACTTCCAGTACCCGATCCTGCGAAATGCGAAGTAAAACCCCGCAATCACCAGGACTGCAACCAGCCCATCCATCAGCGCGTCCCCCACCAGGCGAAGCCGATCCAAATGCCTATTCCAATGCCTCCAATCAGGAGAATCTGTACCGACCACCGTGCGCCCCACGCCAACCCAACCTCTGCCAGTTCACGTAGAATAATCGCAAGAGTGGAGGGCTCGTTAGAGCTTCGCTTCAATGTGATCAATCCGCTCATGGGAGAGCTGAACTGCCTGCAAGAGATTCTTGATCTGTTCCTCAACCCGCGCAAACCCCGCCTCATGGACGTGAGAAGCCGTCACATGGGCATAGTTGTTGGTCGTGACCTTTTCCAACCCGTCTTGGATGGTATTGAGCTTATTGACGACTAGCCCCAGCATCACTGAGAGAATTACGCCAAACACACTAAGCAAGACAGACAGCACGGTTGCCTCCATTAGCACTGGTACCAATCCGCATCACGGTCACACCCTGACCACTCCTCGCAGCACCACCATTGTCCAGTGTCAGGATCGCGCCATTCTCGAATTGCTGGTGGGGCGACAGAGGTGTTTGGAGCTTGCTGTTGCTGCTGATAAATCTGCTGCCACGTCTCTTGGATGCCCGTCAGCTTGTTCAGCACCTGATCCTGCTCGGTATTCTTTTGGACAGCTTCGGCCACCGTCTCAGGGAGAGTGATATAGGTCGCGGACTTCACCGCCAACGTCCCCAACGCCCCCAAGGCAGCCACGCTGCCCGTGATGAGGGCAGGCATCATCCAGACAGGGCGACTACTTCTTTTCATCGGAGGACTTTTCTCCGTCGAGGTATTGGCATAGCCTTCGTCCCATCCACCGAATCATCGACATAGTGACAGATCAATCCGTCCTGACAAGGACAGTGAGGATCACGGCCTCGACACGATGGACGTGGTTTACTTCTTGTCCCCATGTGCGGCATCCGCCAATCCGTAGGCAATCATGTGTCCTAAGACGACCAAGCTTCCCCCCAGATAAACCGCCGCGATCAGCGTCTCCGGTACCCCGAAGTGCCACGCGATGAGCACACCCACGATCCCACCCCACACCCAGGGCAGCCCAATCGACTTGCCCTTTTTGCTCGACATCAGATAGCCCATTGTCCCCTCCTACTATAGGGGGTACTCCACAATCGCCAGCACCCCCGCCTCCGTCTCCTCCCGCTCGCCGGTGTCCAGCACCCCGTAGCGTTGGCGCAAGCCCTCCACGCGCCCCGTCTGCACCTTGCCCCACGCTCGGCGAACGCGGCATTGGCGCAGTTCGTGCTTGAAGTGATCCCAAAATAGGAGTCGGGTATCCTCGGCCACGTCCGGCTGGCGCATGAGGCCGATCAGTTCCGCTTCGTGGTCATTGACCAGCGCCGTCATCACCAACAGCGCCTTGCCCGTCTGGGAATCAATGAACGCCTGGTGGAGCACAGACGACGGCAGGTAGTGTTTCACCCACATGAGGGGTTCCATCAGCCTAGCCACCCCTTGACGATCCAGACCGCCGTGGCGCAGCAGCTCCAAGCACAGAGACCGATGGCGAGACAAGCCAGCAAGAGGACGGGGATCATCGCTGCACCGCCCGCACACACTTCATCACCTTGAGGAAGGCGGATGCGACAGCAGGGGAGAACTCATTGCGCAGGCTGGCCTTTATCTG
>C687J35021_10001773_pt1 | contig 15864 bp, 15 predicted proteins | sample RifCSPhighO2_12_FD_35021 | JGI IMG/M metagenome (IMG submission 35021)
GATTCTCGAGCGCATGCCCGAAGTGCGCCAGGCCCTGAGCTTTCCGCTCGGCCACGGCGTGTTGCAACTGGCGACCCGGCGCAAGATCGGCAAATCCCTGGCGGGTCAGTACGATCAGGCCATCCTGTTGCCCAATTCGCTGAAGTCAGCGCTGGTACCGTTCTTCGCCGGGATCGCCACGCGCACCGGCTGGAAGGGCGAGATGCGCTACGGCCTGCTCAACGATGTGCGCGTGCTGGATAAAGAGCGTTATCCGCTGATGATCGAGCGTTTCATGGCGCTGGCATTCGAAGCTGGCGTCGATTTGCCGAAACCCTATCCGCGGCCGTCCCTGCACATCGACGAAGGCAGTCGCGCGGCGGCGCTGGCCAAGTTCGGCCTGAGCCTGGATCGGCCGGTGCTGGCGCTCTGTCCGGGCGCCGAGTTCGGCGAGGCCAAACGCTGGCCGAGCGAACATTACGCCCAGGTCGCCGAGGCGAAGATCCGTACCGGCTGGCAGGTCTGGCTGTTCGGCTCGAACAACGATCACCCGGTGGGTGAAGAAATCCGCCTGCGGCTGATTCCCGGGCTGCGTGAAGAAGCAGTCAATCTGGCCGGTGAAACCAGCCTGGCCGAGGCCATCGACCTGCTGTCCTGTGCGGGCGCCGTGGTCTCCAACGACTCGGGCCTGATGCATGTGGCCGCCGCGCTCAATCGTCCACTGGTGGCGGTCTACGGCTCGACGTCGCCGCAGTTCACCCCGCCGCTGGCCGAGCAGGTGGAGATCGTCCGCCTGGGTATCGAGTGCAGCCCCTGCTTCGAGCGCACCTGCCGCTACGGCCACTACAACTGCCTGCGCGAGCTGGCACCGCGGCCGGTGCTGCAGGCGCTGGATCGCCTGGTGGCCGATCCGATCGAGCCGGTCGAGGTCGAATAGTGCGGGTTCTGTTGATCAAGACGTCCTCGCTCGGCGATGTCATCCATACCTTGCCGGCCCTTACCGACGCGGCCAAAGCGATTCCCGGTATCCAGTTCGACTGGGTGGTGGAAGAGGGCTTCGCCGAGATTCCCGCCTGGCACCCCGCCGTGGCCCAGGTGATTCCAGTGGCGCTGCGACGCTGGCGCAAGCACCTCTGGCAGACCCTGAAAAACGGCGAGTGGCGCCGCTTCAAGGCGCGCCTGGGGGAAACCCGTTACGACCTGGTGATCGATGCCCAGGGCTTGCTGAAGAGTGCCTGGCTGACCCGTTACGTCAAGGCGCCGGTGGCTGGCCTGGGGCCGGACTCCGCGCGCGAGCCGATCGCCAGCCGCTTCTATGACCGCCGCTACAGCGTGCCGCGCGAGCAGCACGCGCTGGAGCGGGTGCGCCAGTTGTTCGCCCAGGCGCTGGGCTATCCGCTGCCGGCGGGCATCGGCGACTATGGGCTGAATCGTGCGCGCCTGGCCGGTGCGGTGGAGCAGCCGTATCTGCTGTTCCTGCACGGTACCACCTGGCCGAGCAAGCATTGGCCGGAAGCCTGCTGGCGCGAACTGGCCGAACGCATGAGCGCGCTCGGCTGGGCGGTGCGCCTGCCNTGGGGCAACGAGACGGAGAAGGCGCGCGCCGAACGCATCGTCGCCGGCCTGNACAATGCCGCATTGCTGCCCAAATTGAACCTGGCCGGCGTGGCCAAGGCGATCGCCGGCGCCAGCGCCTGCGTGGCGGTCGACACCGGCCTCGGGCATCTGGCCGCGGCCCTGGATGTGCCGACCATCTCGCTCTACGGGCCGACCTTGCCGGGGCGGGTGGGCGCCTATGGCCGTTCCCAGGTTCACCTGTGCGCCACGGGCCCGGGTGCCGGTTCGGGCGACCGCCACAAGCCCTGCTTCGAGACGCTGTTGCCGGAGCGGGTGGTCAGCGAGTTGCAGGCGTTGCTGCTGGCCGAGGCCGTCGTCTGATGCGGGTGCCGAGCATTTTCCCCGGGTTGCAGCCGGGCTACGCGATTGAAGGGCACGCCTGATGCAACTGGCTTTTATCCTCTACAAGTATTTTCCCTACGGCGGCTTGCAGCGCGATTTCCTGCGCATCGCCCTGGAGTGCCAGCAGCGCGGCCATGGCATTCGCGTGTATACGCCGATCTGGGAAGGCGAGGTGCCCGAGGGTTTCGAGGTGGTGGTGGTGCCGGTCAAGGCGCTGTTCAACCACAAGCGCAANGAGAAGCTCACGGCCTGGGTCGAGGCCGACTTGGCCAGGCGTCCGGTCGACCGGGTGATCGGCTTCAACAAGATGCCGGGGCTGGACGTCTACTACGCCGCCGACGGTTGTTTCGAGGACAAGGCGCAGACCCTGCGCAACCCGATTTACCGCAAGTGGGGCCGTTACAAGCATTTCGCCGACTACGAGCGGGCGGTGTTCGCCCCGGACGCCAAGACCGAGATCCTGATGATCTCCGAGGTGCAGCAACCGCTGTTCGTCAAGCATTACCACACCCCGCGGCAGCGCTTTCACCTGCTGCCGCCGGGCATCGCCCAGGACCGCCGCGCGCCGGCCAATGCCGGCGAGATTCGCGCCGAGTTCCGCCGCGAATTCGGCCTGGCGGATGACCAGCTGCTGCTGGTGCAGATCGGTTCCGGGTTCAAGACCAAGGGCCTGGATCGCAGCCTGAAAGCCGTCGCCGCCCTGCCGCGCGAGCTGCGCCAGCGCACCCGGCTGATCGTCATCGGCCAGGACGACCCACGTAGCTTTCAGCTGCAGGCCAAGGCGCTGGGTATTGCCGAACAGGTGCAGATCCTCAAGGGCCGCAGCGATATCACGCGTTTCCTGCTCGGCGCCGACCTGCTGATCCATCCGGCCTACAACGAAAACACCGGCACCGTGCTGCTCGAGGCGCTGGTCGCCGGCCTGCCGGTGCTGGTGACCGATGTCTGCGGTTATGCCCATTACATCCGCGACGCGGATGCCGGGCGGGTGCTGCCGAGTCCCTTCGAACAGGAGCGGCTCAATCACACCCTGGCCGACATGCTGGCCGACGATCAGCGCCGTGCATTCTGGGGGCGTAACGGCCTGGCCTATGCCGACTGTGCCGACCTCTATTCCATGCCGCAGAAGGCGGCCGATGTGATCCTGGCGGAGCGCCCATGAGTGTTTATGTAGGAGCCAGCTTGCTGGCGATGTTCATGTGCCACCAGGATCGCCAGCAAGCTGGCTCCCACTGGGAGGATGCATGCGCCTGATCCTCGCCGAACCGTTCAAGACCCTGTGGGCCGGCAAGGACCCCTTTGCCGAAGTGGAGGCCTTGCAGGGCCAGGTCTACCGCGAGCTGGAGGGCCGCCGCACCCTGCGCACCGAAGTGGCCGGGCGCGGCTATTTCGTCAAGATCCATCGCGGCATCGGCTGGGGCGAGATCGCCAAGAACCTGCTGACCGCCAAGTGGCCGGTGCTCGGTGCGGGTCAGGAGTGGCGGGCGATCCAGCGCTTGCAGGAAGTCGGCGTAGCGACCATGACCGCGGTGGCCTATGGCGAACGCGGCAGCAATCCGGCGCAGCAGCATTCCTTCATCGTCACCGAGGAGCTGGCGCCCACCGTCAGCCTGGAAGACTTCAGCCTCGACTGGCCGCAGAACCCGCCCGCGCCCGCGCTCAAGCGCGCGCTGATCGCCGAAGTGGCGCAGATGACCGGCCGCATGCACCGCGCCGGAGTCAATCATCGCGACTGCTATATCTGCCACTTCCTGCTGCACACCGACAAGCCGGTCAGCGCGAGCGATTTGCGCCTGTCGCTGATCGACCTGCACCGCGCACAGATCCACGCCAGCTTGCCGCTGCGCTGGCGCAACAAGGACCTGGCGGGCCTGTACTTCTCGGCCCTGAATATCGGCCTGACCCGGCGCGACAAGCTGCGCTTTCTCAAGGGCTATTTTTCAGCAATAAATGGCCAGGAAACCATGGGCAGGCAGTCGCTGCGGCAGATCCTGCGCGACGAGGCGCCGTTGCTGGCCTGGTTGCAGCGCAAGGCGGACAAGCTGCTGGCCCGCTATGCGCGCAAATATGCCCCGGGTGCCGGCCATGAGTGAGTGGCGACTGTGCGAGCAGGCGTCGCCGCGGGTGGCGGCGGCCTTTGCCGATCTGGATGCGGTGTTCGCCCTGCAAGGCGAGTGCATCACTCTAGACATGCTGTCCGAGGTGATTCGCGTCGAGTACGAGGGCGTGCGCTACTATGTCAAGCGATACTGGGGCGCGGGCAAGGGCTTGCGCCGCTTTATCGGGCGGCCGCGGGTCAAGGCCGAGTGGCAGAACCTCAAGTATTTCGCCAAGTGGGGCATCGCCACTGCGCCCATCGTCGCCTACGGCCTGGAGCGCAAGGCTGGTGCCTTCGTCCGCGGAGCACTGATTACCCGCGAGCTGGTCGCCACCGNGGACATGGCGCAGTTGGCGCAACGCGATGCGGCCTGCCTGCGCGATCGCGCCTGGGTGGCGCGGGTCAGCCAGCAGCTGGCCGCGGCGACCCGAACCCTGCATGACCATCACTTCACCCATAACGACCTGAAGTGGCGCAACCTGCTGGTCAACGATCAGGCCGAGCTGTTTTTCATCGATTGCCCGACCGGTGCCTTCTGGTGGGGGCCGTTGCTGCGCTATCGCATCGTCAAGGACCTGGCCTGCCTGGACAAGGTGGCCAAGTACAAGTTGTCGCGCACCCAGCGCCTGCGTTTCTATCTGCAGTACCGCGGTCGGCAGCGCCTGAATGCGGCGGACAAGCGCCGTGTGCGGCAGATCCTGCGCTATTTCGAGGGCCGCGAATGAAGGATTTTATTGCCGAGCAGGATCGTGCGCTGCTCGAGCACCACGACCTGGTCAGCTATGACGCGCTCTGGGCGCGGACGCGCTGGCAACGCCTCGGCAGTCGCCGGCGGGATAAGGAGGCGCGCCGATGAAACCGATGGAACAGCAACGTACGCCCTTGACCCTCGCCGAACTGCGGCGGGGCGGACGCAACCCGCAGTTGCCGCTGCGCATCGAGCTGGCGGACGCTGCCGGCCCGGCCACCCTGGTGCTGGCACAGCTGCTGCGTGTGCTGCCCGGTCAGCGCTATGTCGGCGTGGCCGAGTGGCGTGGGCGCAAGGTGCTGGCCAAGCTGCTGGTCGGCGGCAAGGCGGCGCGCGCCTTCCAGCGTGAACTGCACGGCGCCCGCCTGCTCGCCGGGCAGGGCTTGCCCACGCCGCTGCTGCTGGCCGATGGCCTGCGCGAAGGCGAGGGCGGCTGGCTGCTGTTCGAGTACCTCGATAACGCGCAAAGCCTGGGGGATGCCTGGCGTGCGGTCGAGGGGCAGCCGCTGCTGTCGGATGCCCAGCAGACCGTGCTCGCCGAGGCCCTGGCGCTGGTGGCCCGGCTGCATGGCCGGGGCCTGTGGCAAGCCGACCTGCACCTGGACAACCTGCTGCGGCATGACGGCCAACTGCATGTGATCGATGGCGGCGGCGTGAGCGGCGAAACACCCGGCCAGCCACTGTCGCGGGACAAGGTGCTGGAAAACCTCGGGGTATTCTTCGCCCAGCTGCCGGTCGAGCTGGAGTCGTTTATCGAAGAACTGCTGGTGCATTACCTGCTGGCCAACGGCGAGCATGCCCTGCCGGTGGAGGCGTTGCTCAAGGAGGTTGGCAAGGTTCGCCGCTGGCGCCTGCGCGACTACCTGCGCAAGATCGGCCGCGACTGCAGCCTGTTCAGCGCGCGCCGCGGTGCGTCGCTCCTGCGGGTGGTGCGGCGCCGGGATGAGAGCCGCTTGGCGCCATTGCTGGCCGATCCGGATGCGGCCATCGCCGCCGGTCAAGCGCTCAAGCTCGGTGGCACCTCCACGGTGGCGCTGGTCGAGCAGGCTGGCCGCCAGCTGGTGGTCAAGCGCTACAACATCAAGGGTTTCGCTCATTGGCTCAAGCGTTTCTGGCGACCCAGCCGCGCCTGGCACAGCTGGGTGGAGGGCAATCGCCTGGATTTTCTCGGTATCGCCACGCCCAAACCCTTGGCCCTGCTGGAGCTGCGCACCCTGTGGCTGCGGCGGCGGGCCTATCTGGTTACCGAATACGCGGCCGGTGAGGATATAATCGCGCGCTTCAAACCCTGCCTGGACGCGCCGGAGGAGGCCGCTTCGCCGCCCGAGGCCGAACTCCAGGCACTGGATCTGCTGTTCGCGGCCCTGTTGCGCGAGCGCATCAGCCATGGCGACCTCAAGGGCAGCAATCTGCTCTGGCAGGACGGCCGCTGGGTTCTGATCGATCTGGATGCCATGCAGCAACACCTGAGTGGGCACAGTTTCGCCCGGGCCTATGCCCGCGACCGCGCCCGCTTTCTGCGCAACTGGCCGGCCGACTCAAGGCTGTTCAGGCTGCTCGACGAACGTTTACCGCAGGTGCCCGGCACCTGCCCCGAATAGAGGTTTTCACCTGTGGCACTGACGATTCTTGGCCTGTCCGGCGCTCTCAGTCACGATCCTTCCGCCGCCCTGTATATCGACGGCAAGTTGATCGCGGCCGCCGAAGAAGAGCGCTTCGTGCGCGACAAGCACGCGAAGAACCGCATGCCCTACGAGTCGGCCAAGTTCTGCCTGGAGCAGGCCGGGATCAAGCCGAGCGACGTCGACGTGGTGGCGATTCCCTTCGCCCCCATCAGCCTGTTCGGCGAGGCGCGCTGGAAGTACGCCAAGCGCTACTGGTACGCCCCGGATCGTGCCCTGGATGCGATCCTGATGGGCAACCGCCGCTACAAGCGCTACCGCAACAAGATCGCCTGGTGCCTGGAGCAACTCGGCTTCGACCCGAAGCAGATCAAGATCGAGCCGGTCGAGCACCACCTGGCCCATGCCTCCAGCGCCTACCACTGCTCCGGTTTCAAGGAGAAGACCGCGATCCTCGGCATCGACGGCAAGGGCGAGTACGCCACCACCTTCTTCGGCTACGGCGAGAACGGCAAGATCCACAAGATCAAGGAATTCTTCGACCCGGATTCGCTCGGCGGCCTGTACGGCGCGATCACCGAATTCCTCGGCTTCGAGATGCTCGACGGCGAGTTCAAGGTCATGGGCATGGCGCCCTACGGCGACGCCAGCAAGTACGATTTCTCGCGCCTGGCCAAGTTCGAGAACGGCGAACTGATCATCAACACCGAGTACGCCAACGTCATCGGCCTGCGCCGCTATAAAGAGAAGGGCAAGGGCTTCTACTTCTCGCCCAAGCTGATCGAGTGGCTGGGGCCCAAGCGGGTCGGCGATATCGCCGACGATCCCTANATCCANTANGCCGCCAGCATGCAGGCGCTGTTCGAGAAGCTGGCGCTGCAGATGATGGATCACTACCTCGGCGACATCATCAAGGAAACCGGCAAGATCGCCTTCGCCGGCGGCTGCGCGCTCAACGTCAAGCTGAACCAGAAGATCATCGCCCGCGACGAGGTCAAGGAGCTGTTCGTCCAGCCCGCTTCCGGCGACGCCGGCACCGCGGTCGGCGCGGCCGCCTATGTGTCACATGCCCGCGGCGTGCCGGTGGAGAAGATGGAGCACGTCTACCTCGGCCCGTCCTTCTCCAACGAAGACGTGATCGCCGCCTGCGCCAAACACCCGAGCAAGCCTGCGTTCAAGCAGATCGACAACATGCCGCAGCGCATCGCCGAGATCATGGTCGCGGGCAACCCGGTGGCCTGGTTCCAGGGGCGCATGGAGTTCGGTCCGCGCGCCCTCGGCGGCCGCTCGATCGTCGGTTGTCCGAGCATTCCCGGGGTGGCCAACCGGATCAACGAGCAGATCAAGTTCCGCGAGCGCTGGCGNCCCTTCTGCCCGTCGATGCTCGATACCGTCGGCCCGCAGATGCTCAAGGTCGATCACCCGAGCCCGTTCATGACCTTCACCTTCGAAGTCAACGAAGAGTGGAAGACCCGCGTCGGCGAAGTGGTNCACGAAGACGGCACCTCGCGCGCCCAGGTGCTCAAGCGTGAATACAACCCGCGCTACTACGACATGATGCTCGAACTGGAAAAGCTCACCGGCAACGGCGTGTCGCTGAACACCTCGCTCAATCGCCGCGGCGAACCGATGATCTGCTCGCCCACCGACGCGCTGAACATGTTCTACGGCTCGGATCTGCAGTACCTGATCATGGAAGATATTCTGGTGGTGAAGGACGGCATGGATTGGTATGAGCAGGCCTGAACCGCGCGTCCTTCAACTCTGTCACGGCTATGACGGGCCTTTCCTCGACTGCGCCCGGCAGTATGCTGCGCTGTTCGCCGGCAGCGAATACAAGGTGACGACGGTTTATCTGACCGGCGCGCCCAGTGCAGAGGTGGAGGCGGGTTCGGCTTCCGATGAAGTGATCTTCCTCGACTACTCGAGCCGCGAAGTTCGCGGCCTCAAGCTGAAAGCGATTCGCGATATCAGNCGAATCGTCGCGGNCCGCGATTTCAAATTGTGCATCGCCCACCGTTTCAAACCGATCTACATCAGCTTGCTCGCCTGCAAGCTGCCGGTGATCGGCGTGCACCATGCCTTCGGAGTATACGGCCGCCTATCGCGCCGCCTGTTTATCAACCGCTTCCGCCAGCGCCTGTTGCTGCTCGGTGTATCCAACGCGGTGCGCGACGAGATGCGTGGCCACCTNCCTGGCTGGGCGCCCGAACGAATCGAAACCCTGTACAACCGCATCGATGTCGAGGNGGTACAAGCCGAACAGGTTAGTCGCGAGGCTGCCCGTGAAGCCCTCGAGCTGCCGCAGGACGCCTGGGTCGTCGGCAACGTCGGTCGCCTGCATCCAGACAAGGACCAGGCCACCCTGATCCGCGGCTTCGCCCAGGCATTGCCACAGCTGCCGGCTGGCAGTCTGCTGGCGATCATGGGCAGTGGCCGCCTGGAGGCTGAATTAAAGGCGCTGGCTGTGGAGCTGGGCATGGCCACGTCGGTGCGCTTTCTCGGTCAGGTGCCAAATGCTCGGCGTTATTTCAAGGCTTTCGATGCCTTCGTCCTGAGCTCCGACCATGAGCCCTTCGGCATGGTGCTGCTGGAGGCGATGGCGGCCGGGGTGCCGCTGATCTGCAGCGATTGCGGCGGTGGGCGAGAGGTGGTGAACGGCGTGGGGTTGTTGTTTCCGCTAGGCGATGTCAAGGCTCTTGCTGGTTGCCTGGTGCAATGTGAGCTAGCAGCTACCGATGTGTGGGCGACGCCGTCCAATGAACGGCTTTCCGGTTTTTTTTCCGATGTGGCAGTGCGAACAAGCTTTTGGCAGTTACCGTTAGTTCGGCGATTGATTTCTCCTTCATCAACCTGCTGAGTGGAGTTGCGAGTGATCGGTTTTCTGAAAACTCATTGCTGCAAACGTTGGCTGAGGGGTTATGGCATCAAGTTGGTCTCTGGCCCTTTTGCTCTGGGCAAGGGAGCAACTCTGATCATGGAGGAAGGCGTTTCCATAAGCACAGCGCAAATGGAGTTTCGTTTGCTTATGGTTGGCGCCATGACTTACATGCGTAGCTCGGTAGAACTGCTTAATGTCAGGAACATCGGTCGTTTCTGTTCTATTGGCAATGGCGCCGTGATCGGTCAGGATAAAGCTGCCCATCCATTGGGGTGGGTCAGTTCGCACCCTTTCCAGCATGCTGCCCCACAGCTTGTCTACGAGGAACAGCTATCCGCCGTAGAGATCGGACATGATGTATGGATCGGCCGTGACTCTATGATTATGGAAGGGGTTACTATCGGCACCGGCGCAGTCATCGCCTGCCGCGCCTTGGTAACTCGGGATGTTCCTGCATACGCCATAGTCGCGGGCGTGCCGGCACGCATTATCCGCTACCGTCACTCACCCGAGGTCATTGCCGATTTGCTGGCCAGTGAGTGGTGGGACGGCTCCGTGGCTGATTTGCTGCGGCGCCCATTGAATAAGCCAGAAGCTTTCATTCAGCAATGCCGGCGTGAGCCTGTCGNCAGCGCTGCGTACAGAAGGGTTTCAGTGAGCCGTTCAGGTTGGAGTGAACTGGCTGCGGAGCATCATAAGGAGTCCCGCTAGGCAATGAATGTTCTATTTCTTGTGCAGCTTGAACAGCGCGTTATTCTTGATCGCCTTTACCAAGCCGTAGCGTCGCATTGCAACTGTGATCTGCGTTGGTTGAGCAGAGAAGAGCAAGCCGATTTGCGTCGCTATTTTCGTGAGCAGGTTGATGTCACACGCTATGACCGGATCGTCTTCTTTCTGCGTTTCAAACAGGAAATCAGGCAAGTCGGTTTCATTCGCTCGATCCCCAATCTGGTGATCCTCGAGCACGATGCTTGCCAGAACTACATTCCCGGTAAATACCAGGGGCGTTTCTCTGAGTACTATCGACGTCTGCCCTGGGCGCGAGTTATCAACTCGGGGTATGTACTCAGCGAGCGCCTGAGCCAGGAGGGCGTGGATTCGGTATTCGTCCCCAAGGGATACGATCAGGCTGTGCTACGTAACCTGGGGCGCGAGCGCGATATCGAGTTGGGTTTCGTCGGTAGCCTCAAGAGCGGTGTATACAGTGAGCGGCGCGCTTTGCTGGAGTCATTGGCGCAGGCCGAAAACCTGAGCATGCTCAGTGCGGCGCCGGGCGATGCCTACTGTGAGTTGCTCAATCGCATCCGTTTCTTCGTCAGTGCCGATGTCGGCCTGGGTGAGTACATGATCAAGAACTTCGAAGCGATGGCCTGCGGCTGCATTCTGCTGGCCTACGATCAAGGAGAAGCGGAAAACCGTGCCCTGGGGTTTGTCGATATGGAAAATATTGTGCTCTATCGCTCGGTCGATGAGTTGCGCCAGAAGGTGCAACTGTTGCGTAACGACTCCAGCCTGGCCGAAGGGATTGCCGCGAACGGTCAGCGTTTGGTAGAGCGCGAGTACAGTTTTGCGCGTGTTGGTCAGCGCATCGCGGAGGCTCTGAAGGCGCCCCTGCGAGCCCGTCCGTCGCTACCGTGGCGGCAACGCCTGTATGCTCTACTAGGGGGGTAGCGGGTGCCGCGGATACTGTTCGTCATCCCGTATTTCGGACGTTGGCCATTCTGGATGCCCTTCTTTCTGGAGAGTTGTCGCTTTAATCCGACAATCGATTGGTTGTTCTTCACCGACTGCGGCGTGCCTGCCAATTGCCCGGACAATGTGCGGTTCGTCGAAGAAAGCTTCGCCAGTTATTGCGCTCGCGTCAGTGAGCGTCTGGGTATCGATTTTTCACCTACCAACCCCTACAAGTTGTGCGACTTGAAACCGGCGCTTGGCTATGTGCATGCGGATATCCTGGATGGCTATGACTTCTGGGGAATCAGCGACATCGACTTGGTATACGGCGATTTGCGCGGTTATTTTAGCGCGAAGCGCTTGGCGCGTTTCGATTTGCTGTCCACTCACGCACGTCGGGTGTCTGGACATTTGTGTCTGCTGCGCAACGCCAAGCCCATGCGCGAGGTTTTCATGCGTGTGTCTGATTGGCGCAGATGCCTGGCGGACCCTGTGCACCATGCGTTCGACGAGAAGGCTTTCAGCAAGGTCTTCATACGTCATAAAAACTGGCCGGAACCGCTACGCCGGGCATTCGATGCCTGCCGGTCATTGCGTCGGCGAAGCGAATTCACCGAGGCCTACAGCACGCCCAATACCCGGATTGCCTGGCACGATGGTGGCTACGCGTTCCCTAGGCGCTGGTTCTGGAATGAGGGGCGGCTACTCAATGATCTGGATGGCGAGCGTGAGTTTCCATATTTCCATTTTCTGGTCTGGAAACACGCCTGGCGTGACACGGATCATGGAGATGTCACTCGCTACCAGACCTTAAGTGCTGGTGGGGTTTGGGTGATGAGTGAGCGAGGCTTCAGTGCATGAGCGCATGGAGGCCCTTTTTTCCAGGTGAGGGGAAGTTAAGTTGACTGAGTACAGTGGCGCGCCTCTGGTAAGCGTGATCATCGCGTCATACAACCATGCACCCTATATAGAGTCGAGTATCGAAAGCGTGCTGGCCCAGACCTACCCTAATATCGAGCTGCTGGTAATCGATGATGGTTCTAGCGACGACAGTGTGAGCCGTATTCAGCGCTTGCAAGATAAGCATGGTTTTAGCTTCCAAGTGCAAGCAAACCAGGGGTTGTCGCGTACGTTGAATGGCGGCATTGCACGTTCCGCCGGCAGCTTGATCGCCCCGTTTGGTTCCGATGACCTGATGTTGCCTGAGCGGATTGCCAAGCAAGTGGCTTACATGGAAGGCAAGCCTGAGGTTGGTATCTGTGCTGGACAGATCGAGAGTATCGACGCGGCAGGACTGCCAATTGACACGCGCAATCAGCAGCGCCATAGCAGTATGAAATTGCGACGCTTTGATTTTGAAGATGTGTTCAGGGGTGTCAGGGGGGGGGCTAAGGCTCCCACTTTGCTATTTCGCCGGGAAGCGCTGGAGGCTGTGGGAGGCTTCGACACGACCATTCGCCTCGAAGATTTACTGATCGAGCTGAAAATAACGCGAGCCGGTTACTACATCGATGTACTGGGTGAGGTGTTGGCGCAATACCGCATTCATGGCTCGAACACTTATAAGAATCACCGTTTTATGGTGGATAATGTGCTGCGCACTTATGAGTTGTTCAGCGATCATCCAGCTTATGCAGACGTGTGCGCCAACTTCCGCAACTCCATGTTGCTTAAGTGTGCACGCCAAGACAAAACGCTGGCTTGCCAGTTGTTGCGCGAGCTGCCGTTGTCGGCCTGGAACGGCAAAACGCTGCGTGGCTTATGCCGGCTTGTGTTGCCGATGTTGAAGGGCTAGCGACGGCAGGAGGACCTTGGATACAGGGAGGGTGTTCAAGTTTTCCCCTGCTGCCGCAGTTTACCGGACAGCCAAGCCGCTGCTAGTAGGCTCAAGGGTATCCAGGTCAGGAACCAGTGCTCCTTGGGACGGGATAGGAAGCCTCGTCCCTCGGTCAACCCGGCTCCCAATCCGTAAACTACCAGCGCCGATGCGATCATCACTAAGGGGTTATGACGATTGCGCCAGGCGAACAGCAGCGCGATAGCGTAGAGGCTGATCCAAATGAGCAGGCCAGTCAGCCCGCCCGAGAGTAGTACCGCCAGTTCCATATTGTGCGGGTCGTTGAATGTAAGGCTATTTGTCTGTAGTGGAATGTTCAGGGTGTGGTCATAGCCGTGGCCGAACCAGGGACTATCAGCGGCAAGCTGTAAGGCGCCAAACCAGATTTCAGGGCGGTAGGAAAGACCACGTTGCAGCAGTGAATCCGGGAACAGCAGCAACAGTCCAGCGGCCAGCACAATCGCACAAGCACCCGCGATCAGGCTGCGCCTACTTATATGGGTCGCGACCAGCCAGATAAGGGTGAGCGACAGTGCCAATAAAGGCGTACGTGATCCGGTGCTCAGTACTACCATGCCAAGTACAAGCAGTAGCAGGACTGGCAATATCGCATTGCTGTGCGCATCCACTCGGGTGAACCAGGTGGCCAGCCAGAATGCCGCAAAGAAGCCATAGACATGTGCAGTTAGTAGTGGATTGTATAGCGCGCCGTAACCGCTGAAGCGTCCCGTGCCGCCTGTGCTGTACAAAGAATAGGCAAATGACAGCGCGCCGCTGCCTGCGGCAATGGACCCCGCGAGCAGCAGCAGCGTATTTAGGCGTTGTGGCGACTTGAGTGCGAGCAGGCCTACGCCGAGGAATAGCATTAAGACGTAAAGGGGGCGCTTGGCCAGCGAGCTGAATTTGTTATCGGTGTCCGACCACAGCAGGCTGAGTACGGTGTAACAACCAAAAACGATGAATATGAGGATTAGCGGGTTTAACAGTAGCCTTTTCAGCAGCCCCGGCTGCAGCATCAAAGCGAGCAGAGTTGGCGCAGCCAGCAGGGCATAGTAGAGCTTGTGATAGAGTGCACGGTCGCCGCTCCAGAACATTCCGGTTAATAACACCAGCCAGCCGATGGGCAGCAAGTAAGCGATTATCCAGTCTGACAGGCGTTCGCACTGAGTAGTGGTTGTAGGGATATTGCCGATCATTGCATGAGCTCTTTGGACGCTTGCCTGATGAGGTCGTCCAGCTTCCAGTCCACTTGGGCGTGACGTAGGTAGCTATCGAAAAACGCCTGTCCCTTGTCCACCAGCAACCATTCCTGGTCGCGCGGATCGCGCAGGATGTGCTGGAAATTACGCATGCGCTTGAACTTGCCAAGGGCGCTGCGCTGCGCACGCAGATCGGCGATATCGATCAGGCCGAGTTGACCNTCGGGTGTNAGGACGATATTGCCCAGGTGCAATGAACGAAAAAGAATCCCCTTTGCATGCAGTTGGGCTATGAACTCGCCNAGCCNAGGCCGCAGTATGCTGCGGGTCAGCTCATCATCGACCTGCCGCAAGGTGATACCCGGTAGCGGCGCATAGTGCACGGCATCACGCTGGATCTGCGCAATGCGGAATACATTGAGAATCTTGGGGCAGGGTATGCCTCGCCGTTCAAGTATGTCGGCGTTGTTGGCGAAGCGTTGCGCATAGGGGTATAGCGCAGCGGATGACAGCAAGCGCTTGCGGCGGAACAGCTTGAGCATGTTGCCGTCGGCCAGACGTAGCACTTTCTCGCCATGATAGTCGGCCTCGAGCACTTCAGCCTTGTTGCGCAGGAAGAGGAATTGTTCGTGGGAAAGTGGCGTCATAAGAGCTGGGCAGAATCGGAGAAGGGCGCAGTTTACCTGAAGCCACTCCCTGGTTTGGCTCTTTCTGCAAGCTGTGATGGGGCGATGAGCTGGGCCGTAGGGCCGTAAAGCGGGCAGTCCAGTGCTGACATGCTAGTATTCGCACTCTTAATCTGGACTAGCCTTTCCGATGAGCACACCCTCTGTAGCCCCTGGCCAGCAGCCTTCCAGTCTAAAAATCTATTTCCGCCTCCTCGGCTACGTGAAGCCCTACATCGGCTACTTCGCGATCAGTATCCTCGGCTACGTCATCTTCGCCTCGACTCAGCCGATGCTCGCCGGCATTCTCAAGTACTTCGTCGATGGCTTGTCCAATCCCGAGGCGGTGCTGTTCCCGACGGTGCCCTACCTGCGTGATCTGCAACTGCTGCAGGCGGTGCCGCTGCTGATTGTGCTGATTGCCGCCTGGCAGGGGGTCGGGGCCTATCTGGGCAACTACTTCCTGGCCAAGGTTTCGTTGGGGTTGGTGCACGATCTGCGTGTTTCCTTGTTCAACAGCCTGCTGGTGCTGCCCAACCGCTATTTCGACAATCACAACTCCGGGCACCTGATCTCACGCATCACCTTCAACGTCACCATGGTCACCGGTGCGGCGACCGATGCGATCAAGGTGGTGATTCGTGAAGGCTTGACGGTGGTTTTCCTGTTTGCCTATCTGCTCTGGATGAATTGGCAGCTGACCCTGGTGATGCTGGCTATTCTGCCGCTCATTGCGCTGATGGTCGGCAGCGCGAGCAAGAAATTCCGCAAGCAAAGCAAGAAGATCCAGGTGGCCATGGGCGATGTCACCCATGTCGCCTCCGAGACCATCCAGGGCTATCGGGTGGTGCGCAGCTTTGGTGGCGAGGGTTACGAGTCCGCGCGTTTTGCTGCCGCCAGTCAGGACAACACCAACAAGCAATTGCGCATGACCAAGACCGGAGCGGTCTATACCCCCATGCTGCAACTGGTGATTTACAGTGCCATGGCGGTATTGATGTTCCTGGTGCTATTTCTGCGCGGCGATGCCACGGCGGGCGATCTGGTGGCTTATATCACCGCCGCCGGCTTGCTACCCAAGCCGATTCGCCAGCTTTCCGAGGTCAGTGCCAATATCCAGAAAGGCCTGGCTGCCGCCGACAGCATCTTCGAACAGCTCGACGAAACCCCCGAGGTCGACCACGGCACGGTCGAGCTTGAGC
>C687J35021_10001783_pt1 | contig 15819 bp, 16 predicted proteins | sample RifCSPhighO2_12_FD_35021 | JGI IMG/M metagenome (IMG submission 35021)
ACCGGTGCTTCAGTTGTGCCGTGTACAAAAGCATCATAACTTTATGGCTGGGATAACTGTGGATTTAATTTCTACGATAGCCAGCATAGGTCAAGCAGGTTCGTTTCTTGCGGGTACAATAGCATTGATTGTTACATTGCTTAGAACCCGCAAGAGTGCATTTGAAAAAGAAGTATCAACACAAATTGAAATGAAAGTATTAAAAGTGAATAGCAGAATAGACTTGATTGAACAAATAAACACAGACAATCAAAAATTAATCATGCAGGAAATAAATGGTATGCGTGTTTTAGTTGATTTCAAACTTGATGCCATTACTGATAATACTGAAAAAGCAATTACATTGATTACAGACCATTTGGGAAAAAATTAAAATGAAAGGTTATATGCCAAAATATTCCGTTGATAGTTTAAGAAAATTAAATGAGTGCCATCCTGATTTGCAGACACTTTTTAAAGAAGTAATTAACCATTTCGATAATACTATTATCTGCGGACACAGGGGCGAAGCCGAACAGAACGCCGCTTTTAATTCCGGTCATTCCAAACTCAAATATCCGAAAGGCAAACACAACTCAAATCCAAGCAATGCTCTGGATGCGAGACCGTTTCCATTCGATAATGATTTAGGACGGTTCAAATACTTTGCGGGTTTTGTCTTGGGTATTGCCGCTATGCTGAAAGCACAAGGAAAAATAACACACTCAATACGCTGGGGTGGTGATTGGAATATGAATAATATTTTGTCTGATAATTCTTTTAACGATTTGTTTCATTTTGAAATACATGACTAAGAAAATTGAAATATCGAATATTGTTGAAAAGAGATTTGATAAGATTAGTTATGACAAAACAATCAAAGTAGTTCCGTTAAATATTGAAGCTGAAAAAAAAAGAATAGCTCAGGCAATAAAAGATTTAACGGAAGATAAAAAAAGTATCTTTGAAATAATCTGGTGGCTTTTAAAACAAAGTCCGAAAATTATAAACTTAATTATTTTTTTAATTAACCTAAAGGAAAAAAGTATGACACAATCAACATTGGACACAATTAAAGGAATCGTGAGGGCTTTGGCTCTTCTGGCAGGTGTGTTCGGGGTGAACATCAGTCCTGAAAATACTGAAATGATTTTAACTGCAATAGCAAGCGTGTGGGCAGTAATAGAATTTGTTTTGGGATTACTAAGCAATTCAAAACACATTGCACCGCCGAATTAAATATCGTTTCCAAGAGAATTTGAGTTTAGCAGATAAATTCAAAGAATCAGTAATTGATTTATTTAGAATAGTAAAAATATTTTTTAATAAAATAATGAAAAAATAAGGGTGAGTTAATGAATGAAGATTTTGAACAAAAATTAAAAAACTTATCGGAAGGTGAGCCGTTGAAAACACCTGAAGAAAAAACGGTTGACGAAGCAATGAAAGCCGCTACTGCATTGATGGCGAAAAATGAAACTTATAATGCAGTTAGTAAAATATCAAATAGCACAAATGATTTTGATTCAATGAGGGAATATGAAAAAAAAATAACAACCCCTGAAACCGCTAATCAGCTTCAGGAAATCAAAGACTATATGACTGCACCAAAGAAATTAATTTTGCCGTTGTCATTTTGTATCATGTTTCACGATGAGCATGAAAGTCAATTACCCGCTTGTTTAAGTTCCATACCGGCAGGTTCTGAAATCATTTTACTCAGGACTATTCCAAGAGATATTCCATTAAACGAAAGTGGTAAAATTGAAAACTTTGAAACTATTAATTTCGATAACGGCACACAATTAAAATCCGGTCATTATATTTACAAGCAAGGTGAAGACCAGAAAAACTTTTATCGGTACTTCTCATTCTCAGATGTCCGTAATTCTTTAAAAAGTTTTGCGACACGTGAATGGATTGTTTCGCTTGACGCTGACGAAAGGATTGTAATAGATTTGAACGAAATCAAAGCAATCGTTGAAATGCCTAAAAACATAGGCGGGATTTTAGTTTCGCACTACAATTATGCAGTCAAAGAAAACGGCGAGGCTGTCTCAGAGCAATTTTGGTTAATGCGGATATTTCGTAACAATCCTAATATCCGTTGGGAAGGTCGGGTACATGAGCAAATTGCAAAGTCGGTTGAAAGAATGAATTTCACAATCGTTAAATATTCCATAATGATAAAACATTTAGGATATAACAAATTAAAAACAGACCCTGATTTTGCGAAACACAAATATCTAAGAAATTATTATTTACTTATGCAAGACATTCAGAACGGCAATCTTTATAACGGCTATATGATGGAACGGTTGTTTGGGACTTTGTACGAATTAAAAGGATTAAAAATGTTTGACAGAGCAACGATATGATAGTATCAAGTTCATATATGCAGTCTTATTTAAAATTGGCGTCCACAGCGTACACGTCAGTAACTTTGCTTAATTCTTTAATCTCAGAAGTCGAAGCGTACTGGGAAGGTTACTGTAATCAGCCGTTAGCGGCTCGTGATTTGAGTTATTACTTCACAGGCAATGGTGCAACAACCAAAGTATTGCCAAACTCCATTGTGAACTCTTTAATGAGTTTATACAGGCGTTCTAATCAACTTGACGTATGGGAATTGGTATCGGCTTCAAATGTTACGCTATTTCAAAATGAAGGTGTTTACAAAGCGTATAATGATGAGGGCTTTGTTAATGGAGATTCTTACTTCTTATTCTACAATGCTGGATATACTACTATACCGGAAGCCGTTAAAAAGGTAGTCAGTGAAAGTGTTGCCATTGCATATAAAGAATCAGTACCTGGAGATAACAGATTAGGAATACTGACAAAAGGCGAAGGTCAGCAAGGCGTGAGTTATTCAACTCATTATGACGATTTATTTGACCGTTTCAAAAGAGATATTGCTAATTATCGGATTCATGTAATATGATAGAAATAATTAATTATAATAAATTAAAGTCTATACTTGTTGCATTGAAAAACAAGTTGCCGATAATTATGGCTAATTATGTTTCACGTGAAATGAAGCCCGGAGAGGTACACGATAAGCCATATTGGAGAAAAGGGAAAAAACTTGAAAATCAGTCCGGTAAATTATGGCGTTCATTTTTTAGAGCAGGTGAAAGTAATGTTACGAATATAAATTTAAGCGGTTGGAATATAACTGGTGTCTTTGGTTCTGATTTACCGTATGCTTCTATACATGAAAAGGGCGGTTATATCGGAGACCGTTCAAAAATTGCCGATGGTAAAAGAAAAGGCATGGCAGGTGTTATTCAAAGGTATTTTTGGTATAAGTATTTTGAAACGGGTTTTGAATGGTATAAAATAATGGCTTTGTCAGTTCGGAAAAAAGGCTTTATAAAAATACCGGCACGTCCTTACTTCGACAAGGCAATGAAGGAATTTCAGCGTGATGGTATTCCAAAAATAATTGACAATATTATTAACAGCTTGAGGACTGCATGACACGGCGGGAAATGTTTTTACGGGCAATCGAAAATGCAATAGCAACAAAGTTGCCGGACTTTCAAAAGTCAGGTGATTATGATAAGAATTTATTGCCGTGTTATTCTGTTTATATCGGTCTCGACAAACATATTTACGAAAAGGACGAAGGTCATAAAAATCATTATTTATATTCGATTGCTGAGTTTAATATTTTTGCAGGTAACAAATATGAAAGTACAGATAGTAATGCAGATTTATTGAAAATTGAGAATAGTAAATTAGTCGGTTATATTGATTCTGCATTGCTGACAATTACAACGAATGTTACCACAACTGAGGATATAACCGGCTTTAAAATTTGTATTGACGAAGTAACAAACAATGATTCTTTAACATCTGAAATACCGGAAGAAAATACCGGCTTAATTCAGGTAACAGGTGAAATAAATTATCTAATTTTTAACTAATAGAGAGAGGTATAAAATGGCAATAGGTAGATATGCGGATTATGTAACTGAACTTGGTAGTGGTAAGGCTACTGCCCTCGAATGTTCGGCTGAAGGTGTAATGACCGGTTCATTGATAACGTTTCCGATTATCAAAAGTTCACAGTTAATAGACACCACAGACCAGACTGAGAAGGTTGACGAAGGCGGCGATAAGTACACACCGGATGCTAACCGTACCGTTAAATTTAATTGTACGTTCATGCAACAGGATATTGACACTCTGAAAATGATGGTGAAAACTTATCGTGGTAAGTACATGACAATACTCAAGGAAATACGCAAAACAACGATAGACAGCAACAATGACTATCTTGTCATGGGTATCTGTAAGGTTGTACCTAACCTCGATATGTCAGCACCTGGAGGTGAAGTAAAAGCTGAATGGAATATCCAAGTAAACGCAACAACTTTGACCGTTGCGTGTGCAAGTCTTAATGATGGAATGTACAGCAAGACAGTTGACACGTCAGTTGACATCGAGTCGTCAGGTTACTGGGCAATGTTCCAAGAAACTTAATATTTATTTTTTAATTATACAAGGTGAGTTATGGAAGATGAAGTTATTTATAATGCAGAGCCACAATCGGAGGCGGTTCAGGAAAATATCGAAGTAAAACCTGAAGCAGTTTTTGTCGAAGATTTTACTTTTGAGAATACGAAATATGTAGCTCAAAAAGATTTTGAGAATACATTTACGATTCGTCAGGCAGAGGAAGCCGCTCCGTTAATGAGTGAGGTAATCAAAGCATTGAAACCGTACATGGCAGAAGATGAGAATGGAGTATTGCAAATAGATATGTCGGATAAAATGGCAATACTCGACACAATGATAAGTACGAAAGTAAATGCTCAAATCTTAGCACTCATATTTTGGAATGAGAATGATACAAAATTCAATGTCAATAATTATCGAAAGAGAATAGATATATTCAGGGATTTGCCGTTAGTAAAAATCAAGGAATTGAGGGAAAATACGGCAAATTTTTTCAGTTTCATTTTGTCGGAGTCCGGGACAAGTGTCCTAACCTCGATAAGATAAAATCAAAAAATATTGATATTGAACTTCTAAAAAAAGAAGGTTATACTCTGTCTTATTATGATGAGCCGCCGCATCCGTTCTTTTGGCAAATTCTTTTATTGTCGAAAGGCGACATAGCAAAACATGAGCAAGTACGGAATAATACACCGTTTATTTGGTTTTTGTGTTATTTGGATTTTTTGGAATATACAAAAGGCGGTTTAAATAAATGTCCACTCCTATAAAAGTAGATTTAGACCTTAATTTAAACAAATTTGTTAATGGTTTAAATGAGGCAGGTCGAAAAGTTGAGCAAAAAAAACTCAGCATAGATATTGATATTTCTAAAGTCAAAAACCGTCTTACCGAACTTCAGGAAAAACTTAAAACTGCAACAGGTACTCGAAAAACAGCTATTGAACTTGATATAAAAAAAGCCGAACTCAACTTAAAAAAGTTTGAAGGCGACTTAAAAGAATTAAACAAACCAATCCATATACCAGCACCGAACACAGCAGGATTTGAAAGCGGACTTGGAAAATTAAAAGGATTAATCGGAGCTACGATAGGCTTTGCCGTTATTACAAAAGGCTTTGCCGAAATTGTCGAGGCAGGTTCAAAATTCCAATCCTCAATGGCTGACTTCTCGGCATTAACCGGAGTATCCGGTAAAGCACTTGACGGCTTTGGTGAAAGTGCCAAGAAATTAGCTCTGCAATTTGGTACTGGAGTTGTCGAAAATATAGAATCATTCAAAGGAATTTTAAGCCGTCTCGGTCCCGATATAGCGAAGTCACCCGAAGCATTAGATAAAATGGCAGTCGCTGTTAATACACTGTCTCAGGCGTCAGGATTGACAGCAACTGATAGCATGGGTGCTTTGACAACTGCAATGCTACAATATTCCGTAGATTTAACAGACCCGATTGCCGCTTCCAAAGAAATGGAACGAATGATGAATGTCATGGCGGCGGCAGCTAAAGAGGGAGCGGCTGAAATACCTTCAATAGCTCAGGCACTCGAAGTGTCCGGTGCAATGGCAAAGACTGCCGGTGTTTCATTTGAAGAATTAAATGCTGGTATTCAGGTTTTAGCAACACGTGGTAAAGTCGGTGCTGAGGCAGGCACGGCTCTACGTAATGTAATGCTGAAATTATCTGAAGGTCGTTTTATGCCTAAAGATGTTCTCGATGGGTTAAAATCGGCAGGTGTAGATATTGCGGCTTTATCGGATAAAACACTTCCATTAAAAGCAAGGTTAGAGGCACTTGCTCCGGTAATGAAAGATGATGCTTTAATTGGTAAATTATTTGGTGCTGAGAATGTTGTTGCAGGTAAGGCTCTGCTTGAAAATACAGTTGCATTAGGAAATTTTACAACAAAATTAACAGGCACTAACACGGCTTATGAACAAGCGGCTGTAAAAGGTCAGACGTTTGAAGTTGCTATGAATAAATTAAAAGCAATGTTAGAAGTTGAACTCATAGGGGTATTCAATAAATTAGCTCCGATTATTTCAGGATTTGCAAAAGGGTTATCTGATGGATTTACTTTTATAAAAGAACATTCAGATTCACTTGTACCAGCATTAGTAGCAGTATCGGCTATGATACTCGGTTCACTTGTACCTTCATTGACGGCGGCGGCAGTTGCGGCATGGGCGGCAATAGCACCGTTAGCACCGTTTATACTGGCAACGGCGGCAGTCGGAGCGGCTGTTTTTGCTTTGTCAGGCGGATTTAATAAAAGTACCGAAAGCAAAATCAGAGATGTCGAGGCAACGCAAAAATTAAATGATAAAGAAATAGAAAATCTTAAAACAAAAAAAGATGTTCTGCAATCTCAGATTGATTTAGCGGAGGCTTACAAAGAACTTGCTTCAAAAGAAAAATTATCGGCTGATGAGAAAAAAAGATTAAAAGAAATATCAGACCAATTACATAAGATTTACCCGACTGTTACGATAGACACAAATAATTATGCAGGTTCAATCAAAGGAATTGAGGAAGCGGCGGGGTTAAGTGGTGTAGCTCTGGATAAACTTGAAGGCGACATGAATAAGTTGTCGAAACGTTCACGTGAATTAATGATAGACAACTTGAATTTACAACGTACTTTAATAACTGAAAAATTTACAGATGCTTTCAGACCGGGACTATTTGCTTCACAATCCGCTATGATTAAATTTGCAACCGGCATGAAAAAGCTTGAACCACTTTTTAAAACATTAGCTTATTCTTATGATACTGGTATTAATGGAAATATAGAAAAAACAGGTGATGAGATAACAAATGTTATTCGAGGTTTAGGGCTTGAAAAAGCAAAGGAAACCGAGTTATTAAATATATTACAAGAGAAATTAGACTTTCAGAAAAAACTTGCACAGTTTTATTATCCGACAAAAGCACAGACAACCCCCACAGGTACAGGTATGCCAACTCCGATAGGTACTGTGAATGATAGCGGTGAGACTTGGGACGGTACGAAATGGGTTAAGAAAACAGGCGGGGGCGGGGGTACACCCAGACCTGAAAAACAAATCAAAGTCGGTGAAATAAGTTTGTCAGAAATATCAGTTTCACCATTTGGAGAATTGATAGATAATGCAGACAAAATAAATCAAATCAATTTTGACCCTGTTGCCGAAAGCATAGAGAATTTAAGACTTAAAGGAATTGAAGATTTAACTGCTTTCGGAGATACTATCAATGGATTACGAGGCACTTTCGGAGATACTGAACTTGCGTGGGCTTCTTCCCTATCTGCTATGTTGCAAGGCTTGGACGATTTTTCTTTATCAAGCGAAGATTTTGTAAGTGCTATTTCAGGAACTTTTAAAGTTCTTGGGCAGTCGTTTGCCGCTACTATCAAAGGCTCTGAGGATTCTGGACGTGCATTAATCTCAATGTTACTTGACACATTACAGGCAGTCGGTAACATAATGATATTGCAATACATGATGGGTAATCTCGGCACAAGTCCGGCGTCTTGGCTAACATTTGGGTTAAGTGCTGAAGCATCAGCGGCAATCTGGGCAGGTGTGTTTAATGTTTTAATGTCAGGTCTCAGGGCTTCAATCGGATATAAGGAAGGTGTCGCAGACTTACAAGGTGCAGGCACAGAAACATCGGATTCAATCTTTGCAAAATTAAGTAAACATGAAACGGTTATGCCGGCTTCATGGACACTTGCTCCGGGTAACTTGGAATATGCTAATTGGAGTTTGGCACACAAGGGAGCAAGTATATATGACTATGTTGCAGGTCTGGATATGTTTCCACAAATGAGAACACAGCAAAGAGGTCAGGCAAAAACCGTAAAAAGTAAATTTGCATTTGAACATCAATTTTCTGAATTTAAAATAAAAGGCAATGATTTACATTCGTTACATAAAAGAAGTAAAGAAGCTGAAATAAAAATGTTATGATATACAACGCAACTATATATGGCATAGATACACGTGTTAACAGTACAACTGCCGGACTTGTAACCAAGACGCTTGTCAACGAAACGGCAGGGGCGGTCTCTTCAATGGTGTCAGTCTATGCACAAAAGGCAAGGCGTGAACTCGAAGGAGATGTTGACACGGTAACCGGTTCTGTTTTAGTTGACGATAACAAACTCAGAAAAACATATCATTTGTTTTTGAAGGAATATAATTTTAATAATACGTTCTCAAGTTATTTGGCACTTGAAACCGTATTAAATAAAAAATACCGGTACTTGGAATTAGACACTTTATATCCGGCTGTAACGGTTTTACAACCTACTGGAATGATAATTGATACGGCTCTTGTCGGTTATACTGAAGAAGAAACAGAACCGTTAATATTCATTGATTTGTTTTTTAAGAATAAGAAAATATAATTATGGCGGCACGTTTAGGCTCAAATATGATTTTTAGATTTGACTGGGAACTTTCAAACGGTTACTTAGTCCGCATTGATTACACGTGTGCGGATGACTACGCTTTATATCCGTTGTCAAGTCCTACAATAGTGAATATGCCGGATGATTGTATTGATGAAGCAAAATTTGAAAGTCAGTTTGAAAAATACCCGATAGGTTTGGAAAGTGCTAATCAGGTAACTTTGAAAATTAATCTGTCGAGGACTATAAACAATGATACAAATTCAGCATATTTTGATAATTTATTATTAGAGCCGTTCTTTGAGCAAACGGCAATATACGCATTATCAATAACGCATGATTTATACATGACTTTCAAGACAAGCGGAGTATTTAAAATATATATTGATAAGACCGGAGCGGGTTTCCTTGCTTATCCTAATTATATCGGAGTGCAAAAATCCGGTTTACCCAATAAAATAATTGACGGTAAAATCGAAGTTGTTTTATTCGATATTTTACGGGTTATTAATGAAACATTCCAAATGAAATATTTTTATTATTTGCCGTTTTGGGATGGTGCTACATCTATGTATTATCAACAATCGTATATAGACGCTTTTGCAAGTATATCAGGTTATACTCATGTTTTCGGTTCATCGCCTTCAATTACAACTGATGGTTATTTTCAAAGTCCGAGCTTAAATTATTGGTTTGTTTCATTAGAAAATATTGCAGGTTATTATAGTGCCGTATCAAGTGAAATTTTAAATAATTATTTACGTGAATCCGGTAACAATTTTATATTATCAAATTTAATGCCTAACAATACATTTTACAAACAACTTTATGACGGTACTGGCGGTCTCGGTTCTGCACTGGCAACCGATGGCACAGAGGTCTATTTGTTAGGCTGGATTAGTCCTATCGGTTCACTCGGACAATCATATCTTTATAATTATAATCTGGGCGGATTTTTCAAATTCATAGTAGAAAAATATTTAACGTTCCATGATTTTGCACGTGAATATTTAACACAGTTTGTAAGTCCGGCTCATGTGCAGATAACAACTTACGGAGTTGGGAAAATACGTGTAATATTTTTAATAACAAAAGTGAAAGAAGCCGCAACTATAACGCTTGACGAAAGTTTGGTTTTGACTTCACCTGAAATTTTACCGATGGAAAAAGCACTTGCAAGAACAACCGGCAGTAATTTAGAGATTGTCGAAAAGGACTTAGATAAAATTGATAAACCGGAAACAACGGCACAATCAAGCTCTACTGATAATAATATACCAGTACCGATAGTATTTAATAACGTGCCGGTTGCAAGTGAAGATACAAATTGGTTTGTCGGAATTACTAATAATGTCATGGCTCGGTATAAAATAAATCCTGTTTTTGCTCCGATTGTCCCTTGCTGGTCAACTCCGAAATTTCATGTTTGTCAATTATTCTATAAAGCTACTCCGGTCATAGGCGGTGTGAGTTTAACAACCGAAGACGTATTTATCCGTGTGCATGAGTGGTTTGATTTGTATTTAGGCAACAGCTTATTTTTATCCGATTATATTACATTCTCAGCGTTTAATTATAATCAATTCGACCTCACAAAAGAAGGTGTATTGCAATTATTTTCATTATTGCAGGCGTCAAAAGGCATGACTCATTTATGCAGTCAAATAATATTAGATATATTCAAATATGAAATGCTGACTGAATTTACAATGGAATCGAAACTTGAAAATGGTGAAACCGGAGTAACAAGTTTTTGGTTTAACAATCAAAATGAAGGAATAACGATAAATCTGAACGATTTTGATGTAACCGGCAAAGATTTATTCACAAATTATCCTTCAGTATTTCATATTATAAAACGTGAAATAGAATTTAAACATAATGCAATATTAAAAGCAACTTTATTAAGTGAGGGTGAATAATGGCAGGCGGGACACCCATAATACCTTCAACAATCGGAACTCTGGATTTAGTTCCACATGAAAGAAACCGAAGTCAAGGCAGTGGCGGTATAGTCTTTACTGCATTATCCGTGCCTAATCAATTCACCGGCAAAGAACTATTCACAGCACGTTTGGTAACTGATTTAAACATAGCTTTGGACGGCTCTCTTGTTACGTGTGATGGTGTTTCTATCGTTGACGGTGATTTGATAGTGCCTGCCGGTCAAACTGACGCCAAAGAGAACGGATTGTATAAGGCTTATCTTGGTTCTGCTTATGTCCGCTACGGTTCGATTTATCCGGGTGCTTTGATTTCAATATTAGAAGGAATTAAATATCAAAATACTGAATGGATGGTAAATTCAGATACAATCAATTTTGGTGTTACTGATATATTGATTTCACGTCCAAATTTATCAAGCAAGGATAACGAATTTAATCAGTTCTTTAATGCTTTAACACCAATAAAAAATCCTGACTTATTTATAATTGAGGATTCAACTTCAAGTTTATATACTAAGAAAAAAGTTGATTATGTTTCTGTAAAAAATCAAATTTATGCTGACTTGATTACTGATATATTCGATTATGTCGAAAGTCAATTAGATTACAAAGTCAAGGTCGCCGCAGACGGTACAGCCGGTTATTTAACTGATAAGATTGTAGTTGTTGACGATATATTTAAGAATGTATTAACCACAAGCGGCAAACAAATTGAATTAGGTTCTTATGGGAGAATAAAGAATCAAGCCTCAGACATTTTCGGTTATTTGCCGTATAAATTAGTTACTGACGGGAATAATCTCACGTTGACACTCGAAGAGAGACCGCCGGCGAGTGGTAACTATGTATTAGTCGCTGATTCAAGCGACAAATATGTAGCAATCAATGGAGTTGATGTAATCAGTGACGAGCAAGGAGAGTATCTTCAGGATAAATTAACGGCTTCAAAAGGTATTCAGCATGAGGAATTAGACACCGGCGTCGGTGTTCTTAAAATGGACACACAGCTTTATAATTTTGCTGGATTAACACCTGTAACATTGACCACGCTTAGTAACCCAATTATTGCCGTTCAAGACAATGCAGTATCTTTGACTGATATAAAGAAAATGAATTTCTTAGATATGCAGTGGTGCGAAATTGGTACTGATTACGCTGAAAGTATTGTAGGAAAGAGGCATACAATAACAATTCCGCAGACAAACAGATTTCCGTTTACAGGTTATTATCATTATGCTATTGATATTAGTATCTCAGCATTATGGAATATCATTCAACCGACATTTCCGTTAGATACATTTGCATTTGGCACAATAGGCGTAACAGTTACAGATGCAGACGGTGCAAAAGTTCTCGAACAAACTCCGATAGAGACTTTTACAATCGGACAAAAAGGCGGTTGCGTTACTCCGTGTTGTTGCACGGTAGAAGGAGATTATCAAGCAGGGTGGTTGCATATTAACGGATACGCACATATTACGGCGAATACAGCATTAACCGTAACAATCAATTTTCCTCCGAATGTAACAACACATACAGTCAACAACATATATTGGGGGTTCAATTATCTTTGTCAAACATTAGGGATTTGGTATTCATAATGGGAATAAATATAAAATATAGTGAAATTAAAAATAAATCTGATGACTGTGAGTTCATTCAGATTATAGATAGATTGTATAATGGACGTGGTGAGGACGCTGTAATAAATAGCTGTGAGTATTCTATGGAACTTGACAAACTTGATTTACAGCCTGAATTAAGAATAAGATTTTGGGAATGGTTAAAGAAAATAATTTACGATTTATAAAATATTTTAAAAGAGGTTTATTATGACATCAGATTTTACAGTCGCAACAAAATCATTACTTTCAACCTGCAATGCAGGTGGCAGAAGCGAAATACTATCGTTTCAAAGGCGGTGATGCAGACAATTTGACTAATTGGCTCCAGGATTACTTGGTTGACGAAGACCACGACGAAACACAAACAGATTTAGATACTGCCGAATCTACAATAACGGCTCATGGCTTATCTATCGTTGACCTTGATGCAACGGCAACTAATCACGGAACGTCAATACTTGACTTAGACGCAACAGTTACTAATCACGGCTTGTCAATAGTGGATTTGGACGCAACGGTAACAAATCACGGAGTTTCTATATTAGACCTTGACGCTACTGTTACGGCTCATGGTACTTCGATATTAGATTTAACGGCTGATGAAGTTGCGTTTACACCATGTTCGACTGGAGCTATTACGTTAACTGAGAATACGATTCAGGCGGCAATCGCACAGCTTGTTTCAATTGTTTCAGACTTGCATCCGTAATTGAAAAAAGCAATTAAAATAACGTGTAAGGCGAACTCTCTTGTTGATTACAGGGAGTTCGTCAACTTGCAAGGTAATCTCAAAAGTTTATCCGAAACAAACAAGGAAAAACTTAAAAAGAGTATCATTGAAGAAGGTTTCTCATTTCCTATTTTTTGTTGGCAAGACAAAGATATTAAATACATAATGGACGCACACCAACGGCTCAAGGTCATTCCAGAACTTGAAAGTGAAGGTTACACCATACCAAAACTGCCTACGGACTTTATAGAGGCTCGCAACAAGAAACACGCTATAAAAAAATTATTGCTACTTAATTCAAATTATGGTACTATGACTTCCGATTCTCTGAATGATTTACTGACTTTTGAAAATATTGAAATAAAAGATTATTCAGATTTGTTGGAAATTCCAAATATTGAAATGAATGATTTTTTAGATATTCAGGAAAAACCGGATTTAACCTCAAAAAAGAAAATAAATATATTAGCAACGGACACCGTAATTACAGTTGGAGATAAACCAAGAACCTTTGGCTTAGTTGACGAACTTGAATTTAAAATGTCAGGCAAATATGATTTTCCGATATTATCAGATATGATAATGACTGATTCCGAGATTGGCGAACTCACAACTTTTGCAAATGATAAAGCGGATAAACCACCTTATTTATACATCTATCAAACATTGAGTAAAGAAGTTCAACGTAATATTTTACCACAATCTATTATCGGCTTTTATACTGGAGATGTAGCATTAGAAGGCATATACAATCAGCCGTCTATCGTAACACAAAATATAATCAATTACAAGGTCAAAGGTTGTGTTATGGTGGATTTTTCAACTTATTTCAATAGCTCAAATTCAATCCAACTATATAATATCTACCGTTCATTGTGGGTAGCTCGTTACTGGCAGGAATCAGGCGTTAAAATCATTCCGTCTTTGCTCGGTTCAAAAAAGAACATTGAAGACTATTTAAAAGTTTTACCAAAACATACAACCGTTTGTTTTCAGTTACACAGGAAATACAATAATGATGAGTTCAAAGAAAAACGTTTTATAATCTCGGAAATGATTAGTAAATTAGAACCGTCTCAATTAATCATTTATGGAGAACCAAAAAGTTACGAGAAAATTAAAGATATAGTTAGTGGTATCAAGGTGCAATTCCTTGAGACTTTTATTAATAACCGTCATAAAATAATTAAGGAGGAAAATAATTATGGCAAAGAAAAGACCAATGAGCAAACCTAAGATTGCCAAAAAAGCCAAAGGCATTGTCAGACGGGCTCAGCGTAGAAGTGCGAAAGGCGGCGGCGGTGGTGGAAAATGAACTATTCATTAAAGAGAGTGTTAATTGCACTCTCTTTTTTTTCTATTCTTAAAAGAAATAAAGAAAAATAAAAAACAAGTCAAAGAAGAAAAAACAAAAAGAAAAAAGAAAAAGCATACCAAAAAGAAATAAGAAAAATTTTGTTACCCGAACCAACAATCATAGAATTGAAGTTTAGTCCTTGCTATTTGTTTGACTTACAAATATTGATATGTTAAAATTTAAGTCATAATAAAAAAAAATTCTCAACTGCATAAACGTTCTGGTAAACGCTGACTTTCGTCAAGTTGAGAATTTATAGAAAATTTTTATACCAGAATTTTTATGCAAATACAATATAATAATATTTTAATTAGAAACAAAAACAATTTTATTTATCAAATTATATGCCATTATTAGCTAATAATCAAATAATAAACCGTGCCAAACTCAAATAATCTCTAAATCATTTTACGTGCCAAACATTATACTAAGTGTTGTACTTGCTGTTGTCTCTGTAAGTCATTGAAATATAACAATCAAAAAAATAAATAAAAATAAATTTGGATTCGATTATACTTTGTCGTATGTTTGTAATGTAATTCTTTCACAGTAACGTTATTTGATAACTAATATTGAGGTGAATTGATGAATCACTTAAACAAAACAAAAGCACAGCACAGCAAGTCTAACACAAAAGCACTTGCAACACAACAGCAACCGCAGATTGCTAAAAAGCCGAAAGAATCTGTTATCTTAACCGAAGACATGATTCTAAGCATTTATGAGAATGACAAATTACAATCGGCAAAAGCAAATTCAACTTTTAACACTGGCGAAGCATATCGGATAAAATTTTATGCAGATATGCCATTTGTTGTTCCGTATAATAAAGACAAGACAATTTGTCTTGACTTTGCAACGGCTCGACAATACCAAGAACATTTGGAAAAATGGTATTATGAGCAGAATCCACAAATAAAACAACCGGAATCATTCTTACTGCCTTCTCAAATCAAAGCATTAAAGTTAGCATTGATAAAATGCTATGATAATGTTTACCACAAACCAACAGAAACACTCACAGAGACCGTTAAATCCGAAAAGCCGAGCAAAGACACGGTAAAACCGATAAAAAGCGAACCAGAGCAAAGCATTGAGCCAAAAACAAGCGAAAAAACCGTAACAAAGTCCGCTATTTCAGAAAAGCAACAAAACAACTTTGTCGAAATGGAAATACGTGGTCTCAATTACGGTACTAATAAAGAGATATTCACAGTCAAAAATACCAATATTCAATACTGGGTGAATCCTGAAAGAGTACCTGTACCGCTTTTAATCGAAAATGAAAGTTCGGAAATTTACAAGACAATTTTGCAAGAC
>C687J35021_10001787_pt1 | contig 15808 bp, 11 predicted proteins | sample RifCSPhighO2_12_FD_35021 | JGI IMG/M metagenome (IMG submission 35021)
CCGAGCTTCTGCCGCAGATGGCCGACCACGACCCGCAGGTAGTGGCTGTCATCGGCATGGCTCGGGCCCCAGATATCCTTGAGCAGTTGCTGCTGGGTCACCACCCGGCCGAGATGATGGGCGAGCATCGCCAGCACGGCATATTCCTTGGGCGTCAGCGCTACCTCGGTGCCGGCCAGGTTCACTCGCCGATAGGCGAAGTCGACCGCGAGCGCCCCGCTGCGAACCACCACGTCCTGCCGACTGTCGCCAGTGGCCTGGCGCAGCAGTGCGCGAACCCGGGCGAGAAACTCTTGAATACCGAAGGGCTTGGTGACGTAGTCGTTGGCCCCACCATCCAGCGCCAGCACTTTCTCGCTCTCGCTGGCGCGTACCGACAGCACCATGACCGGTACCTGCGACCAGGCCCGCAACTCGCGCAGCACGGCCTGGCCGTCCATGTCCGGCAAACCCAGATCAAGGACCACCAGATCGGGCTTGCCCAGCGCCGCCTGCGCCAGGCCATCACGGCCATTGCCGGCTTCGAGCACCCGGTAGCCCTGGGCGCTGAGGCTGATGCGCAGGAACTTGCGGATCTGCGCCTCGTCATCGATAACCAGAACGCTTGGCTGGGTGGCTCTCATGCAGATTCTTCTTCCATCAGCGGTTGTGGATGCAGCGGCAGATGCAGGGTCAGGCTGGCACCCTGACCGTCCAGGCCCGCGCCGACGCTGACCCGCCCGCCGTGCGCGCCCACCATGCCCTGGCAGATCGCCAGGCCCAGGCCGGTGCCTTGCCCGCCCCGATCGCCGCGCGCGGCGGTATAGAACATATCGAAAATCTTCTGGCGTTCGTGCTCGGGAATCCCCGGCCCCTGATCGCTGACGACCAGCCGCAGCTCGGCCTGGTCCGCCTCCACGCCGATGCGTAAACGCCCCTGCGGCGGCGAAAACCGCGCGGCATTGTCCAGCACATTGACCAGGGCCTGCTCGATCAAGGCGGCATGGGCATAGAGCAGCGGCAGCTCGGCCGGCACCTGCACCTCAACCTGCAAAGGCGCCAGCACCGGACGCAGGCGTTGCACCGCGCCGGCGACGATATCCGCCGGGGCCACCCAGTCGCGTTCCAGCTTGAGGCTGCCATGGCCCAGGCGAGTCATGTCCAGCAGGTTCTGGATATAGCGGTCCAGACGCTCGGCCTCATCGCGCGTGCCTTCCAGCAGCTCGCGACGATCCTCCAGCGGGATCCGTTCGCCGAGCGCCAGCAGGCTGTCGATGGAGCCGCGCATGGCGGTCAGGGGCGTACGCAAATCGTGGGACACCGAGGCCAGCAGGGCGCTGCGCAGCTCCTCGGTCTGGCCGTGCAGGCGCGCGGCCTCCAGGTCTGCGGCCAGTTGCGCACGCGCCAGGGCCTGGGCCAACGGCTGGCCAAGGGCGGCGATCAGCCGGCGCTGCTCGGGTGCCAGCGCGCCGCCGTCCCTGGGGCTGATGCCCAGCAGTGCCAGCGGGCCGTCTTCGCCAACCAGCGGCCACCACCACCAGCGCCCGCTGGGCAAGGTTCCGGTACCCAGGCCGGCCGGTTGCTCATGCTGCCAGGACCAGTCGGCGGCGGCGCGCTCCTGTTCGGCAAGAGGACGCTGCAGACCGGCTTCGACTGTCCATAGGCCGTCACTGCTGCGGCTCAGCAGGCTGATATCCACGTCACGCCAGAGCGCGAACTGTTGCATCGCCGCCGCCAGCACGGCCTGGCGGTCGGTGGCGGCGGTCAGCTTGCGCGACAGTTCCAGCAACGCCGTGGTTTCCGCCTGGGTCTGACGCAAGGCCTGCAACTGGCGGCGCTGGCGGCTGGCCAGGTTACCCGTGAGGCCGGCCACCAGGAGGAAAAACAGCAGGTTCAGCACATCCTCCTGGCGCGCGATGCTCAGGGTCAGGGTCGGCGGGATAAACAGGAAGTTGTAGGCCAGAAAGGACAAGCCGGCGCAGGCCAGGGCCGGGCCCAGACTGCTGCGCACCGCCACCACCAGCACGGCGGCGAGAAAGATCAGGGAAATATTCGGCAACTCGAGAACGCGCGACAGCCCCAGCGCNACACTCGCCGCNANCAGNGTGGCCAGCGGCGCCAGCAGGTAGTCATACCAGGCCAGCGGCTGGCGGCTGCGGTGCCGCGTGGGAGCGCGATCGGCCTCGGTGTCGAGGACGCTGATTTCCAGGCCCTGGCCCTGCGCGAGCAGGCGCTCGGCCAGGCCGCGACCGAGCCAGCGACGGCGCAAGCGCTGGCGGCTCCGGCCCACCAGGATCAGGCTGGCGCGGCGTTCGCCGGCATGTTCGATCAGGGTGCGCGCCACCACCTCGCCGCGCAGGCCGACCACTTCGCCGCCGAGGCGCTCGGCCAGCTGTTGGGCGGCCTGCAGGTAGCCGAGACTCGCTTCGTCGCGCTTGCCGCCCGTATCCACATGCACCACGGACCAGGGCAGATGCCGCCGCTCGGCCACCTGGCAGGCATGCCGGACCAGGCGTTCGGCCTGCCCATCGCCGTCTATCCCGACCAGCAAACGCCCCCGCACCGCCGGGGCGGCCTGCCCCTGCTGGCGATAGCGCTGATGCAGGTCGGCATCGACTCGGGCGGCGGCAGTCTGCATCGCCAGTTCGCGCAGGGCGGTCAGGTTGGTCTGGCTGAAGAAGGCGTCGATGGCCGCGCGCGCCTGCTCCGGCACCTGGACCTTGCCTTCGCGCAGGCGCTCGAGCAATTCCCGCGGTGGCAGATCGATCAGGAGGATTTCATCGGCTTCCTGCAGCACCCAGTCCGGTACGGTTTCCTGCACCTGCACACCGGTAATGTCGCGCACCCGATCGTTGAGGCTCTCCAGGTGCTGCACGTTGACCGTGCTGTAGACGTCGATACCGGCGTCGAGCAGCTCCTGCACATCCTGCCAGCGCTTGCTGTGGCGGCTGCCGGGGGCGTTGCTGTGAGCCAGCTCGTCGACCAGTACCAGCCTGGGCGGANTGGCCAGGATGCCGTCGAGGTCCATCTCGTCGACGGCCACGCCGCGCTGCTGCGCGCGCAGCGAGGGTTGCTGCGGCAAGCCGGCGAGCAGGGCCTCGGTTTCGCCACGGCTGTGGCTTGCCACCACCCCGACGCGCAGGTCGACGCCCTGGCGCAGCTGTGCCTGCGCCGCCTGCAGCATGGCGTAGGTCTTGCCGACGCCGGCGGCCGCGCCGAGAAAGACCTTCAGCCGGCCGCGTCCCTCCCTGGGCCTGTCATCCAGCGGAGCGGCGGCGCGTGGGGCGTCACTCATGCAACTTACTCGGTATTGATCGATGGCGAATTGTCGGCCCACGCTCGGTTGAGCGCCAGCACGTTGACCCGCGTCAGCATATTAAACCGCGCTGGCAGATTGCAGCGCGCAGACATTCTCCGGGCGACTGGCGTAAAGGTTCGATACGCCAGGGCCGAAGACACGTAAAAAAAACGTAAATTTTCACCGCGCAGTCCGCCAGACAGCAGCGGACGGGCTTGAGTCGGGGGTAGCATCCGCCATCTGCACCGGCTCCCAGCGAATGACCCGCAGGCCTGATCATCGACTGGAAAGCGGCTGCATCAGCGCACCCGTGCGCCCACTTTGAGAAGCGTCCCCCCCTATGCACGCAAACCCTCGCCCATGCCTCCCGACCCTGCTGGCGACCGTCAGATGAAATTACTGCTGCATCCCGCCCGGGTTGTCGCCCTGGTGTTTCTGCTCGCGATACTGCTCGGCAGCGCCCTGCTGATGTTGCCGATCGCCCACTCCGAAGGTATGGCTGCACCCTGGGTGACCGCACTCTTCACCGCAGTATCGGCCGTGTGCGTGACCGGGCTGGTCGTGGTGGACACCGGTACCTACTGGTCGACCTTTGGCCAATCGGTGATTCTGCTGCTGTTCCAGCTTGGCGGCTTCGGCATGATGACGGTGGCGACCCTGCTCGGCTTGATGGTCAATAGCTCCTTTCGCCTACGCACCAAGATGGTCGCCCAGTTCGAGTCGCGTTCATTGGGGCTGGGCGACATTGCCAGCGTGGCCAGGCTGGTGCTGGTGGTGACCTTCGTCCTGGAACTCATCCTGACCCTATTACTCACCTTCAGATTACGCCTGGCTTATGACCTGCCCTGGGCCGACGCGGCGTGGAACGGGCTGTTTCATGCCGTCTCGGCATTCAATAACGCGGGCTTCTCGATTCATCCCGACAGCCTGATGCGCTATGCCACCGATGCATGGATCCTGCTGCCGGTGATGACGGCGATTGTCATCGGGGGCATCGGCTTCCCCGTCCTGCATGACTTGCGCAGCCGATTCAGGGATCCTCGCCACTGGTCACTGCATAGCAAGCTCACCCTGGCTGGCACGGCCATCCTGCTGCTGGGCGGCTTTTTCAGCCTGCTGCTGTTCGAGTGGTCCAACGCGGCCACCCTCGGCCCCATGCCAGTGGCCGATAAGGTGCTCTCGGCGGCCTTTGCCTCAGTTTCTGCGCGTACCGCCGGGTTCAACTCGATCGACATCGGCGCCTTGACCCATGAAAGCTGGGCTCTGCACTACTTGCTGATGTTTATCGGCGGCGGCAGCGCGGGTACCGCCGGTGGGGTCAAGGTCGGCACCGCCGCCATCCTGGCCTTGCTGGTCATCGCCGAGATCCGTGGCCACAGTGACAGCGAGGCATTCGGCCGCAGAGTCAGTGCCTCGGCCCAGCGCCAAGCCATCACCGTGCTGGTGCTGGGCAGCGCCATGATCGTGCTGGGGACGCTGACCATCCTGCGNGAAACCGACTTCCCCACCGACCAGGTCATCTTCGAAGTCATCTCGGCGTTTGGCACGGTNGGCCTGTCCACCGGCATCACCGCCGCTCTCCCCGAGTCGAGCCAGCTGATGCTGACGCTGCTGATGTATGTCGGGCGGGTCGGCACTATCACGTTTGCGGCGTCACTGGCCCTGGGCGAGCACCGCATGCCCTACCGCTACCCAGAGGAGCACCCAATTGTTGGCTAAGTTTCTGTTTACCGAGCAGTTTGCCTTTTCCAAGGGCGATAGCGTGGTGGTGATCGGCCTCGGCCGCTTCGGCAGCTCCGTGGCCAAATCACTGATGCACCTGGGCCATGATGTCATGGGCATCGACCGCGACGCCGAACCCGTGCATGAATGGGCCGATCTGTTGACGCATGCCGTCCAGGCCGACTCCACCAACCTCATGGTCTTGCGCCAACTGGGCGTTGCCGACTTTGCCCACGCCATCGTGGGGATCGGCACCGACCTGGCAGCCAGCCTGATGACCATCATGGCGTTGACCGAACTGGGGATCAAAGATATCTGGGTCAAGGCCCTGACTGCCGAACATGGGCAGTTAGCCCAGCGGATTGGCGCCCACCACGTGGTCTACCCGGAGGCGGATATGGGGGAGCGAGTCGCGCACCTGATTACCGGGCGGATGATGGACTTCATCGAGTTCGATGACGGCTTTGCCATCGCCAAGATCCACGCCCCGCTGCCGAGCCACAACAGCACGCTGGCCGACGCCAATATCCGGGAAAAATATGGCGTCACTGTGGTCGGGCTGAAGCGCGCCAATCAAGACTTCCAGCATGCCACGCCCAGCACCCTGATCCTGCCGGGCGATCTCCTTATCGTGTCCGGCTCGACCCAGCTGATCCAGAAATTTGCCGGCCACGCAAAATGACCGGCGAGGTGAGCGAACTGCTCCCCCTGCCGGAAACGGTCGCCCCCGGCGGGTGCCGAACCAGCGTCCTTACGCCTTGAACCTTCGCGTCTTGAAGCTGATCGTCTCCTTGAATTCTTCCACCGTACCGATACGCCGAAGGTCCGCCCAGGTTCCTTTGTAATAGGGCACTACGTTGCGGTCGGTCCATGGCGTGGTCAGNTCGCCCACCACACCGTTGAAGTGGCCGAACTGCATGAAGGTCTGGTCCCGCTTGATATCCGCCTCCAGGTAGGCCAGCGCGTAGGACGAACCGTAGTCGTTGTACACCTCGACCACGTCCCCGGAGGCAATCGCCAGGGCTTGCGCATCCTCGGGGTTGATTTCCAGGAAGGCCATCGGAATGCGCCGTCGCACGAACTCGTTGTACTGGTCGTGGTAGAGCGTTTGCCAGGCCTCGTTGATGCGCCCGTTGTTGATCCAGAAGCGGTATTTGCCCTTCTGCTCGGCCACCGGTTTCGGCAGGCCCGGCCAGGTTGCCGGCTTGAACTGCGCCTTGCCGTCCGAGGTGTCGAACTTGTAGTCGCTGTAGAGCATCTCGGTGCCGATCAGTTTGCCGTCGCGGTATTCCTTGACCGGTAACTGCACACCGTTGTTGCCCATGGCGCGCAGGCGCTGGTAGGTGACCAGGTTGCCGGTGGCGCCGCCCTGGCTGTCGATCGGGTCGGCGCCGGCCTGGCCGGCCATGCGGAAACCGTCATTGAAGGCATCCTCCTCGGTCTTCCAGTCGAAGCCGGCGAAGCGCGCCGCCATGTCCTGCTTGCCCTCGGCGGCATACAACTGGTGCAGGGTGGTGGCGATCGCCGCGGCGATCAGGCAGTCGGGCTTCGCCGAACCGGGGGGATCGGTGAATTTCTCCGATAGCCGCAGCCGGCGCTCGCCGTTCATCGAGGTGAGGTTCATCTCGCCCGGGTGGGCGGCCGGCAGCATCAGGTGCGCGGCCTCCGCCAGCTTGGTGGGATAGAGGTTGATATTGACCAGGAACAGCCCGCCCTTGTTCTTCAGCGCGTCGTAGATCGCCTCCACCCTCTGCGCGGTCGAACCGCCGCGGACGCTGGCCATAGCGTCCCTGACGATATTGGCGCGGCGCAGGATGACCGCACGATGCTGCTCGGCATTCAGGGTGGTCTGGAACGGGTTGGCGCCCCAGGCGGTATACATCATGCCCTTGCCATTGATGATCTCCTGATCCACGTAGATCTTGGAGTCGCCCGGATAGGGTGGACGGGTATAACCCTCCTGATGCCCGCCCATCCGCACCACACCGGTACCGCGGCGTCCGACGTTATGGGTCGCCAGCACCAGGTCGACCAGGGCGGACTGGATCAGGTAATTGTCATTGCCCCAGATGATGCCTTTTTCGTAGGCGTGCATGGCATGCGGACGGTGCCCTGAAGCCTTGGGTTTGTAGGCCCATTCGGCCGCCAGCTTGAGCTTGTCCTGCGGCACGCCGGTGACGCGGCTGGTCTCCTCGAGCGACATGCGGTTGGCTTGCAGTGCCTGCTCGAAGTCCTTGGTATGAGCCGCGATAAAGTCCTGGTCGTGCCATCCCTGCTCGACCACGTAGGTCAGCAGGCCGTTGAACAGCGCGATATCCGTGCCCGGCTCGATATCCAGGTGCAGCACGTTGTCCTTGCCGGCCGCCTGCTCGGCTATTGCGATGGTCGGCGTCCGACGCGGGTCGACGAAGATGATTTTCGCCGGAGCGATGCTCTCGCCGGGGAATCGCTGCTTACGCTGCGCGACCGTCTGTCCCTGCAGGTTGGGCAGCCAGTGCGCGAGGAAGTAGTTGGTCTGGGTTTCGTAGGAATTGCAGCCGATGGCCATGATCACATCGGCCAGCTCGGCGTCTGCATAGCTGTTGTTGAGCTCACCAATGCCCATCTCACGCGTGGCGTGGCACTCGGAGTTGTAGGCCGGGCGGTTATGGATACGTACCAGCGGCGTTTTCAGCGCGGTGAACATCAACTTGCCGGTGCCCCAGGTGTTTTCGAACCCGCCGCCGGCGCCGCCGTGGTCGAAGCAGTCGAAGGCCAGTACGCTGGGCCCGTCATTATCGAGAATCTTCTTGGTCACGCCGGCATAAAGCGCCAGGGCATCCTCCCAGCTGGTGTCGACCCACTGATCGCCGACATACACCCGTGGGCTGCGCAAGCGCTCCCGGCCGACGCCCTCGGGGCTGTACATGACCCTGGCCAACTGGCCGCCGCGGGTGGACGACAGCCCCTTGTTCACCAGGCACTCTTTGTCCGGCACGATCATGATGTTGTAGCGCGTGCCGTCTTTGTCGGTGATGGTGTTCTGCATCGCCGGGGTCATGGTGATGGCCAGGGGCGGCAACTGCTTGCGAAAGTCGAGGCCGAGGGCATTTTCATCAGGTGCCCGCCCGCCTTCCTGGCTCTCCGGCCACTTGTACACGTGATAGCCGCAACCGACGATACAGAAGTGGCAGGCGAGGTTGGTCTTCTGCGCGCCAGGAGGGGGCAGCGCCACACGATCTTTGTTGGTAGCCATTTAAATCTCCTTGTCACAGGAGGTTGGACTGACGTCCGTAGATCAACCCTTCGACGGCAACGGCGGTTACCGAATCGTCATCGGGGTTGTATACGAGCACTATGCTGGGCAGGTTCTCGGTAGCTTGGCCGGAAACCATCTGGCCAACATGCTCAGGGTCGAAGATGCTGAAGTGGCAGGGGCATTTGAACAGCCGCGGCCCCGGGTCATAGGTCACCGGGCAGCCCATGTGCGTGCACAACGTGCTGTAGGCAACAATGTCGCGCTCCGGGCCGACCCCACCGGGAACGGGACTGCCCATCTTGATCAGTACACAGGGTGAAGCGGCGTCGGGGTAGGCGAACGCAACGGGCGTGTTGACCTGCAGCTTCTGCGCCTTGCTGATCGCACTCGTGGGGTACGGGAGATTGACCCGGCCCTCTGCACCTGAGGTTGCGGCCTGGGTCAGGGCGGGCACGCCGATGACCACGCTTGCGGCAACCCCGCCTCCCACCTTCAGGAAGCCTCTTCTGGAAATCGCTGCCATCACTCCACCTCCGCATTAGGCTTGCGATGCAGGCGGCCCTGTCTGTGTCGTAAGCGAGGTTAGATTCAACCAACTCAGCATAGGATAGAAAGCCCGGTTGCGCGGCCAGCTTGACTCGGATGGCGGGCAAAACACCCGGGTTGAATGCAGCAGAGCGTGCCCCCGGTTGGCTCTGCTCTTTGAATACCCGCTTCTGCCCCCCCCTTCATGAGTTATGACATTTTCTGCAGGAGCGCCGCCCGGACCGCCCGATCTGGGGTAATCCACAATCTGTAGGGTGTCACTCGCCGCCGGCAGTGCACCATGAGTTCACCGGCGCGGCACAAAAGCTGGCGGGTTGTCGCTGCGCTCCGAAGCCGCCCTACGAACGGAACGCCGCCCAGTCGCTCCTACAGGCACCTGCGCGACAGCGCGGCGTCGAAGACGGGGCGCCCCCTCCTGCGAGGCAGCCGGCCGGGCGCGGTNATNCGCGACCGAACCGCCAGACAGAACGCCTAAAACGCCCCAAAAAAGGGATCCGACAAGCCATCCGCACTCTTATGGTTCACCGCCCTCCGCCTGGGCGATGGCCATGAGGACGCCGATGGGCGCCCGCGCGATCACTTGGCCATCGCCCGCAAAGGCCCGCGTGGCCTCGGCTTGGCCAATCCGCCAGGAAGGCGTTGCAGGCTTCGACGACCTCGGCAAGCTTTCGGCACGGAACCTGCAAAAGCTCTCGCAACAGCTGCCAAACCTTCGGCAGCAAATCCCCTATGGTCACCGTCGACCATTGGCCTATAGCGGCCGGGATGGGTGAAGCGGACAGCGCAGTCCGGGCAGATCACCCCATAAACCCATGAATACCAGGCAAAGACGCCTGGAGCTGGCAGACAGCTCCAGGCGTTTTTTTTTGCTGGCCGTGCCCCGGGCAACGGCTTCGACTGAGGAACGGCTATGAACTCTCTCGTCACTCCGATCAAGCGCGACACNTTGATCGTCATCGGCAACGGCATGGTCGGCCATCATTGCGTCGAGCAGCTGATCGAGCAGGGCGCACTCGATCAGTATGAAGTGCATGTGTTCGGTGAAGAGCGCCAGCGCGCCTACGACCGCGTGCACCTCTCCGAATATTTCGGCGGTCGCGATGCCGAGTCCCTGGCCCTGGGCGAGCCCGACCTCTATGCGCGCCACGGCGTGCAGCTGCACCTCGGCGTGCAGGTGTTGGAGATCGACCGCGAGAATAAGCAAGTGGTCACCAGCGCCGGGCGCCAGGCCTACGACCGTCTGGTCCTGGCCACCGGCTCCTACCCCTTCGTGCCGCCGATCCCCGGCGCCGAGGGCAATTCGCGTCTGGTCTACCGCACCCTCGACGACCTCGACGCGATCCGTGATGCCGCGGCCAACGCCAAGCGTGGCGTAGTGGTCGGCGGCGGCCTGCTCGGCCTGGAAGCAGCCAACGCGCTGAAGTCCCTGGGCCTGGAAGCCCACGTGGTCGAGTTCGCGCCACGGCTGATGCCGGTGCAGCTGGATGGCGAAGGCGGCGCCGCACTCAAGGCGCGCATCGAAGCCCTCGGCGTCGGCGTACACCTGTCGCGCGCCACCCAGGACATCGTCGCGGGCGAGGAATATGCCTACCGGATGAACTTCAACGACGGCGAATTCCTCGAGACCGACCTGATCGTGTTCTCCGCCGGCATCCGCCCGCAGGATGCCCTCGGCCGCAGCGCCGGGCTGGAGATCGCCGCGCGCGGCGGCGTCGTGGTCGACAACGATTGCCGCAGCAATGACCCGGACATCTTCGCCATCGGCGAATGTGCCTCCTGGAACGGCAGCATCTTCGGCCTGGTCGCGCCGGGCTACAGCATGGCACGCAGCGTCGCCGCACAACTGGCCGGCGCCGCCTACGAACCCTTCACCGGCGCCGACATGTCGACCAAGCTCAAGCTGCTTGGCGTCGACGTCGGCTCGATCGGCGATGCCCACGCCGCCACCCCCGGCGCCAAGAGCTACCGCTTTATCGACGAAGCCAGCGCCAGCTACCGCCGCTTGGTCGTTTCCGCCGACGGCAAGAACGTACTCGGCGCGGTACTGGTCGGCGACAACAGCTACTACGACACCCTGCTGCAATACGCGCAGAACGGCATCGCTCTGCCGAAAGATCCGTCCGGCCTGATCCTGCCGCAATCCGAAGGCGCGCCGACCCTGGGCGCCGATGCTTTGCCGGACAGCGCGACCATCTGTTCCTGCCACAACGTCAGCAAGGGCGCGGTGTGCTGCAAGGTCGAGGCCGGCGTCACCGACCTCGGCGAGCTCAAGGCACAGACCAAGGCGGCCACCGGTTGCGGCGGCTGCAGCGCGCTGCTCAAGCTGGTGTTCGACAGCGAGCTGTCCGCCCGTGGCGTCGCGGTCGACAAGAGCCTCTGCGAGCACTTCGCCCACACCCGCCAGGAGCTCTACGCCATCGTCCGGGTCGAGGGCATCATCAGCTTCGAGGAGCTGCTGGCCAAGCACGGCCGCGGCCACACCGGTTGCGATATCTGCAAACCGGCGGTCGGCTCGATTCTCGCCTCGTGCTGGAACCAGCCGATCACCGATCCGCTGCTGGTGCCGCTGCAGGACACCAACGACACCTTCATGGCCAACATGCAGAAGAACGGCACCTACTCGGTGGTGCCGCGCATCGCCGGCGGCGAGATCACCCCGGACAAGCTGATCGCCCTGGGCGCGGTGGCGAAGAAATACGACCTCTACACCAAGATCACCGGCGGCCAGCGCATCGACCTGTTCGGCGCCCAGCTGCACCAGCTGCCGGACATCTGGGGCGAGCTGATCGAGGCCGGCTTCGAAACCGGCCACGCCTACGGCAAGTCGCTGCGCACGGTGAAATCCTGCGTCGGCAGCACCTGGTGCCGTTACGGCGTGCAGGACAGCGTCGGCATGGCCCTGCGCCTGGAAGACCGCTACAAGGGCCTGCGTTCGCCGCACAAGATCAAGTTCGGCGTCTCCGGCTGCACCCGCGAATGCGCCGAGGCGCAGAGCAAGGACATCGGCGTGATCGCCACCGAGAACGGCTGGAATCTCTACGTCGCCGGCAACGGCGGCATGCGCCCACGACATGCCGAGCTGTTCGCCACCGACCTCGACGACGCCACCCTGATCCGCTACATCGACCGCTTCCTGATGTTCTACATCCGCACCGCCGACAAGCTGCAGCGCACCTCGGTCTGGCGCGAGAGCCTGGACGGCGGCCTGGATTACCTCAAGGAGGTGATCATCGACGACAGCCTGAATCTCGCCGCCGAGCTGGAAGCGCAGATGCAGCTGGTCATCGACCGTTATGAATGCGAATGGGCCAACGCCCTGAAAGACCCGGAGAAGCTCAAGCGCTTCCGCACCTTCGTCAACGACGAGCGCGGCGACCCGGATATCCATTTCGTCAAGGAACGTGGCCAGCGCCGTCCGGTGCATGCCTCTGAACTTCACCTGATTCCCGTTACCGAGGAGGTGCTCTGATGAGCCAGTCGAATGTCGTACGTGCCGAATTCCGCCAAGCCGCGCGCAACCCGGCCGTCTGGCGCGCGCTGTGCAGCCGCAGCGACCTGGTCGCCAACTCCGGCGTGGTCGCCTGGCACGAGGGCGCCCAGGTCGCGCTGTTCCATCTGCCGCATACGCTCGAGGGTGAAAAGCTGTTTGCCATCGACAACCGCGACCCCAAGTCCGGGGCCAACGTCATTGGCCGCGGCATCGTCGGCCAGCTCAAGGGCGACCTGGTGATCGCCTCGCCGCTGTACAAGCAGCACTTCCGCCTGGAAGACGGCAGCTGCCTGGAATACCCCGAGCAAAGCCTGCGCGTCTGGCCGGTGCGGCTGAATGGCGATGCGGTGGAAATCGGCCTGTTTGATTGAGGCCTCCGGGGATGCAACCATCGATCGGCGTCGCGAGCGCTCCGTAGGGCGGCCTCGGAGCGCAGCGACAGCCCGCCAGCTTTTCGCCGCGCCGAGCAACCATCGGTGCACTGCCTGCGGCGAGTGAACCCTACAGGTCGCGAGCCATCCCAGATCGGGCGGGTTGCTCGAGACCGTAGGACGGTCCGGGCGGCGCTCCGTTCGGAGCGCAGCGACAGCCCGCCAGTTCTGTGCCACGCCGATGATCCCTGGTGCACTGCCTGCGGCGAGTGACACCCTACAGACCGCACTGTCCGCAGATCACTGTCACCACAAACCAGATAGGCAAAAGCGATCCCGGCTCGCTATGCTTGCAGCCCATGACAGCCTCTCCCCTGCTCCGCCAACCCTGCCCGCCCGGTGCCTGCGACTGCGGTCGCGAACAACTGCTGGAAACAGCCGGCAGCGACCTGCGCATCCTGCGCCTGACCCGCCAGGAGGAAAAACGCCTGCTCGAGCGCCTGGAAAACATCGAGAGCCTGGGCGACCTGGAGAAGCTGCAACAGCGCATGTACGAGCAACTCGGCATCCGCCTGGCCGTCGCCCCGGGCTTCAACGAAGTGCGCAGCATGCGCGGCATCGCCATCCAGATCGACGAGCAGCCAGGCCTCTGCCGCAAAACCCGCCAGGCGCTGCCGACCGCCATCCGCCGCGGCCTGGAGAAACACCCGGAGATCGCCTACCGACTGCTCGATGCCCATGACCTGTTCAGGGATGTTTGAGAGTTTGTGAAAAAACTCTCGCCTACTGCGACCGCCTCCAGACGCCCGCTGCTGACGTTGCGCTACGGCGCTCGATATTTTCACAACCTCTGAGGGCTGCATGGCTGGAAACAGCCGGACGCGCACCGCCAAGTGAATAGCAGTGCGCAGGGACCGATATGGCTGANGGACAGGCGAGTAAAACCTGCCCGCATCTACGAGCCAACCCGGTCAACGAAAACCCTGCTGGTCGGTAGCGACCGAGCCCGCTGTGCGTGCTCCCGGTGTGGCCGTCTGGAACGACGCCTGGCGACTACAATCAAGTCGAGTCAGCGCTACAACGTCGCCGTTTCCTTGCTCAAGCCAGTTTCGGCAGAAGGGTCGACCATGCGATTTCAATGGGTAGCCACCTGTTTCGCAATCACCCTTCTGTGCGCTCAGGTGTTGGCGACTGAGCAGGAGCAAAAAAAGGAAGCCGCCGAAGACAAGGCGCAGGTCCTGGAACAGAAAGCGGCAGAGACGGGCAGCGAGACACCTGCGCCCAAGTCCGAGGCCATCACCGCCTCCGAGGCGCAGGCGGTCGATCCCGCAGGCGCAGCGCCTCTGGACGATGCGATCACCTGCCTTGCACGCAGCATCTACTGGGAAACCAAGGGCGGCGCAGCTGTCGAGATGGAAGCCGTCGCCAGCGTGGTCATGAACCGGTTGGGCCATGAAGGCTTTCCAGAGACGGTGTGCGCGGTGGTCAAGCAAGGTTCTGAAATGCATGCCTGTCAGTTTTCGTGGTGGTGTGACGGGCGTGCGGATCAGGTAAAGGAAGACGACCAGTATGCCCTTGCCAAGGAAGTCGCGCGAAAGGCACTCAACAGGCAGCTCAAGGACCGAACCCATGGCGCTCTGTATTTTCACGACAGGAGTGTTGAGCCTGCCTGGGCGAAGGAATACATCAAGACCACCGAAACCCGGAACTTTCTGTTCTATAGGCCCCATGACGGGACGGCGCGATAGGCCAACGTAAATGTCCGGTATAACGACCCAGGCTGTGTGAAAACGCGCTAAATACGTCGAAAACTGAGAGTCGCGAAGATTGCCTGTGGAATCAGCGCGGCTACTAACGGGTGGACCCCAAGCGGACGCTTGCAAGCGTGTCCCAAGTAGTTGCGAAACATCCAATCAAGACTTACCTGGCGACCGCATCATTGTTGATGCCTGACTCTTGGATCAAGTCGGCGCCTACTGCCACTACCCGTAGAGTGATCGGCGAACGCCTGGTGTAGCCGTGCGCCGATAACGCCGAATTAACATCGGGGCATGCTGTTCCAGAGCATTCTTAAATAACCCTTAAGCCCGAATCTTCCGCCGTTCAGCTTGGCTTCAGGGTCGAGGGTTAAGGTTGAGCCATTCCTTCTGGAGAGGTTCGCCATGAACAAGACTGCCTTCACCCTCGCCCTGGCTGGCGCTGCCGCGCTTCCGGCCCTTGGCCAGGCCCGCGAGATCACGCTGCAAACCACGCTGAAAGAGTACCGCGGCAACGAGGCCTACCTGGCCATCTACGTCACCGATGCCCAGGGTAACTACCAGCGGACCCTGTGGGTCTCCGGCAAGAAAGCCAAGTACTACAAACATCTGCGTGACTGGGCCCATGCCGGCAACCAACCCGCCGAGTTCGATGGGCTCACCGGCGCCAGCGTCGGCAGCGGCGAAACCTTGGAAGTGTCCGTCGAGCTGGAGGATGCCCTGATCGATGCCGGCTACGAAATTCGTATCGATAGCGCCGTCGAGGACAAACGCGACAACCGTGCAGAGATCAAAGTGCCGCTGACCCAGCAGGCGACCGAGATCAGCGGTGGCACGCAAGGTTATGTCGACAGCTTCCGCTACCAATTCTGACCCGGTACAGGCTCATGCTGCAGCGCACTCATATCGTAGTCAGCCTGNTCCTTGGCGCCATGCTCATGGCTTCNGCCGCCACCGGCTTGCTGTTGTCCACCAGCACCCTCGTCGAGCATCTGCAATCAGCGCCAGCGCTTGGCGAGAACGTGGCGGCAGTCGCGGAACGCATCGCAGGCCACGTGCAGGGCATCGAGCGCATCGAACGTGCGCCCAGCGGTGAGCTGCGCGTCACCTTCAGCAATGCCAGCGACAGCGATGCAGTGCTGGTCGCTCCGAGCACTGGCGAGGTGATTGCGCCCTACCGGCCATCTGCAGCGCTTTCCTGGATCCGCGACCTGCATCGCGAGCTGCTGCTCGGTTCGGCCGGGCGCTGGCTGAGCGGTCTCGCGGCGCTGGCGCTGCTGGTACTTGTCACGACGGGGGCCTGGCTGTTGGCGCGCCGGCTTGGTGGTTGGCGCCGGCTATTGCTGCCGATCCCCCCGGGCAAGGGACTCTCTCACTGGCATGCGGTGGTGGCGCGCTGGGCGCTGC
>C687J35021_10001788_pt1 | contig 15807 bp, 22 predicted proteins | sample RifCSPhighO2_12_FD_35021 | JGI IMG/M metagenome (IMG submission 35021)
TTCTATCATAAAGCCATTATTTTTTAATTTTCTAAGCGCGCGAAGGGGAATCCCATATTTTATCCGCATCTGATGGGAGGTAAAGCCGCGGGCGTGATCTTCTTTCATTAGAGGGATTTTTTCTTTATATATAGAGAGAGGGGGACGGGAAATGATACGGCGCTTTCTTCCATCGCAAAATTTTTGCGCCTCCTCTGCAATGTATCCTTCATGCGAAGAGTTAGTCTGAATCTCATATCCGATTACACTTGGAGAACGACCAAGATGAATAGCTATTTGTCTAAGTGGGCACCCTTCTCTAGCCATTCTCTCGATGATGAGCCGTTCTTCAAAAGTGATCGGAGAGTGTTTTTTTTCAGCCATAATATTTCTAGCTTATTAATTATAAGCATTTTTGTCCCCAAAAAAGGTAATCGCGTCGTGACGTAGCGGGATTAAAATATTAAGTGTTAAGGTTTAGATTAGAACTAATTTACTTCAATACATGAGTTTTTACTATCCGCCTTGGAACAATGCATTAGAACCGAATCAAGGGGACCTATTCTCATTTTTTACCTTTTCTGCACCTTGTCGAGCAATAAAGAGCATATGGCATTGCCGCTTTAAATGTTTTAAGGCATTTAATGCAGTTTTTATCGATTTTTTTTCTAGGAAACTTAATGGGATTCGAAGAGTTTTTTCTCCTGAATTGATAAGAACAAGGATCGGAACAAAATTTGGCGCGTCGAAAAAAAGCTTTAAATTCATTTCCACAATTGCAGCATGTTCCACTTATTGGCTGTCTTTTTTTCCAAGATTCAATTGCATCTTTTTTTTGATTTTTTCTCCCTTTCGAAGTCTTAAGCCACTTTCTTGCTTCACTAAGCTGCTTTCTTCTTTGTTCAAGATCAAAACTTCCTTGTTTCCAGTGTCTTTTAAGATGTTCAGATCTATTAAGCATCTCCAGATTTTCGATTTCGTTATTGCCTTTGTCTCCGTCCTTATGATGGATGTCCATACCTTCCGGAATCGCCCCATGATGATTAATCCACACCCATCTTTGGGCGTGAATAGGCATATTATTGGCCCAATACCCATCTTTTTGTTTCCAAAAAGTTTTTCCAAAATATTTCCTTTTCTCGCTTTTTGCCATAAATTCACCAATGTTAGTCAATCGCTTGTTAGCTTATCAAAAAAACGCAAATTTTGCAAGGAGAGTATGGCGTGAGTTTTTATTACCCTCCGTGGAACAACGCTTTAGAACCGAATCAAGGAAATATCAGACAATGGCTCGATAATCTCTACGCGAAATTTCAGCCTATAGAACAAGCTCGCTGGAACCAATCTAATATCGACACCCTGTTCTACGCTGGAAGTCAGACTTTCATTAACCGATATTTTAACTTCACGCCCTCATTTTCTTATCAGAACTTCTATTTCAATTTGTTACAGCAACCAATTAACATGGTTACTGGATATCAAAGGCAGCACCGCAAAAACTTTAACTACATTGCTGCCGAAGGTGGAGACACTCAAACAGCCGATCAGTATACGCGTCTAATCGTCCATGAGGCAAATGAGAATGGCATTCATGAGCAGTTCTCTAGAGCCTGTGAACAGGCCGCTATTACCGGAATGGTATTGCTTCAACCTTATCTAGACTACGATTCCGAGGATCCGGCACAAGGCAAGCTAAGGGTGAAGCTGTGGGAGTACAATAGCTTCCTTGTAGATCCCTATTTCCGCAATTACGATATGTCAGATGCGCAGTTTGTCTGGTGTCAAGAATATATTTCCAAAAAGGAAGCCGAAAGAAGATTTCCCGACAAAATCAAGAACATCGCTCCAATGGCTGGCACTCCTCAACGCTACGGGTCATTCTACTTCTTGCCAGAGAACTACAATATGGCGAGAAACGATCTAATGGTTTTGAGCTACGTTTGGTATAAATGGACGCGCAAGAAGAAGAAGCTCTATAGCCCTAGGCGTAATCAGTTCTTTGATTTTGCTGGCGGTCAGGAGCAGCTAGATGCCATCCTCTTTAACATTCCCGATTTAGAAGAAGTGGAAATCGATGTTCCTACCTGGAAGCTGGCTGTCGTTTTAAATGATCAGCTCCTCTTTCAAGGCGATAACCCCCTCGGCTTTGATGATTGCCCATTTATCAGTGTATTCTGGAACTACGAGCCACAGATTAACTACTATGACTTACGGGCCAGGGGATTAGTGAGAACGATGCGCGATTCAAATTACCTTTTGAATAGGCGTATTATCATAAACCACGATATCTCTGAAGCAACCATTAACCAAGGATGGAAGCGGAAAGTAGGTGCTGTGGCCAACGAAGACAACCTCAAGAAGTCTGGACAGGGCTGGGATATCATCGTAAACGAAGGTTACGAGCTAACAGATATAGAGCGCATTCAGCCAGCGCAAATTCCCGAGTCTGATTTTATGTTGGCAGATCAGCTTCGAAGCCTCATTTTCTCTACCTCTGGCATTGACCTTGAGAACTGGTCTGCGCAGAACGACAAAAACGCCTCTAGCCTCACAACTCTTATCAAACAGGCCGCCAATCTCACCGTATTGCAGAAGTATTTCGATCAATGGGATTATTCGCAAAAGCTTCTTGGCGATAGGCTTTTGCAGATCGTACTAAACAATTGGTCAGCAGAAAAGGTGGGACTCATTATCGGTGAAGAACCAACTCCTTATTTCTACAGTAAGATATTCTCGAAATATAAGGTTTTGGTGGAAGAGGGGGAGTTAACGCCTACGCAACAGAATATGCAGGCACAACAGCTCTTGGATATCAATACCGCATTTGGCAGAGAGGTATTTCCTCCTTCTATGATTGTGCCTCACCTCAACATCACAGGCAAAGCCGAAGCTATGCAGTTCCTGCAACAACAAGAGCAACAGGCACAAGCCCTGCAACAGGAAGCTACCAATATCCAACATGCCTTCGAAGAGGCCAAGCTGCGTGATCTCTATGCAAAAGCAGCGAGTCAAATCGCTATGGCTAAAGAGCGTTATGGTAGATTTGAATCCAACATCGGACTACTTGAAGAGCGCTTGAGTGAGCTTACCAAAAACAGGGCTATAGCTACACGTGAGAAGATGGATGCTCTTGCCAAGATGATGGAGGTTATAGCGAAGTTTGGCGAAATCGAAACAATGCTGAAGATGGGGGATGTTGAGCAGTTGAGCGCACAAGAAAAAGTGGAAGAGGACGCAGAAAAGCAACAGGCGCATCGGGAAGCTTTCGCTAATGAATTTCTGACTAAATTAATGGTACCACAACCTGGTGGACAACAACAGCAAGCCCCGCAACCGATGGCGTCTTAGTAGCGCCAGTTTCAAGAATTTGTTAGGATTCAATTAAAGCCCAATATTGGAGAATGTATGGCTCAAATGCGTATTGATGATTTCGGCGGTTATCCCAGAGATTCAGATGAAATGATGAATAGCCGTGTCAAACTTAAAAAATTTAAATCGGCTGAAGGCGAAGGACATATCAGCGATTATCCTGATACGACCGAAGAAGTCTATAGAGATCAGGAAAAGGGCGCTGGCAAGATTTCAAAGCATCAGCAAAAACCTGGTTACCGTAATTAATTACATTGGCTAAAATCGGTTGGGACGTCCTAGCCGAAAGTAATGGTAGCGCGCTCCTGCCAGAATTTAAGCCCGACGCGAGCGCTTGAGGTAATATGGTAGATAAAATTATCAAAAGCCGGATTTCCCCTAAACAGAAGAAAGCCGGAAATTTCCCTTTTGACTTCAAAGCGCCCTCTTATGATAACCGTACTTCATGCTCTATTTCTGCTGGGGATGATTACGGCGTTGGTTATAGGCAACCTATCGGCTCTAAAAAAGGTGCGGATTATGATGCAGGCCCTATTCCCTTAAACTCTCGAAGTTTCAACGCTCAACAATTAATCGAGCACGAAGACATTGAAGGTTAAGCATCAATTCAGCGTTCTGACTGCCAACAAAATCGCCGATCCCACTTCTGGTGCTGGAGTCAAAAACAACGATATTGGCGGAAAAGTAAAGCCCAGAAGGGAGTCCCATGTTGAAAATACAAAGCACGGCATGGGGAGCTACTATGGAGCGGCTTTACGTAACCCTCATGGCCGTATGAGGGGATCATCTGTGGGATATGTCCCAGCTACCGCTGAACAGCTTAAAACGCCTCCTAAAGCCTTGGCATGATTGGTGAGAAATTCACTAAACATGAATTAAGAGATAATAGGTCGTTGCAAAATATCCTCATCCCATTGTGCTCACTTGAAAATTCTACAATGAAATCTGGCCATCCCTCAGCACAATCGAGTATTCTTTCGAGAATTGTTATTACTAAAGTAGAAGAATTTAGAATTTTAAAACATTCAATGGCTGCATAATTATCTATAACATGTTTTTCAGTGCTAGGAATATTGGTGGTTTCGATGCCTAAGGTATATCCTTTTTCAAAATCATAATGTCCTACGATCATGTTTCTTCTGGGCATTTTTGCTTATCTCCGTGTAAATCGCGTCTATCTCTGCATCTGATGGGTCATCTTCTTCCCTGTCCTCAAGTTTCGAGCGATTATGCTGGAAGTCGTGAATACTTTCAGCAACTAATTGGTTCTGAGTCATTTTTCCCTTCTGAAATTGATCCCATAGTTCTCTAGCAGGAATCATCCAAATGATCTTCACATTATCACTGCCTGGATAGGCTTTAAACAACATGGAATTTGTTTGTGCCTTGGGTTTAGTCAATCTAGGCTGCCAAATCAACCTTTTCTTGTCCGGCTCATTGTCTTCTGTTCGCGCGTGTGCGAAGATGTAAAATGCATGATCTCCGAAAGGGCGTTTATCAATAAGGTCTTGGCAACATTCCCCAATATCAAATGATTGATTTGTAAAATGCTCAAAACGATCATGAGCATCTATTCTGTTTATTTTCATGAGTAGCCCTAATTAGTTAATTTGAGTTATATAAATTTTTATATAACTCAACCGCGGGCCGGCGTCAAGGCGAGGACGAAAATGACTGTAAATTCCCAAGAACAACCAGTAGAAAAACCAGTAGAACAATCGGCTGCTAAGCCGAACGACAAGGAATACAATTTTGCTCAGATTCGTGGGCAGTTAGACCGCCAGAAGCAAGAGAATGCTGCGTTGCAGCAAGAGCTTGAAAAGGCNCGAAAGGCNGCTGAAGCGCATTTAAAGCGCTCTCAGGCCGAATTAGATGATGACGATGACGATGATGAGCCTTACATTGATAAAAAGCGTCTAAACAAAAAGCTGGCTAAATACGATGTTCAAGTGAAAGAAGAAACGGATAAGCGTATCCAGAGCGCTGTGCATCGCGCGCTATCGGAAGAGAGGCAGAACAATTGGTTAAAGTCTAACCCTGATTTTTATGAGGTAATGCAACAAGCTCAAACTTTTGCGGACAAAGATCCTGAACTGGCTGAAACGATTCTTGCTATGCCGGAGGGGTTCGAAAGACAAAAGCTGGTCTACAAAAACATCAAGGCATTAGGACTGCATAAAAAGGAAGAACCGAAATCCAGTGTACAAGATCAAATCGACAAGAATAGGAAATCTCCTTATTACATTCCGCCTAGCGTGGGAAGCGCTCCTTATGGTGCCACTAGCGACTTTTCTCCGACGGGTCAAAAGAGTGCTTATCAAAAAATGAAAGAACTTCAGCAAAAAGCGCGATTCTAAAGTGGCGCGATTCTCTAATCGCGTCATTAATTTGGCGCGATTTTTCATTTTATGTTATAAATCAAATTAACGTCAGCATAACGTAATTATGCATTCAGCGTACAGGAAAGATCGCAACTTTCATCGGCATTTAGAGAACGGATGTTAACTACGTTTCATCCACGGTTCTGTCTGCCTGGAAATAATTGACTAAGGAGAAAAAATGTCAATTACTACCACGGGGAATTTAGGCCCGATGATCTTGCAGTCGCTTAACTAGCAGGCGACTATAAACCTGTTCTAATTGACTTGGAAGCCCTACAGGGTGACAGGGGGCAAGATGAAGTGGCAAAAAATAGATAAAGTTCCTAAGGCCGGAAGTTCTATATGGGTTTGGAATACAATTACCCAAAAACAAGAATTATTCATTGTAAATCCGGAAGAGGAATGGAAAAAGGAAAAATTTCCAGTCCATTTAGCTAAAATGTGGGCCTATGTTTTTGAAGCGGATTCATCAGCCTGAACGACTTAACGAATGGGATCGCGAAAGCGATATGCGAAAGTCTGAACATCGCAAATAAAAAAAAGCGATGAGGGAAAGTCGAAGAACTTCCCCGCTTATTGTGAAAAAAATGCAAGAAGACGAAATAATAAAAAAATTATTATAAAGCCTGACAAAGGAATTATAATAAGTAAAAAAATATTAATTAAATCTTTCATTTTTTTAGGATAAATAATAAGTCATTAAAGTAACAGAAAAAGTGCGCCTGCGATGCTTTACGTGCCTACCCCCACAATGAACTTTATTTTGGTCTGCGATAAGGTTTCGATGCCCGCAAATGGCGGCACGACTTGTCGTTTTATGAGGCCAAGAGCCTTGGTGCCCCCGACGGTGCAACTTGGAAATTCTGGCATCGATATAGAACCTCGGCGTGTCGATGTAAAACCGATGATAATTGACTTGGATCTCCTGGCCGCCTAAGCAGGACAACAAGGGGCAAGCAACGAAAGTGTGCAGCCTGAACGACTAAATTCATTGGCCTCAAATGAGGATGCGATAGTCTGATCTCATGGGTAACTATGAGAGGGAGATCCGAAGAGGTTTCCCCGCCTAGAAATAGGTCACAAAAGTAACAGAGTGCCGCCGGCACAATTGCCACAAAGGGACATTATTGATGCCCAAATGGCGTTTTTCGGTCTAAAGAAATTTGTTGATAGCGAGTTGCTAGCAGCATAGCCAGTGCCGAAAAAGTTGATGACAAATGACTGGTTGTATCATCAACGAGCAGGTGATCCTAAAAAAATTATTGACTTGTGGGATCACTGTTTTGACGGTTTAGGTTAGGATGACGAAGGTTTGGACGAATATGAAGATCTTTAAGTTCCAAGTAGCAGCTATGGCGAATTGCAATGTCCGCATCGGGTACTTTTTGTATCCCTTGCTTTCCTTGTTTTGCCTGATTTCTATAGGTTCCTCGGATCTCGAGCATAATCTCAAATTCTCTTCGTTTGATTATGGAATAAGGAATCAGGAGTTTGCAAAACTCTGCGATCCTGTAGATGGGACAATACCATCGCCAAATGGGTCTTCGAACTATGTTGGTTTTTTTGTCAGTTGGTATGGAACGAATGATTCCTCCAATTCGGTCTTGAAGCCAAGTAAGAAGGCACATTTCTGTGTTAGTAACGGCGATGTAGGTTTGATAAATGGGACTTTTGCAATCTTTGACTCTGGAAATGGGTCTGGAAATGTGAATAGTTCCTTCTCCGTCCATAATTCCTGCGAGGTATCCAATTTCTGGCTCAGAAAGGATTCTTCCGTAAAAGTCTGTCTTGAACCTCTCTCGCCTAAAGGCGAAAGATTCTTGCTTCACAGACTCTCTAACGAGATGTCTCCACAAGCTTTTAATGTCCGGTCGTCCCGACCTAGACAATCGCTTGGTTATCGCGATGGAGACATGTTAGCAGAATCTGTAAGTTTAAGTAAAGGCGCGATTCATCTCGGCCCTGAAGGGCCAAGTTTTCTCGCGTCCGAGGATAAGGCTCCTATTTTAGATGTTTATGGAGTAGTGTAACATATTCTACACATTACATCAACCGTTAAAGCTTAAAATTCGGCTATATGCTGGAAACCCCTAAAACCAAAGGTACCGAAAGGTGAAAATCCGATGGATGGAACAATGGGCAATCAGCAGGGAAGACTCGAAAGAGAACCCTCAGAGACTACACGCCGAACGCGAAAGCGAAGATATAGTCCGATCTTATGTGAGAGCATAAGAGATTAGCAGAAATGACTAATCCCGATCTTAAATGATTGAGTAACAATGATGTCAAGATCAAGAAGGTGTTTTAGCTTGGGTCAGCGAAAGGCTGGCTGTAGCGATGCGCCAAGCCGAGGATAGAGATAATGTCCTCGATAAACCGACTCTAATTGACTTGGAAGCCCGACAGGGTGACAAGGGGCAAGCGAAAGCAGCCTGAACGACTTAATGAGACGGCACTGAAAGGTGATGCGAAAGTCTGATCACGACGAATGGAAAGAAAGGTCGTGAGGGAGATCCGAAGAGGTTTCCCCGCCTAGAAATAGGTCACAAAAGTAACAGAATGCTTATCCTCCGCGACTACATTATTTCCGCAGCTAGCCAATTGTATGCTGGCGGTGGATCTAACGGTAAAAATGTTGCCGTTGTAAAATCTTCTCTGATGGTCTTGAAACTCGCAGCGTAAAGACGGCGACAACAAGGGCGAACTTTTTTAAGAACCACGGTGATTTAGATGTTTCATTTGATTGTACAGTTTAAGACGGAGATCGAATGTCTTTTTAGAGAGGTTTCGTTCTCGCTTTTCAAATGTTTCTCTAAATTTTATAGCAACTTCGCAGCGTTCTTTTTTGATAATGAGAAATGGATAAACATTTTTAAGAAATTGCAAAATATCGGGTCTATTCATAGACCAAATGTATTGTTGTTTCCAGTGCGGTTTAGCTTTACGACTTGGTGCGTTCATTTCATAAATGGCGCCACCGAAATTTTCATAAAGCCAATCCATAAGAATTTTATCTGTGTTGGAAACATTAACTCGAAGATTGAATTGACCCCTTCTTTTGGGATCAAGGTCACTTTTCCAAAGCATAATACTACCTTCTCCATCAATAACACCTGCAAGATAAGCCAATTTTTCACCCTGATTCATGGTGCCTACAATGTTTGATAATGATAACAAAAATGATACCAAATGTACTCCTATGGAGTCAATTAGAAAAGACGTCGAACGAAGCAAGCGAGAAGACTGTTTTGATGATTTTGAAAATTTAGGTCATGAGATGATCAGCATTCCTCTTAGTGATGAATGTTGGTGTGTCAAATGTGAACAGCCAAATTTTATAATAAGATCGAAACAGATGCGGTGCTCTGATCACTAGTGAAAGCTAGTGAGTTGGGTGCAATAGGCCCGACCGCCAGTTATACTTAGATGTTGACATAACTTGGTATAACTGGTCACAAAAGTAACAGAATTTGGACAACCCAACGAATTTGGGTATTAGTGATTTTTCTCTCGTCGCTGCAACTTTGGACACGAATAACGCGTTCAAATTTATGAGCGGCATCGAGGGCGAAGATCGCTTTGGTACAGGCCCTGTGCGGTCAGCATATTTTATGCTGTCTAGCACTGAGCTGCAACCGGACTTTGATGGACTCACTGGATCAGGCTTCCTGTCCCAGTGGAACTATAAAACTTGTGTAGTTCTAAAACCTTTGGTAATTGACTTGGAACTCCTAGCAGCTTAGGTTGAAGGACAACAAGGGGCAAGATTGTGAATAACTACCAACTAATTAAAGTTGAACCTCTCTCGCCTAAAGGCGAAAGATTCTTGCTTCACAGACTCTCTAACGAGATGTCTCCACAAGCTTTTAATGTCCGGTCGTCCCGACCTAGACAATCGCTTGATTATCGCGATGGAGACATGTTAACAGACTCTGTAAGTTTAAGTAAAGGCGCGATTCATCTCGGCCCTGAAGGGCCAAGTTTTCTCGCGTCCGAGGATAAATGGAAGAAAGTAGGAAATACCCAAGATATTAATGATCTTATGCATTGGGTTATTTGTGGTCAGCCTGAACGACTAAATCCAGAGGACGCTAGCAATAGCGTATGTGATAGTCTGAACTCTATGGAAACATAGAGAGGGAGATCCGAAGAGGTTTCCCCGCCTAGAAATAGGTCACAAAAGTAACAGCCTGCCAAACAATACTTCAGCTCTACCGTCTGAATACGGATCGGTTTACAACGTCCGCGTTCTGACAAGCTCTGAAGCTCCGGTATCGCGCGCAACGTCCCTTAATGGCAATGATGTCTATTACAATACTGTAGTAGGCAAACAGGCCATTACGCATATCAACCAGGACGGATACTCTATGAATTTGATTTATAGAGACCCGTACTATAGCGGCATGCTCGCACAAAATGCGACTTTGGCCGTTAAATTTGCGCAAGCTCAAGCTATTACGCAAGACACAGCCATCAGAAACCTTTTATCTACGCGTCTAAACAGCGCCGTAGGACCATAAGGAGGACAAGATGACTGAATATTCAAGAATGGCTAAAGGCTTTTTCACTTCTACAGGCGGAGCGCAGATTATCAATCTGCCGTTCGTGCCTGACTACGTTGAATTGATCAACTATACAGCAGCAGCAACCCCAGCCCAAAGTGGCATTCCTAAAGCATGGTGGGATGTGAACATGGGCCAAGGTTTTGCTGTGGTAGATCTTTTCAATGCTACCCCCGTCCTGACAATGGACGACGTCCAGACGAATGGTATTAGTACATTTACAGCAGGATTGTCTTTACAATTGGGAGCGGCACAAGCTGTCTCTACAATTACTAAAGCGAATCCAGCGGTTGTAACTTCTTCTTCGGCTCACGGCCTTGCAAGTGGCGATGTGGTTATTTTTTATGACCTCATTCAAACTGCTACAACTGGTATGCAGCAAATCTGCTCCATTCCTTTTACCGTGACTGTAACGGCGTCTACGACCTTTACGATACCATGGAACACGAACCAAAGTAATTTTACTGCTTATGATTCTGGCACAGCGACTACGGCTGGCTACTTCAAAAAAGTGAAGTATCCATACCTGTATGCTCCTGGCGTGAATATCATCAGTGCTATTACTGTGGGTTCTACTACTACGATCGATACAACTTCAGCTCACAACTTCGTTGTAGGCCAAGAAGTTGCATTCCGTATTCCTTCAGTATGGGGAACAACGGAGTTGAATTCTCTGCCAAACAGCACTATCCCAGGATCTCCGATCTATGGATATGTTGTCTCGGTAACGGATTACAACACGGTCGTCGTTAACATTAATTCTGCTAGCTATACTGCATTTAATTCTAACCAGCCGGTTTCAGGCGTCTCTGGTCAGAACTTCGCGCAGATCGTAGCTGTAGGAGATGTTAACACTGGAGGCGTTCAAATTTCGTCTGGCTCTGCGTTGTACCCGCCGCCGTTTACTCGGCCTATCGGTTCAACGACTGCCAACACGATTAACGGGCCTGCAATCCAAGGTGCGTTCTTCAACAACTCAAGCCAAGGCTTTATCATCGGAGCGGGAACCGCTGCTGGTGATGCTAGCTCTGTGCTTGTAGGAGCTGCAAGCGACGTCATTTATTGGAGAGCATTACTCCACGATCTTTCCTTACCTTCATAAGGTATAACTAGGGGGCTAAATGCCCCCTTTAATTTGGTGACATATGTCAAATTTCGTCATTGGGCCGATAGCGCCTCAAAATAACCCTCCGATCAAATCCCAGTACTATCAGCCTTCAGTATTCGATATTCAAGCTTTAACATTAGGCGCTACAACTATCGTCACAACTACCGTGGATCACAATTACGTCGTTGGACAGCTTATACGTTTAGTCATACCTGCTTCGCATGGTTCTACTTCTCTGAATGAGACACAAGGTTTCGTACTAACCGTCCCAGCAGCCAACCAAGTACAAGTAACAATAAACTCAACCGAATCTGATCCATTTATTGAATCTCCTTCTTCAAATCCAACACCAGCGCAAATTATGGCAATTGGTGACATAAATAGCGGGCAAATTAATAGCAATGGTAGGATTCAAAATATAACCTATATCAATGGAAGTTTCATAAATATATCACCCCAGTAGGATAAATGGCTAGAAAATCTCTCCAAAAACCCGAAGTGTCTAGTGGATTTGCACAACGAGAATTAGACAAGGCAGAAGCCCAATTCGATAAGTTTGAAAGTGATCTCAAAAAGTTACAGCAAGAGGATGTCACGGCCGCACCTCTTCAAGAACGTGTCCAACAAAATCCCGTGTCTACGCGAGAAATCCAAAAAACTAATGAAATATGGTTAAAGCCAAAACGATCATTGCGTGCTGTTAATCCCAAAACTGGCGAGATGGAAAAGTTTAACGAAAAGTTTCGCAAGCATTGGGAGTTTTCTAAAGAATATGTCAAATTCACAGCAACTAATAATGAAATTATTGGAGAGACGATTGATTTATGGACAAAACCTTTCGGTGGCGTTCCCGCTGAAGAATGGGAAGTACCTTGTAACAAGCCAGTCATGGGCCCACGTTATCTTGCTGAACAATTGAAAAATGCCAAATATCACGTATTTTCAATGGAAAATAAGGCATTGGGAAGCGATCAAATGGGTCAATATTACGGTTCTATGGTCGCCAAAAATACAGTGCAAAGATTGGATGCAACTCCAATCGTAGAATCAAAATCAATTTTTATGGGAGCTAGTAACTTCTAATGGCTAAGAAATGGATTTCTAAGGCAATAAAACATCCAGGCGCATTGCACCGCGAATTGAATGTGCCTGAAGGAAAAAAAATTCCAGCGGCAAAGTTAAAGAAAGCTGAACACAGCAAAAACCCTACGCTTAAACGTAGAGCGCAGTTGGCTGAGACGCTGAAGAAAATGCATCACAAGTAAAGTGCGTTTAAACGATGAACTTATTAAGTGATATAATTACCTATGTGAGAAGGCTCATCAAAAGCCCTTCTACCACTCAAATGACAGACAAGTTGATAATCGACTATATTAACCGTTTTTGGGTAATGGATGTCGATGCAAGAATTCAACTTTTCGATCTTAAAACATCTTATAGTTTCCAGACGATTCCTGGCATCGGGAACTACAATATGCCCCTCTATTCTGTTCAATCTTCTGCTAGTCAGGATGACATCAAATGGTATCCTGTTTATCAGGGCTTTGAAATGCCTGCTTATGTAAATGGCATCCAGATTCCATTTTATACTCAGCCCACGAGCTTTTGGAATCTTTGGCCCAATTACGTACAATTTTTAAATCCCGCAGACACTGGTGATGATTCGACGGGCACTTATACCATCAATCTGGCGGAATTTCCGGCTATTCCTGGTTATCTTGATATGACTGGCATCATTGCTGCTGGCAACAATCCAGTTATTGATCCGATATTTACTACTACTTTCCCCGCCTCGAAATCAACTCCATTGATTCCGTACAGCTCAATTTATCCTGGCGTGCACTTTACAGCCACCGATCAATCAGGAAATAATATGTGGGTTCAAGATAGTGGCTTGTTTTTAAGCGGTGATACTGGAGGCGATCTTATAGGATTACTCATTACACAAACTCCAACAGGGAATAGTTATGAAACGCCCTATCCCTTTAATTATCAGTTTTATAATAGTTACACTTCTACTCTTAACGTTGTTAACTATACTACAGGCGTGGCCTATGTCACCTTTCCCAATCCAGTTCCAGATGGAAATGATATCAATGCAGAATCTCTGTTTTTCCAACCAGGACTTCCTCGAGCCGCTCTGTTTAGCAATAACAATTTGACTATTAGACCCCAACCAGACATTTCTTATAACGTTTATTTAACCGCTTATCTTACCCCCGCCGCATTTTTGAATACCACCCAAGCGGTAGAATTTGCCTACATGTCTGAATATATAGCTAGAGGGGCAGCGCGTAAAATCTTGGCTGATACGGGAGATACCGAGCAGTTCATGTTTTATGAACCTCTTTTCAAAGAACAGGAAACGCTGGTGTGGAAGCGTTCTCAAAGACAATTCACAGCCAGCAGAACGGCGACTATATTTAGCGACCTACAAGGTCAGACCAACTTCAATCAGCTAGGAGCTAGCAATTAATGGGCTTTCCAATTGATCCAAATATCCCAGGCGCAAATGACAAACCTTCCAACAGTCAAAGCGACATACAGACCAACTTCGATCACATCAATAGTTACGTCCAAGTAGATCATATCGATCCTGCTTCCGCTACGATTGCAGGAATGCACAAACAAGTGCGCTTCGGCTCAAATAACGTTCCGGCAGTTTTCCCGGTTCCTTATCCCAATCTTTTCTCCAGTACAACTGATGGTGCAGGAAATGCGATTCCTGGAGGGTACGCTCAGCCTTTTTATTATTCGGGGGAAGAGGCAAACAGCAAAGATCAAACAGATGTTACTTCTACTAGTGGAAGCATGCCAATATTTGGAGGTTTAATCTTAAAGTGGGGCCAAGCGGCTGGAGTATCCAATAACCAAGCATTTACCTTTGCTGGGGCTTTTCCAAATGCTGTTTTTGCATTAACGGTTGGTGGTGGGGTGGCGAGCACAACTCAAACCAAACAGCCTATTATAAATTTTAATCAAGCTTCCTTAACAACATCTGGATTTAATACTAGAATAGATTGGCAATCAGGCACAACACCTACAACTATTAACTATTATTATATTGCCATTGGAAACTAATGTCGAATCAAATTTACATTGGCAATTTCCAAGAAGGTCAGGTAACAAATAGAGCTGCCTTCAACATCAACAATGATGCATTCCCTTATCTATTCAATGCCTTTACCTGGCGTGGAAGAGTAAAACGCAAACGCGGGACAACCGCTCTCGGTCAACTCCAAATACAAGTAAGAACCACAGCGTCAGCTACTCCCGCCAATTGGGAATTAGGGAAAATTGGCACAACGAATGGCGCAGGAGATCTTTCAGTAAATCTGATCACTAAATATTCATTGCCATCTAATGCTTCATTTTCTCCTGGAACATTTGTACTTTCTGATGGCACTAATGCATATACTGACACAGCAGAAGATGGAACTTTAACTGGTGCTCCAGGTGGTAGTGGCACCATTAATTATGCCACGGGAGATTTAACAATCACTGGAGGGGCTCTTACAGCCGATGTGACTGGCGATTTTTCCTATTTTCCAGGCCGTCCAGTTATGGGACTTAGAGACTTCATTAAATCCTCTTCGACCGCAGCTTATCCTCTTCTTTTAGCCTTCGATACGGTGAAAGCCTTTCAGTTAAATGAAGCTGGGTCAATATATTTTTATAATGTTAGTTACTACAAAAACTCAGAAAATTCCGTATCGTGGTCTGGAGAGACATTTCAACTTTTTACTTCCACTAACTACGTTAACGCCTTTTGGGCGACCAACAATAAACCNGGACTGCACATCCGGACGATTACCAATATTACAAAAGCTGCAAATGCCGTTGTCACCTTAAACTCAGTGNCTGGACTTGTGATTGGAGATTACGTTTGGTTTAATGAAGTCAGCGGNATGACAGAGATAAATGGCATCACAGGTATTGTANAATCTGTTAATACNATGGCTGTCACCATTACAGTAGATATTAATTCCACTGCTTTCACTGCATATGGTGCTAATGGAATCATCCAAACTCTCACAGCTGGAACAGCCGGGCAGGATGGCATTCGATGGTATGATGGCGATCCAACGGCTGTTGGTTACCCCAATTCCACCGGATTGGGATGGGTAAATTTTGCTCCTCCTCTTACTGCTTCTACCGTCTCAATTAACAATTACCAAGCGCAGACTTATTATTTAGTAGGCGCTCAGCAGATACAACAATTTAAAGATCGACTGCTCTTTTTTTCTCCTTGGATACAGAAAAGCGGAGCGGCTCCCATTCAACTTATTGATAGCGTTATTTGGAGCTGGAATGGCACGCCATATTACACCGTTGATGCTAACGGCGATCCCAGCCTTGTCCCTGCCTCACAAACGGCTGATGTAAGCGCGTATTATGTCGATCAAAC
>C687J35021_10001794_pt1 | contig 15777 bp, 13 predicted proteins | sample RifCSPhighO2_12_FD_35021 | JGI IMG/M metagenome (IMG submission 35021)
GTTTGTCCCCTAAACTAGCTAATATCTTTTTTATGCAAATAACAACTATGAAAAATACTAAAGATATCGAACAATTTGCTAAGTTTTGCCAAAAACAAATATTTGCTGCATTTAAACAAGGACGACCAGCCTGGGCAGAAGGATTAACAGATGAAGAATTTTTAATAGCGGCTATTTTTAAAATGCCAACCAAATTAACCCCTATTCCTTTTAGAACAGATCATTATCACCAAATAAATGATTCTTCTATCTTTGCAAATTCAAATTTTCAAAAAATGATGGGTAGTGTAGTCTTTCTTGATAAAACTCAGATAGAAGCTGTTCTTGTTGACGAGAACAAACCGTCAGCAGAAATAGCTGATAAGCCCTCCTCCTCAACAACTGCTATGTATATTGGATTAACCCCTATACAGAAATCGAAAAAAGTGCCAGCAACAGCAAACCAAATTAAGAAAACGGTACAAAAATATGGGATGGTTGATTTATCAGATACCCCCCCATTCACGAGTAAACTGGCTGAGATCACTGCTAGAGTACGTCCTATCAATAAACAACTAAACCGTCAATTTCATCATACCGAGCAAACCTTAGGTGGTTTTCTTGAAGAAACCTGTCATAAATTAACCCGAGCTCGACGTGGGTAACCATCTGTATTGTCTAAGAAAAACAGCATTCAGGCATTGATTGTTTGATTGAAGAAAAGTAGAGATGTCAAAATCTAAAACTAATTTTTGTTGCCAAACCTGCGGCACCCTCTATCCTAAGTGGACGGGTCAGTGTAGTAGTTGTAATGAATGGAATACGATTGTTGAAGAAATAATTACCCCCATCACTACTTCACGTTATCAAGGTTATGCAGGAACAGAATCTACTATGACACGCATGCTTGATGTTAAATTACACGATGACATTCGCCAATCTTGTGGTTTACAAGAACTAGATCGCGTATTAGGTGGTGGTATGATAATGGGATCTGCCATTTTAATTGGTGGTGATCCTGGTATCGGCAAATCAACTATTTTATTACAAGCGATTGCTCATCTCAGCCAAACGTTAAAAGTCATTTATGTGACTGGCGAAGAATCTCCCCAGCAAATTACTTTACGTGCACGACGTTTGGGTTTATCTGAAAATCATTTATGGTTATTAGCCGATACACAAATCGAAGCTATTCTTAATCATCTTCAAAAAGAAAAACCGCGTGTGGTAATCATTGACTCTATCCAAACCATGCATACATCCCTGCTTTCATCAGCACCAGGCTCAGTGGGTCAAGTTCGTGAAAGCACCATGCAACTCGTCAACTATGCCAAACAAACGGAAACCGCCTTATTTTTAGTGGGTCATGTGACGAAAGAAGGAAGTTTAGCTGGTCCTCGAGTACTGGAACATATGGTCGATACAGTACTTTATTTTGAAGGCGAACAAGATAATCGTTATCGTGTTATTCGCGCTGTTAAAAATCGCTTTGGCGCCGTCAACGAGCTTGGTATTTTTGCCATGACAGATAAAGGTTTACGTGAAGTGAATCATCCATCTGCTATCTTTCTTTCCCGTCACTCGCAACCGGTTGCTGGTAGCATTATCACAGCAATAAAAGAAGGCTCGCGACCATTATTAGTGGAAGTACAAGCACTTGTTGATCAAAGTCATACCGGCAATCCACGCCGACTATCTGTTGGCTTAGAAACACAGCGCTTATCCCTATTGCTTGCCATTTTGAATCGACATGCTGGGATGTCAACTCATAGTGTAGATGTATTTTTAAATGTCGTCGGTGGATTACAAATTTTTGAGACCGCGGCAGATCTACCTGTTTTATTTGCTATTTTATCAAGTTTGCGTAATCGCCCTTTATCATCTGATTTGATTGCTTTCGGTGAACTTGGTCTAGCCGGTGAAATTCGTCCTGTCCCAGGCGGACAAGAACGTTTAAAAGAAGCTGCTAAACATGGTTTCAAAACAGCTATTATTCCTCAAGCGAATAGTATAAAAAAATTTTCTGAAGATATGCGTATCCTGCCAGTACAATCTTTGAAAGAAGCGGTTGAATGCTTGCAAGAACACTTATTGCAACCCGATTTAGGTAAAGTATGATAACCCCTTTTATCTCAAAATCATTACTGTTTTACATCAATTTTTGGTCTCGGCGTCATACGTGTTAAAATTTCATAAGCAGTGGTACAACAATGTTTGGCTACACGTTCGACTGGCAACCCATTTCCCCACAGAATAACCGAATCGCCCAATACCGCTTGTGGTAAATCGCCTAAATCAACCGTTAGCATATCCATCGATACTCTACCCACGACAGGACACTCTACCCCTCTTATCAAGATCGGCGTACCATTTTCTGCAAACTGAGGATAGCCATCCCCGTAACCCACACCGACTACACCGATAACTGTATCCCTGGGTGCAGTCCAAATACCTCCATAACCAACCTTATCTCCTTTTTTAATAGAATGCATCGCAATCAACTTGGAGTGTAAAGTCATCACCGCTTGTAACCCGTGATCATGACCTACTTTATCAGGAAAAGGAGAAGCACCGTACAGCATTAATCCAGGACGAACGCAATCACCATATGCGTTTTCCCAAGCAATAATGCCTGCAGAATTAGCTAAACTTCTTGGACCCGGTAAATGCTCTACTACCCGATTGAATATTTCAATTTGTTGCCGTGTCGCATGACTATTAATATTATCTGCTTCAGCGAAATGGGTCATCAAACCAATTGGTTTTCTAACAGAAGGTGCGGCTAATAAACGTTGATAAGTTATTTGCACTTGTTCAGGATCAAATCCTAAACGATACATACCGGTATTAATCTTAAGCCATACAGATAATGATCTAACAACAGCTTTTTCTAACATTTCAATATGCGGTAAATGGCGAACAATCAAGGTAAAATCATAATGTACTGCCTCTGTTAATTCCTCTGGATTAAATAATCCTTCTATTAACACAATGGGTTGTACAATACCTGCTTCACGAAGTTTGATACCTTCATCCAATGAAGCTACACCAAATGCATCTGCTGTTGATAATGCTTGCGCTACATGTACAATGCCATGGCCGTAGGCATTTGCTTTTATCATCGCAATAATTGTCCGACCTGGCGCTAATTTACGTACACGCTCAAGATTATGTCTTAGCGCAGCAAGATTAACAGTCATGTACGTAGGACGACTCATGTGTTTTTTAATAACCTGGTTGACGAACAAAACTTTCGAAACAAGTATATTGCCCCATAAACGTTAAAATAATTTTACCAATCGGACCATTCCGCTGTTTTGCAATAATAATTTCTGCTGTTCCTTTATTTGGGCTATCTTCATGATAAACTTCATCCCGATAAATAAATGCAATAAGATCAGCATCTTGCTCAATTGCACCTGATTCTCGTAAATCTGACATGATGGGGCGTTTATCTGCTCGCTGTTCTAATCCGCGATTTAATTGTGAAATGGCAATCACCGGAACTTTTAATTCTTTAGCAAGCGCTTTTAAAGAGCGCGATATTTCTGAAATTTCAGCCGTACGATTTTCATTGTGTCCTGGAACTTGCATTAATTGCAAATAATCAACGACGATCAACCCTAATTGACCTTGCTCTTTTGCTAAACGTCGCGCTCTTGCTCGCATTTCTGCTGGACTAATCGCTGGCGTATCATCAATATAAAACGGTGCTTCAGATAACATACTCACTGTTGAACTAATACGCGGCCAATCTTCATCCGCTAGTTTACCCGTTCGAATGCGTAACTGGTCAATACGACACAACGATGATAGCAAACGCATCACAATTGCTTCGCCGGGCATTTCCATACTAAAGATCAACACGGGCAAGCGACTTTTAATTGCCACGTGTTCGGCAATATTCATCGCTAGAATAGTTTTACCCATCGAAGGTCGACCGGCAATAATGACTAGATCGGCTGATTGTAATCCCGAAGTCATTGCATCAAAATCTTGATAACCCGTTGGAATACCTGTAATAGGGGTATTGGAATGAAAAAGCGTATCAATCTTATCCATGGTTTTAGCGAGGAAATCTTTGATATTAACCGGACCTACGCGTGATCCTTGATCAGAAATAGAGAATACACTGCGTTCAGCTACATCTAACAATTCAGTAATACTTCTACCTTGAGGTTGGAAAGCATTTTCTGCTATATCACTTCCAACAGCAATCAGTTGACGTAAAATAGAGCGTTCACGAACAATATCGGCATAAGCTACAATATTCGCAGCACTAGGCGTATTATTGGCTAATTCAAAAAGATAAATATCACCACCTACTTGATCGAGTTCATGCAATTCCCGTAACGCTTCAGATACCATTAAGACATCCAATGGTTTATTTTGCCCAATTAATCGCATCATCACTCGATAAATTAAACGATGTTCATGACGATAAAAATCGCGCTCACGTATACAATCCACAATTTGATCCCAAGCACGATTATCAAGCATCAATCCGCCTAGTACAGATTGTTCAGCTTCAAGCGAGTGTGGGGGAACTTTAGTTGCAAGCGAGGTGACAGATCGACTAGTAACAGGTCGTTTAGTGAGTAAAGTATCTGTCATGACGTCATACCATTACCTAAGAACAATTTGCAAGAAGTCTATTGTCTAAGTAACTACTATTAAAATCAAGCGTGTTTATCTGCAACAATAGTGCCGAACCTATAACGTTTATCCTTCAGCCACAATACTAATTTTAATCATCGCCGTTACACCGCCTTCAAGCTCAAGTTTAAGCTCGTAATTTCCTAGCGTGCGTAGCACACCTTCTGGCATATTGATCTCACGTTTTTCAACTGCCACACCTGCTGCACTAATATGCTGAACAATATCACGCACACCCACTGAACCAAACAACTTACCTTCTTCACTCGCTTTCATGGTAATCACAATAACCGGTAAGGCTTGAAGGGTTTGTTGTCTTGCTAAGGCCTGTTGCAAACGTTCAGCCGCTAAACGTTCCAGTTCAGATCGACGCTCTTCAAATTTAATAATATTAGCTTGAGTAGCATAAACAGCTTTATTCTGCGGAATTAAATAATTCCTAGCAAACCCAGACTTCACTTTAACTTTGTCGCCCAAATCACCTAACGTACGTATTTTCTCAAGTAAAATAACTTCCACAGCACTCACCTCTCTTGTCTACATAACCTTTTTAAATCGATGACGAATATTTAACCAAACATCCAATAGTGCCAATATCGCCACCAACACAGCACTAGCTGGTAGAGAAAAAATAAGCACCATGTAAAAAACCAATACCCACAACCAAGTACTGGGTGATTGTATTAAATCAAATAAATAATGTATCAAACTTAATCCTGCCACACCAAACAACATATAGAGCAAAGGCATGATATCCAACACCACACTATTTCCCAAATAAGCTAGCACTAAACCAGCCGCGAATAATATGCCAGCTAACTGACTTAAGCGTATATTTTGTAATTCTTTATGCAAACTTTTTGGATGAAAAATAATAGTCTGCCACCAGCGAGCAATCACTAATTGCAATATCGCATTAAATAAAATCGCTACAATCACGACACCTGTTGCATACTGCTTTGTAGCATTGATGATCTCAAGCTGCATGTCGCTTGATTCAATACGATTTTTCCACAAACCAAATAATGCTTGGTTAGAATAAGATTGAAGCTGCATCCCCCACCAATCTGCAATATTAGGGTAAAGCAAATGGATCACACTAATCACCAAAACACCGATTAAGGTAGCCACTTGTAAAATTTGGCTCCAATTCGATCGATAACGTAACATAATAGCAAATAGCCACGTCAATATGTTACTTAAACTAGCTACACCAATCGTTGCCCACAATACAATGGGTGCCGCCGTTCGATAGTGTTCCGAAAAAAATAGACTAACAATATAGGGTATTGTTGTAGCAATAACTAATAAAGCACCTTCAATCACACTCTTACGCAATGTTATCAACGTTGCGATCAAAATACCAAGCATGCCTAATACTGGAACAAACGTACCAAACAATACTAAACACAATGTTTGCCATCGATTAGATAATATGTAATTTGTAAAACGATGCAGCCACATGTGTTTAATGTCTATCACAATAGGGTAATAATGCGATATAACGCGCTAATTTCACTGCTCTTGTTAATTTACGTTGATAATGCGCTTTTGTCCCTGTAATACGACTAGGAACAATTTTTCCATTTTCCATAATAAATTTTTTAAGCAAATAAACATCTTTGTAATCAATGTTCGTTAGTTTATTAGCTGTGAAATAACACATTTTCTTGCGACGAAATTGAGCTGTCATAAATATGCCTTATGATTTAATTTTTTCATCTTCAGATGATCTCGTCTTCGTTTTAACAGATGTTACGTCATTTTTTTCTCTATCCACTGAAAAGGACACCGGCTCAACCTCTTCACGTCCTTCTCTTTCTTTATTAATGGGAGATGGTTCGGTAATAATCCGGTCTACTTTTAAAATCAGATGACGAATAACAGCATCGTTATAACGAAAATTCTCTTTTAATTCATTGATGGTTGACTGATCACATTCTACATTCAACAGAACATAATGAGCTTTCATGACTTTATTGATAGGATAAGCGAGTGGTCTGCGTCCCCAATCTTCAAGACGATGAACCTTACCCTTACGCTGAGAAATTAAACCATTATAGCGCTCAATCATGGCAGGAACTTGCTCACTTTGATCAGGGTGAACAAGGAAGACAACTTCATAATGTCGTGCTGTTTCAGTACTCATACATTCCCCTTTCGGATAAAAGCTTTAACCACCATTGGTAAAGCAAGGAGTTAGCTACTTTAGCTAGCTATTCTTTTGTTTAAACAGGCGATTCTACGCTAAAACAGGAAAGAATTTCAATAGAATTAAAACTGTGTAAAAATTAATCAATTTTTGCTGCTATACTTAAGCTAAGCCTATGTTAATGCGAGTATTGCATAATATTCATAATACCCAAGCAAAAAGAGCAACCTGGCTTAGCAATGACGAGGAAAAAAACATGCCACAATCACCGTTCACAAAAATTGCAAAAAAATTTGATGAGCAGCTTACATTTTATTCTAAACAAGCTAAAGTAAGTGAATTACTTAATGTACTGAAAGAGAATATGAATGAGAATATAACTGATACAATATTATTAATAAAACTTCAACTGTTGTGTTATCTTCTATCTATACAACCATTACCCAAATCCAATTTTGATTTTTTCTCACCCAAAAAATTAGTAGATTATATGAATGCAATTACAAATTTGACAACGCAACAAGGGCGTTTTTCTGACGAAGATCAAGAGCATCTAGTAAATATTATTCATCAATTTCCTCAATTTCCTGAATTTCAATCATCCTCTGATCGTGAAAAATTCAAAAAATATTTAAACGAATTGGGATTGGAATTAGTTGATATTTTCAATCGTCACTACTACCATTATTATCATAAAAAAACCATACAATACAAACCTGATCTAATAAAGGAATCAACCGAATTAGAAGATAGTTATAGGAAAACAAGCATAGAAAAACCTAACTATCACGATGGTGATTGGGTGAGAGATTATAGCCGCGGTGAGAGATACCTTACTGATCAAATAGAAGGTTCAACCACGTCAATTGATACCTTGGAAGAAAAGTATAAGCAGGATCCTGAGTATCGCAAAATCATACAAAACTCGAGCAGTTATCGTGAATATTATGAGTATTATACATATAAACGAAAAGATGACACACCACCTGCTAGTGGAACACAGGATAATGCAGCATGGAGGAAACAAGATATAACTTATCCCGAATATTATAAGGCTATACAAACTTCGAAAACTTATCGTGAGTATTATGAAGAACGAAAGAATAAAGAACCATCCCCTAATGGAACACAGAATGATGCAGAAAAAGAAAACCTTGTTAGCGAGACATGGGATGCGGATATAGCAAAAGAAGCTGCCTGGAAAGCACTCTGTGATTTTACTAACAATGATGTAGAAAAAGCTGATATTTTAAATCGTTTTGGCCACCAAATGTTTACTGCCATCATGATGAACGAATGCCAGAGTAGTTTTCAATTATTAAGTAGCGAGGCACCGATAACACCAATCCAGGTAAGTTCGCTTAAGCATCAAATTATTCGAGATACAGAAGGCGATTTCTATGTGGATGCTAATATCACTGTGAATGTTATCGCCACACCTGCCGATCTTACAATAATAAAGGGAGCAGATGGGACACTCATAGATCCTAGTAAGTTGAAAGATGAAGATGAAGATGTAGAGACTTTGTTGAAAGAAGCTCCGTCACTAATGGAAATAAGTTGTCGTGCCAAACTCGTACCAACAAAAGAAGCAAATAACCCACATCAATACTGTATGGAAGTTATACAATATCAAGTTATTGCATATTCAAAGCAAATTGGTCCTAAAAATTCTATTGTAGAATCGCTTACAATAGAAACAGAGGAAGAGAAAATCGTTCATAAAAATCCTGTCGTAAAATCGGTTACAATAAAAAAACCTGAAAAACCTATAGAAGAATCTTCAAAAACACCTTCTCCAAAACAGTAATATTCCTAATTAACGTATTGTCTAAGCGTAATAATATTTTACACGTAGGTAATAATAGTCAGGTTAATTATTTTTTTCTTTGTGACACAATCAATACCTGGTTTTTCTCACTCGCAGTAGTGAAAAACACGGAAGGCAGTTTATACTGGAATTCCGGTAATTGTCCAAAAAAGGGATTTTTTATAATTTTGCGTGGATAGTTACGGATGTAACTAAGGACTTGCCAATACTCGATAGGGAGATAGCATTCGTATTGAGGTTGCGTCTTCATAACATAAGAATTTTTCTTATCCTCTATAAAAAAATTCTTTAAATAAAAATTAAGTTCGGCTCTTGTATAAGAATTAAGTTCAGCGTCTGTAAGATAAGAAGACCGATACTTCTCTAAACTCTTTAAAATAACTCCACATGATAAAGGAACCACATAACAACCACTGATTGGCTCCCCCCTAGCTTCCTTCTCCAAAGAAAAAAGGGATTTTACATCTAAATAAAATTTTTTAGATATGACCATACAAGGAGTATAACCATGTACTCCCCAAGAACTAGAACTCTTCAAATCCCGATCGGAATATCCTTCTAAAAGAGGTAAATAAAAGTTGCGTTTTTCTTCCAATTTTTTGAGAAACATCAGTCTTTCGTGTAGTATGTTGCTCAATGTTTTGTTCGTTTGAGAAAGTCTAGCTACATCCACGGTTGATAGAAAACTATATATTTCATGAATAATAACGTCTTTTAGTCTAAAGTCTCCTGGTTGAAAAAAACTAAATGCCATGCTGTTCTCTTGACAAATCTCAGTAAAAACCACAAGAATGCGACTTTAACTTTAATGAAGGCTACGTAGCTCAGCTGGTTAGAGCGCGGCACTCATAATGCTGAGGTCGGTGGTTCGAGTCCACCCGTAGCCAATTCCAAATATTATACCCTAAATAAATAAGCCGGCCCAAACAAGAAGCTCCGCTCAACTCCGTAAGCAGCAAGCACTTTATCTGGTACCGGCTCTCTTAGTTAATCACTGGCAAACGTTCACGTCATTACCCAGGCAAGGGATAGCTCTTTACTTATTTTCTTTAGTATTTTCTTGATCTTTCCTGCCATATTTCTGACGGAAACGATCTACACGACCGGCTGTATCAACCAATTTTTGCGTACCGGTATAAAAAGGATGGCATTTCGAACACACCTCTAAAGAAAGCTGCTCTTTATCAATGGTTGACCGTGTAACAAAAGAATTACCGCAACTACAAACCACTTTCACTTCTTTATAGGCTGGATGAATATCTGGTTTCATACCGACTAACCTCAATAATATAAGTTGGCATCATACCTAAAAACAATATAATTAAGCAAGTAAGGAGATGCCGTGATTTACTTCTGATTCCATATGAATTTGTAACTGACTGGTTTTTGGAATCCCTTCGGAAATACGTTTTGCTAAACTGTCATCTATACGACCTAAATCAAGTTCACGCAATGTTTGATTTTTTGATAAAGTTTGAATAAGAATATCGATCGAATGGCTTGTAAGATTAACTTGTTTAAGCGAAAGTTTAGTGAGTGAACGATTATTAGCTAAAGCCTTAAAAATAATCGGGAGTGTTGTATCCTGAGCATTTGGTAAACTAAGTGGATTATTATCCAGTATTAAGGTTTCCAAAGAACGATTGTCGGTAAACAATTGATCAATGATGGTTGGTACAATAGAATCAATATTGTTTTTTGCCAAATTAAGTGTCTGTAATTTTATGTTTTTGTTCGTCGCTATGGCTCCTAGTAAGGAAGAGGCACCCTGACTTCCCAGATTATTGTCTGAAAGATCCAATATCAAAAGTTGTGTGCTACACAAGACAAAGCGTGCAACATCGCCAATAGTTATTCCATTGATGTTCTTATTAGATGCTAACCTTAGTTCTTCCAATGATCCATGTTTTAGAATATTGAATGCGGAGTCCGATAATAAAACATCATTACATCGCCCTGAAAGATTAAGCTGTTTGGTATCTTTACTGCAGTTGTTCAGATAATATACAAGAGGGTGCTTGGCTAACTCTTTGTTTAATTTAAAATTTTCTTGACAAAATAGGCCTGCGCGATGCATTGATGACTCCTACCCTTTAAAGCTTGTATGGAGTTTATAATACAAAGAGTCGAAAGTTAAGCTAATTTTAATATTATATTTTTTGATCTAAATAAATACAATTGTGTATTTTATGTGTTTTCTATGATAAAATTTTATATCAGCTTAATCAGGTCTATAAAAACAATAAGCGCGTCATGTAACGTTGCTAGATTTAAACGAGGTTTACAAAAATGAATGGTCGAAAGAAAAGATCACTGCATAAAACTACACGTAAGAATCTTAAGCCGCGCAAGGAAGTTAATCAACTGAATCAAGACATTCAAGAAATTCACCTGGCATTAGAAGATCTTAAAAAAGTATACTTAACATTAACCAATAGTTGGTCAAAAGCGGATGGCCTACTAAGTAAAAATCAAGATGATCTTGATGAGATTGAACTAAGTAATTTACTTTGTCAAATTCAAGAAAAATCTAAGCGGGTTAAAAACCTTGCTGCTAAATTAAAAGAAACCATTACCAAAAATACTCCAAAACAAAAAATTCAATCCTTACTGCAAACAATAGAGGATGATTTTTCCTCTCGATCAAGAAAAATACATCGCCAGAAAGATAAAATGACAAATTCAATTCAAAAAGTGACAGAATCTCTACAAAAAACAAATGAACAGCATGCTTATATAGCGAAAACACTTGAAGAAATAATCAATCAAAGTGACACACCATTGAATATTTTTCTCGATCCTATTAATTTTAATCAATTAGCCGACGTGTTGGGATGGGATGAAAATGAAAAACAAAGATGGATGGCGTTAAAAGAAGAAAGCGATAAGAACAATCGTGCGCCCATTGAATCATTGCCAAACACTGTCACAAATGAACCAGAAAATAACGGTGATGGTGACGCAACAATTGAATCATTGGCAAGCACTGTAGCAAATGAATCAAAAACCCCTGTAGATTACAAACAGAGTCTCATTGTTGATCTTAATGAGAGAGAAAAAAATATTCATGAAAAATATATACAAATTGAGTCCGATTTAAAATCATTAAACAAAGCACTTCAAAAACTTACAAATGATCACATAACAATCGAAGAGCAACATTTCATCGATGAAGCCACCTTGACAGCCGCCACTAATACGCTTAACCAAGCTGAAAATCGGCTTAATAAGATAGTTGAACAAATATCGTCTCGACAATGTACAGAAAAAGATCTTCAAGAAAATATTAATAGATTCGCATTAAACGAGAAATATAAAAAAGACTTAGAAAATCTGATTAAAGAAGCGGCGTTAATCGGTAAATCACAGGAATTAACGTCTAAAGAAATAGCAGATCTGGATTTTTCATGGAACATAGATAGCGATTTTGAAACTCAAAATAAAAAACTAGAAACACTAATAAACGCATGCAATCAATTAAGTAATTGCTCAATATTGACAGACATCTCTATTATCACTACCAAAGCTAATGCCTTAAAAGATCAAATGAACGGTGATTATCAAAATCACATACCAACTAAAATTGAACCCTTTATAAAAATTCTAGATAAAAAAATAACTGCCTTGAGTGAAAATAATGACAAGCTTTTAAACGCTATCCGTCACGAACAATTCAAATTGATAGAAATAGAAGAAGAAAAAAACAGGCACATGGCATTATTATGCTATCATCATACACTATCTTCTTGTCATGAGAAGATAAGCACTTTATCTAATCCTAGTATGATAGTAAATGAGTGTAACAAAATTATCGAAAGATTAGGCATCGATGATGAATCATTAAAAATAATTATAAAAATATGTGAGCGAATCGTCCTGATCTCTCATACAAACACTCATAGGCTTGTAGATAACAAACAACTAAAAACATTCACAAAAAATATCGAATCATTTATAGAAAATTATTTAGCCAATTTCCAAAACCAAATCTCACATCCAGATATTTTTTTAATATTAATGGCTGTAGCAAAAATCAATGGAATAAATTTATTAAAAAATAATTTTGTAAAAAGAATAATTCCATTAATCAACTTTAATCAATCTACATCGCCTGTGGATGATATTGAAATTTGCGCGGCACTAAAGATCAATATAGAAGAATTTATTCATGAAGTTTCCGAAAAAAAATACGATGATCTATTAGATGAAGAAAAACTACGAAGGTTGATTGCTGTATGTCAAGAACAAAACATTCCTGGCGATGAACACCATCTAGAAGAAAAATTAGAATACTGTTTAATTCAACGATACATGAGAAATCTCAATCCTATTAAAAATATGGGGGAGTTAATTGTATTGTTTAACGAGCTAACCGGAACGATTAAAATCATAAATAACTACGACATGTTATTAGCATTAGAAGCCACATTTAGGAAAATTTATTTTCTTTATAAAAAAGAAAATAAACGAGTAAAAAACTCTATTAACAACATTATGTCTATCTTCCATGATGTCTTATTAGGGTGTAGCCGAGAAGACGGCCACAATGCCTCATCACAACACCAAACGTTGATTATTATTCTGCAACAATTAAATAATATCCCAATAGATCTTAGTATGGACAACAAAATACTAATTATGAACTTTTTGTGTTTCGAACACAAAAAAAACCAAGACGAACCATCTTCCATAAGCGACCAATTACTTGTATGTGCAAGAGCGGGGCTAGATATTAAGCAAACAGTAGTGGCTATTTGCAACCAAAGCTTTATCAATCAACTTGATACAGCTGGTATCGCAAAGCTAATATTCGCGTGTTATCTACACGACGCCAATTCTAAGTTAGAAGAAAACAGAATACCTCAAAATTTAATTAAATGTTTTTTAAACCGAGCCAATGATTTATATTCTTGTGTTAATAAAAGCGACTCTGAAATTATCCAAAAAATGCTTTATGCTAATCAAAAAGATAAGTTCTCAAATCTTGCATTAAGAGAAGTAGAATTTGCTACTTATTTAGTTCAAGCCGCCGCTTACTATCAGTATGAATTTGACGAAAAAACGGAAACTAGTTTATTCAACCTGATTCATCTAAATGATGAGAAAACGATCTCACCTTTACAAGAGCAACTTTTTAACTTTCTTAAAGAGCAACTTAAAGGTTATAACCATTTAGAAATAATCCTGGAAAAGACACTCGTTGGTGGGATAAGCGCAGATATATATATACGCGATACGATCACTGGTAAACAATTCGACGTAGAGCTTGATGGGCGTGATTACCACTTTTATAAAAATTTAGATTTCTCTCCCTCTGATAGACAATTATATAAAAATATTGCTCGCGATGAAACGTTGAAAAAGCATGGCTATATGATATTGCGTATGACCAAAGAAGATTTTGATATTACGATTCTACCTCCTAAAATGTCACCTAAATTATCTTACTTTATTTCTTTCGTTAAAAATCATACGAGCCCTATTCATGTTTCTCCAACACACCATTATCCGCCAAACCCATCTACGCCCTTATCCTATCTGCCATATCCAACGGATCCTTATCTATCTCATGATGCGCAGAAAACAACTAAGGTTCATGACACCTATACACCAGCAGTGTACAGACCTGCTATGCTGATACCAGCGACATGCTATCTTCTAACACAAACACCGACTATTCAAATAGTACCTTCTAGGCAGCAAACAGCAACGCCTGCTTATTATCCTCATCCAGCAACCTTTTTTGCTAAACAAGCAACCGTCCCTAGTAAATATGCTCCGCCAATGACACTCACGAGCTCTAATAATCGATAGAATCAGCTTTCATGTCCATTTTTCTTAAACGAGACTGTATGTTATATTCATTAAAAAGGAGTAACAATGTTTTCTGAAATTCGCAAGCGAGCCAAAAAAGCGGGGCATGCACCTGGGAGTGCGTTCTATACAGGCGAGCGAGAAACTATCATTCCTCAAATTACTGTCGTGACCTATAATGACAAAGACTATCAACAAACCTCTGGCACACGCTTAGAAGATTGCTTCACTGAACAAAAACTCGATGTTATCACTTGGATTAATATTGAGGGTTTGCATGACGCTGCCCTCATCAAGCAGATAGGAAAACAATTTGGCCTTCACCCCTTAACCATTGAAGATATTCTCAATGTTGATCAACGTCCCAAAGTAGAAGAATTTGAAGGTTATTTATTTGTCACATTAAAAGTATTACTTTGGCAGCAACAAACCGCTACATTTGCTGTAAAACAATTGAGTTTAGTACTCGGTAAAAATTTCATTCTATCGTTTCAAGAATTAGACACAACGCTTTTCGATGCAATTTGCGAGCGCTTGCAAAGTTCGCCTAACCAGCGCTTACGCAAACGAGGTGCTGATTATTTAGTCTACCGACTCATTGATACCGTTGTTGATGCTTACTTCCTTGTACTCGAAGCACTAGGGGAAACGATTGAGCAAGTCGAAAAACAAATTATTACAGCGCCTAATCCACACAATGCTCGTACCATCTATCGCTTAAAGCAGCAATTATTATTATTACGTAAAGCCATTTGGCCAATGCGAGAAGCAATTAATCACTTAATGCATACGGAAGATAAATTAATTACAAAATACACACGTGTTTACTTACGTGATGTCTACGATCATGCCATGCAAGCGATTGATGCACTCGAAATATCCCGTGATATGATATCCAGCATGCTAGATATGTATTTATCTAGTCTTACAAATCGTATGAATGAAATCATTAAAACACTTACAATTATTTCTACCATTTTTATTCCTATTACATCCATTGCTAGCATTTACGGCATGAATTTTGCTTATATGCCAGGCTTACATTGGTCATACGGTTTTGCATGTATCATGAGTATTATGGGGCTTATTGTGATCGTGATGATGTTGTATTTTTGGAAGCGAAAATGGGTTTAGGGTGAATTTTTCTAAGTCGCTTCCTTTCGATGTTGTCTCTTAGATCGATCTTTTTTGGTATGTCTCAATATTCCTGCAATCATAGTAGGCTCTCGTTGTAACAACAATAAAAGAACTCTTGCGGAGCCATGTGGATAGCGATCGCCTTGTTCCCAATGTTGCAATGTTCTTGCACTAAAACCAAAACAATCAGCAAACTTCTGCCTAGATA
>C687J35021_10001797_pt1 | contig 15772 bp, 9 predicted proteins | sample RifCSPhighO2_12_FD_35021 | JGI IMG/M metagenome (IMG submission 35021)
ACAACCATTAGGTATGCCATTAGAATCATTGAAGTCATTTAGAGAAAAAGAAAGAGAACTATATACAATTGAGAATAATAGATTAAAGGAAAATGGCAAAGTTAATATTAATGTAAATGATAGATTGAGAGATTTATTAAAAAATAACTATTATTTGACAAATGAAGAAATAAATAAACTTGATAACACTTTTATGTTTTATAATGGAAATTTTACTGAACCAAATAGTGCAATTGAAGAAATAATATATAATAAGTTTTATCCAAAAACAAAAATGAGTAAGGTTGATTATAATGATGCCCAGAGAAAAATAGCATTAAAATCTAATTATGATGAATTTAGTAATCAAAATATGGGCCATGAAGATATGGCTTTAAGAGTAACTACTGAAGCAAAAAATGAATTAGCTGATATTATAGCAAATACAATAATTGACTTTAGTATAAAAGACAAGATACATAAAGACAACGTTAATCTATTTCCAACAGGTTATTTTAATCAAGAATTAAACAGCGGATTATTTGGTATGACATCTACATCTCTCGTTCAATCTGAATTAATTCCCGGTAAAAGAGAATATAAAGAACAAGAGTTACAATATTTAGTTAGTGCTATTGAAGATTATAATAGAGTATCTAAAGGTCTTGGGAAAAATGCTACATTATTCGATATGGTTAATTCATATCAGAGAGAATATGAAAATAAACCTAAAGATGTTAATGAATTAACTGGTTATATTCAGAAAAAAATACAGGAAGAAACTGAAAAAGTACCATTAACTGAACCGGAAGTCAATGATATATTAAAGAATATGCGTGAACCGTTACCTGAATTTCTTCATAAAGATACAGAAGATGTTACTAAGCATGATGCAAATGAAAATCCTGATAAAGATATAGGCGATATAAATGACAATGGTATAATGCTTGGACTTGACAGTAATAACTCGGTAGTGGAATTCTTTAGAAATCAAACCAAAGAAAACGGTGAGCCATTAAGAAAAAAGATTATTGAATATTATACTAAGGTTAACCCCGATAAATCTCCTGAACAATTACAGGATAAAATTAACCATGACTATTTGGTTATAAGTAATACAATACCAAGAAAAATGGTAGCTCTCAAGATAGATACAAGTTTCGATACTGCTTCCAAGAAACATATTAATACCATTGAAGCTATACCTGATAACAGAAACATTGATACAAACGGAGATAATATATCAACATGGACAGGTAAACCTCAATACTTAATTGACGGTCTCGATGTTCTTAATAAAAGATATTCCGAAATCGGAGGTAAAGCATATAAAGATTCAGCAGAATTACTTAAAGAACTATTTGTTAATCCTGATATTATAGGTTTATCCGAAATTGAAACATATAATAATGATAATTTTACATACTCACAGCAAATAAAAGGTAAGATACCTTATTGGCAAAGAGACCAGTTACTCCAACAGGGTTATTATACGTTACCTAAGTCCACCGGAGTAAAGTTTCTTTATTCTAAAAGATTATCACAAATAGCACAAGATCCTCTACTTGCTGCTAAAACAGTTATACAATTGGAAGCATTAGCAAGAAAGCATTATTTAATCAATGATACAACATGGAATTATGATACAAAGAAAAGAGAACAGGTAGAAAATATATTGCCGTATCTTAATGGTTCCATGATTATACAAAAGGCAATACATGGTAAAAACTTTACTGATGGTTCTTTAATATGGGCTAATACTGACCAAAAAATTAAAAAGGATATATTAGAATCCGGTTTAATACCACAGATTATAAAGAAACTCCAGGACTGGATTCCAATGAATAAAAACAAAGATGATAAGAAGTCATCAGCATCAGAGTTTATTTACTGGAAAGACAAAAAAGAAGATGAACTCATAATGGACCAGATATATTCCGCTAAATCCATTGATGATATACCTAAATATATTCATAAATTCATGGAGAATATAAATACCATACTTGACAGTAAAATTAATTCCTTGATGTCACCATTACTTGATAGCGGCGATGCATTAAGAACAGTTAAGACATATAAGACTATAGAAAACGGTAAAACTTATGAACATGCTGAAAAGAAAAAACTTGTAGATAAATATTTAAGTACATTGACTACCGATGATAAATTCAGGTTAAATAGCAAAGATGACTTAAGAATGTTTATTCCCGAATCTGTCAATGAAGATGGTACTTATAATCAAGAATGGTTAAACAGTCAAAGTGCAGTTGAAATCAACGGAGAATATTCATTAACTTCACATATACCGGATCCAAGATTAACAAGGAATTCGGAAATTGCATTTAAACTTAATGAGAATCATTCTGATAGTGCTTATTTTTTTGCTAATAAACCAACTAATAATGTATTTAAACAGTTAACTAACAGACCTGAGTTTATTACAGAATACAAAACAAAACAGTTGATTATAGATGAAAACGGAAATACCATATTGCCTAAAACATATCTTAATGGTAAAGTACTCAATGATGATTCAGTATTTGCTAATTTCATAAAGACATTAGGTAAAGAAGTATCTCTGATAGGTACATTTTCAGCTATGAAAGGCAAGTCACCATACAGAGTACATGAAACAGAAAGTTACACTGATCCTGATGTTAAATTAGTATTATCGCAAGTAGGAGAAATACTCGGACTAAGAAATAAGAATGGCGATTATTATCCTGCTTTCATAGATAATCAAAAGAATCCTGAACCATTTATTAAAAGGGAATTGGATTATATATCTGACTTATATGATAATGGAACAGTACCGCATAAATTAGACTTCTTTTTACCTATGACAGGTAAAGGTGCTATGTCTATAATCGGTTCAGCTAAGATACAAAATGGAAGAGTTAAAACATCAATTCAGACTTTTAATAATCCGGGAATACATATAGGTTCATTTTTAAAGTCTCCATATGGTAAAATCTTTAGTGAAGCTGAAGAACAATTCAATAAGAACAGAGCAAACAGTTCACTAAATAAAGTGAGCAATATAAATACATTTAATTTGGTAACTAATAAATTATCATTAGGACAAATACCTGAATTAAATCCGGAAAATAAATTTACTGAAGTTCAAAATGCTTTTAAACAATATGCTGAAAGTGTAGGTATAAAATCCGGTGAACCGATTAAACCTGTAACAGAATATAAAACAGAAGAATTATTACAAGCTCAACAGGGACTAAAAGAAATATTCAAGCAATTAAAATCAATGGATCCTGAAATGAGCAAATTCTTTTCTAATATTGAACTGGAGCAATTATATAAAATAATGGGAGATGTTGAGACATATCAACAATTTCCCAAAGAAAAATTACCGTTATTAATGGCAGTTACCAATAAAATATTTGCTCAAAGCGAATTATCGTCAGATAGGAAACCTACATTAATACAGAATACCATCAATAAGGAAATCAATTCTGCCAATATACTTGAAGTTGACGCCAATACTGTCACACTGATACCTGATACCGATGCTATCGGTGACATAAGAAGAATGATTAATTATGAACTTAAGACTTATGAAAGTCATTTAGACGAAGAATATAAATCAGGAAGAATAGATGAAACAGAATATGAATCTAAGTATTCTGCTAAAGAAAATGAACTTGCAAGGTCATATACAGAAATACTTGATACTTATATTGATATAGAAAAAAATACTTATCATGCAGGTAGTCAGGGATACACTTTAGACTATTGGACATTACAGTCTCTTAATAATAACAAATTCGGACATAAGTACGGATTATTCAGTAAAACATTAAATGAACGTAAGGCAACAGGTGGTCCTCATTATCTTAAAGCTGGAATTATAACCGGATTAAGTCATTCTGCCAATAGTGGAACCATGGATAGTTATACTACTAAAATTATGGGTATGGATAATGACAAGGATGGATTTCAGGTTATAGTACCTGATGAAAACTTAACACCTGATATATTTGATAAAATACATTTTTACCAAAGGAATTTAGGGTTAGACAAAGGAGCATATAGTAATTCAAATGATTTAATAAACAGTTTAAAAACAAGATTATCCGGTGATAATTATGCTATAAATGAACTATTGGGTATAGCTTACTCAAACAGGATAAACAGGACACAACACTATCAATCTTATGATAATGCAATTAACATAATGGAAGACAGAGGAATTACTTATAATTCACGCAAATTAATATCACAGGCATTACAGAATATACCTCCGTTATCAAACGGCAAAAAACAACATACATGGGAAACAAATAATGCTACATATACCTTAGATGACAGAGATACACCTATTATACTTGATAATAAAAGAGAAATCAATAGAGCTGTATTGCTTACTGATTTGGCTACACAGGGAGCAGTTGATAATTATGGACATTTGACTTTTGATCCAACCGAAGCAATATTAGAAGGATTCTTTGACATTAAACCAAAGAAAAAAGATTTATCAAGGTTTATCATATTTAACGAAATCAAAAAGGAACTGTTGAAAATAAGCGGACAGGGAGTAGAATACGGTACTAAGTTTTCAAGTAAGAATCCATTAGAATTCGTTCACAGTATAAACAATAATGCAAAAGAATTAATCAGATTGAACCAAGAAGGAAAACTGAATATCAATAGTGTACCTTCAAGATTATTAACAGGATTAGTTGCTAATTTATCTAAATATCCTGCTGATATAGGAACTGCTAAAAACAATGAAATCTTTAAGCAAAAAATTGATAATAAAACTGCCGATATGATGTCTGATATAGCTATTGATTCTTTTGAATATTCCAACTTAACGATTGAACAGCTTAATGAATATCATAATATATTACAGAAAACCTTTTTACCGTTATTAAATTCATTGCCTTCAAGAGATAATCCTGATTCATATTACAGGAATAAGGACGGTAACATAGATTTACTTAAGACATTTAATACTAATTATGGTAAAGATATATTTGGCTATGAGCCTTTGAGGCCATTTACAGACATAGGAGAATACGGTGATTTTAAAAAGGCGCTTGGTGGTACTATATATAGTGAATTATATAAAAGATTCCCACCGTTGCCGGGGAAAAAGAACCTTTTTACCAAATCATATAATAACGGTAATCTTAATGTATCTTATGATAATGGAAACATTACAGGTAAAAATCTCGGTACAGGAGAATCAAGACAAGTTAACATAAAAGATTTATTCAATGAAAACGGTTTACTTAATGTCAATTGGATTAGTCCTGAATGGCTTGAAAATATAGCATTTAGAAATCTTATTGAATATAATCGGTTATTATCCTCATATGAAATAGCTGAGATTATGGGTAAGAGTATCGGAAATGCTATAAAGCAGATACCTGTTGAATCAGTTGATAATTATACAACGGCATTAGTCAGAAGTAATATAGCTACATCGTTGCTCTTTAATAAATGGCAAGAGAGACCTTTGATCCCCGGATACTCATTTGGTATAGGCTTTGGTGAAAATAATTCATTTGGAGCGCTTAAAAGGGGCTTTAGCGATATTACAGAAATATCAAGGTATGAGAATCTAAAGAATCTTAAAGCCAATTGGTATAATATTGACCTTGATTCACCGTTAACCATGGAATTAATGTTTGAAACTGCTCATTTTAATCCATTATATTTAGCTTCTGAAATCGGTAAAACTATATTACCTATGGTAAAAGACAAGCCATTAGTTGATTTAACCATCAAGGAACTTGAAAATTATGGTAAGGAATTATTCGGAGAAACACCTAAAGATATATATGGTATGTCTATAGAAGGACTAAAGAAAACAGCTTCCTTGATACCATTAACCAGAAGTGAAGATACTAAATTTATCAATAAGATATATTATAATATACCTGATAACATTAAACAAAAGTACGGATGGATTAAAGAATCTGATTTTAAACTTGGTAAAATAAACAGAGAACAATATGGCGAAATATTCGAAGAAGTTATAAAACCATTAATAAATAAAGTAGTAACCAGAAAAGAAAAAGCAAATAAGAATATTACTACTGAAATGGCTGTTAAATTTATTGGAAACTTACAAGATGCTTATTTACCTGAATCCATATATGCAATTAAAGATCATTATGGTACAAGATGGGGAGGTGAATTAGGAAGACAGCATCATTTATTACAGACATTTCATGATATGAAGATTGCCTTTGATAAACTTGATAATCTCGGTAAGATGAAATCATCCGAGCAATTCTTAAGGGCCGGGTATATTACAGGTGAATCAATGATAAACGATAAAACCACAAAGCCAATTAATCTACCTGCTAATCAGGTAGTAGGAAAATATTATACTTATACTAACGGTAAAAGAACAGAAGGTTCAGAATATACAAGAACAATGGCTGATGTTGTTAATCCTATTTTTATGACACAAAATTCAGTCTATAACGTAGCTCAGCAAGTTCCTTTTATCGTTAAACCTGTGGTTACCATTAATGATACTAAAGATTACCATTATGGACAATACATAAGGTTCCTTAATGAAAAAATACTTGGCGAAGGTAAACTGATAACTGAAAACTTTGAAGGAATTGAAAATCTTAATACCATTGAATTTGATAATATAATTAATTCGTCTGACGTAAGAATTGACGTTACATATGATAAAACACAGACAACATCCAGGGAATTTATACATAAATACGGCAGTTCACCTATAGATAACAATGAAACCTTAAAATCTGCTGTTGATACTGTAATCAAATATAAGAATGAAGAACTAATTAAGATATTTGAAAGTAACCCTGATTATTGGGAAGATTTTGCTAAAAGACATAATATTCCTGAAACATCCGCACCTTCTGATTATAAAGACGAGATACTTAAAGCAGTCGAAGGACAATCTGATAATATAAAAAATTACTTTAAGGTTAAATCTCTTACAAATGAAAGTGCTAATGCACTATCTGCTATAAGTGATCAACTTGAAGATTTAATATCTAATAATGCTTTATCAATTGATTCACCTGAATATAATCGTATAAGAAAAACACAGCAAAAGATAGATTTATTATCCGAGCAATACAGTAATGTAAACGCCGGAGATATACTTAATTTTTTCAGGGATTATGAAGGCAATAAATTTGATTTGGTTAATGATGTCATATCTAGTCTTGAAGAAATTAAAAAGACAAGAAAGGATATAATATCAGCTTCATTCAAAGAGACCGGTGGACATAAGTTTGAAAGAATATACTTTGATAGATTATTACGTACAGCTAAAGGACAGACTATTGATGTTAACCAATTTGTCAAAGACAGTTTAAATTACGGAGGTGTTAAAAACATATTTGCACAAATACTCAAAGGTGAAAATGAATTTATAAATTATGAATTCTTTACTAAAGAAATAGCAAAAACCGTAGCTCCTGAACAAGTCAATGATTTATTAATGCATATATTCGGAAGTGAAGCTGAAATACAGGAATTCATGAAAGGACAGACATTAATTAAACAGGATAGAATGGCTAAAGCTTATGAATATTGGGAAGAATTAGTAACAAGAAACAGTATTAATGCTGCTAATGCCTATAATCAGTATGTTAATAATTTAGCTAAAATAGCACCTGAATTATCTTATACAAATATATTGAATAAAGCAGGTATTAAACTTAATGAAATAGATGAAATGTCAATACCTGAATTTGCTGATACCGAAACAAAAGCAAAATATGTTATAGATTCCATGACTAAATCATATAATGACAAGTTAAATAATGATAGTAAGGTATTCAGTATTGAAAACAAAAAATCCTTAGATGATCATTTCAATATATACAACGAAGAAGAAATGAATACAACAGGATTAAATCTTCAGAATATATTAAATGCAACTTTGGAAACATTAAATAAGGATAAATCAGGTAAATTCAATTATTCCGTATTAAATGGACTAAAGAACATACAAGACCAGATATTGCAACATTCTTATGAAATCCAGGATATAGCAAGAGATATATATATGAAAGATCCAGAAATGGACTTAGATGGATTACCTCATAAATTAACTATAGCCGAATTAACAACAGCAACTAACAGTAAAGTATTATGGAATGGTTCTGAACAAGACAGGCCCAAAACTGCTATTGATATTCAGAAGTTTAAAGAAGAAGCATTGAAGAATACATCATCTATGGGTTTGGAACCTGGTACATATACGGAAATCCAATATGATAACGGTGATGGCATAAGAACCATTAATGGCAGGTATATAATCAATTATAAGAATTTCCTCAAATATGACAGATTACCTGACGAGATACATAATGACAATAAAGATAAATTCATACCACAGGTTTATACTGTAATTTATGATGACGCATCACGGTCTTTATATGAAATCAATATGGACAATATTAAGGCAATTATAACAGGAAGACCTTATGGTGAAAGATTCTATAGTTTAGCAAGGGCTGAATATAAATCTGAAATGGACAGAATGAAAAACATTGCCATTGATGTAGCAAAGACTTTATCAACACAGGAAAAGAGAGTAGAGATAAGACGTAAGAACGATGATGCAGAAAATCCTCAGTATATGTATGGTATATATTCAGATAAATCCAAAGTCATTGAGGAAGTAAGACCAATAATAAGAAAACTTGATGATGCTATAACTAACCCTAATATAGCAAAAGCATTAACAGGGTTAGCAAGATTTGCAAATAAATCAAATGTAGCTCTAAAGTATCTTGGAGTATCACAACTTGGAACTGCTGCTGTCGGATTAACTGAAATGATTGCAGGATTATCAATGAGTGGAATGGGAGTAGAATTTCAAGCGGGAGCTATATTAACTACAAGTGCAGCCATAGGATTCTTAGGAAGATTATTTGCCCAAAGTTTTGGTAATAAGTGGACTACTAATATACCCGGATTAATGAAATCAAAATCACCTAAAGATTTTATAGCTACTATAGGAAATATGATAAGTCCACCTCCGTTAAACCCTGGTTCAGTAGGAAGAGGCAAAATAACCGGACAGCAAACACAAGTTGAAAAAATGGAAGAAAGATTAGGTAATCTTGGTTCTATAGCTAATATGGATAAGGAACAATGGAAAACTCAAAAGATGTTTGATATAATAAAAGGACAAATACAAAATAAGAAACAAATCAAAGATTTAGAAGCAGTTCAGGATATAGTTGATAGAGTATTTTCTCATTATCAGTCAATGAGAGATGAAAACATTGAACAAGCTGTTGTATTGGCAAAAGACCTTGAAAAGCAATATAAGAACCTTAAAATTGAAGCTGAACAGGGATTACCACAGGTAAAAATCAATGGCATGTCAGCACATGACATATTAGAAGCAAAAACAGCATTATTGGATATAGCATTATATTGGGCAGGAAGGCGTGGAACGGTACAGGGATATGAAGTAACATCGGCTATTAATTCATATGCTAATAATTATAAAAAAATAGATGAATTTCGTTCAGAAATCATTAAGAAGCTTGATAGCGATTTTCAGGGTATAAACAGTCAGGCTCCTGTTGATATATTCAACCAGGTACTGGCAATGGAGGGAGTAAGACTATCAATAGGCGATTACCGTAAAAGGTTAGCACAAAATCAGCCATTTGGACAATGGTTTAATATGTTCAAATATTTCGGATGGCCAAAGATTATAGATCAAACTATAGGAATAAGAGACCGCAATGATTATGTAAAAGCAATACAGCATGAAATAAGAAAGGACCCTGATTATCAAAAGACAATTAAATACGGTTACCAGATATATGATAACTATATACATAAACCATTCAGGGAGATGGCATTTCAGGCAAGTGCAATTTTACCATTAATGTTTGCAAAAAAGGTATTGCCTGTAATAGCTTCAAGTGCATTATCGGGATATTCACTCATGTTAAGCGGATTAATAGCATCAGATAAAAGTAACTTTGTATGGGATTACATGTTAGGACCTGCAATGTGGCAGGCTGAAGTATTTGCCAATTTAGCTTTATCAGCGGCTAATTTTATAGGACTTAATGTAGATGATGAAATAGAATCATTATTTTCAGATAAGAGCAGAAAAGTTACAGAAAAAGCATATATAACAGGAAGCATAAAAGGAGCAAAAGCATTCGGACAAATAAGCAGAGGATTTTTAGGAGCAGGTCCAGGTAGTATTTTGAACTCATTTTTATTTTCATTATATTTGCTTGGTAAAAATGCAATGGGTGGCGGAACAAGAAAAACAGAGGAACATTTGAAAAACCAGGTAATACTTGAAATATCCAAAATACTATTAGAAATCGGTGGTGCTGAATCACCTGCATCGGCAATTCAGAAATTAGAAAAGCAAGAAGTAATACCGGTAATGTATGACTGGGAAATCTATATGAAAAACTTACGTAATAAATAATTTTTATTCATTATATTTAAGAGGTAATTTTATGATATTATATCAAATCTTTATAACACCAAAGACAGATGACAATAGTTTACGAATGCTTAACGGCTTATGTAAGGTAAAAGAGACTTACCCTGTATATGCAGTATCAGAGGAAAAAGAAAAAGTACTTATTGCAGATGACAGAGGTGAACTTGGATGGTTTTATTTTCATTGTTTTAAAGTAGTAAAATCAATAACAAGAATCATTCAGGATGAGCCATCACCTGCAGAACTAATAGCAACGGGACAACCGATGGAAATGGAACTTAAAAAAACAGAGAATCCATTATTGGACAATAAAGATGATGTTAAACAAAATACTAAGAAAGGAACCAAATAATTATGTCTAAAAAAGTAAAACCTTATGTATATCCGGATTTATCAGAAAGCAATAAATCACCGGAGTTAGCAGCAAAAGAACGTCTTACTGCTTTAAGAAAACTTGAAGGAGGTACTATTAACAATATAACAAGTATTGATACAATAGCAAGAATACTTACTGATTATTTTGCCGATAAAATCAATGAATGATATATCTGAAATAACCGTATCTAATCTTGATGAAAAGCGTTTTATCAGTATAGAAACAGACAAAGGAATAAGACCATTGCCATTATCTGTTATCAGAGAAGTAGAACAAATAAAACGGAAAATATACGAGAAGTATATTGATAAAGAAACTACATTATTCGATGTAATATGGTGGGTAATAATCCATCCTGAACGGGATATAAAAATTTTATGGAGTTTTATAACTATTATCGGAGTATTTATGAATAACTTTTTAGGATCATGGAGAACATCGTTACCATCTGTAATACTATTATTAGTATCATTTTTAGCAGGCCTTGGAATATCTTTACCTACTGATTTTGCTAATATAGTAACAGGTGGCTTAATAGGAGCAATTTTATTATTTTCAGATTGGAGGGAATTCAAGAAAAACTTTAAATTTTATGCTACTGCTGTTTTAACATTAGTCTTCTGGTTATTAACTGTATTTCATGTATTAATCATAGCACCTGCTGTTATAATGATATTAATACAGATAATCATAGCATTAGTAGGTATGTTCATATCAGTAGATACAGGAGTATCAAATGTCATTAAATATTCGCCGGTCACCGGAAGGAAAACAACCTGAAGAAAAATTTACAAATGAAGGCAGGTTTAAACAGACTTGCCTTCGTGTTATTTTAGTACTCAAAATCAAATTAGATGCCTTATTAAATAAATTCATTCAGTCATTATGAAATGCTATTAAATGAAAGACAGGATATAATAAAGTATTTTCTTGATAATGACAAATCACCCGGTCATTATCAGGATATGGGAATATTCAAATACGGCAAAAAGTTATATCCTGAAATGTTCTACAATGAATTTGCTCCTTTGCATTATCAAATCATACAGCTTATATTCAATTTATATGATCCATTAAGAGAACGAAGGTTAGACAGGCAAGCAGCAGTAATATGCCACAGGGAAGCTGCAAAGACTTCCATAGTAACGTTTTTGTTTCCTTCATATATAATTTATAACAAAGGATTAATACCCACAGTAAGATTAATGAATGCAGGATGGGAAGGAAGTGATATTCATGATTACAGAATAATCCAATTAACAAACTTTTCAGAAGATTATATTATTATTGCCTCTGAAACTGCATCATCATCAGAAGGATATGTTAATAACCTGCGTTCAATATTAGAAACACGTGGAGATTTAGCAGAATTATACGGAGAAAAAGATCCAAGGATGATATTACTTGATGATGACAGGTTAGACGACAAAACATGGAGAAAGTCAACATTTGTCACATCGGATAATACTATTGTAAGAGGAGTAGGAACAGGTCAGCAAATCAGGGGAAGGCAGGAATTAAAACTATATAGGCCTACATTACTAATATTTGACGATATGTATTCTGAAGAAAACACCAAAAGTGAAACTTCACGTCATAATTTATCAAAATGGTACAACAATGCAGCTATAAACTCATTAGATTCCGTTAAGGGTAAGAGTATATGGTTAGGAACAATGGTACATCCTGATACTGTAATAAAAGATTTCAGAAAGAGTAACAGCGGATATTTAAGATTAGAAAAGCCTATTATAAGCAAAGAAGAATTAAAAGATATAGTACAATTATGCACTAATAACGAAGGACAGCTTATAATACCTTCAAAAGAGAAGGCAGTGGAAATACAGAGTGGTCTTAAAACTCTTTCCTGGCCTTCCAGGCATGATATCAGATACATATTGAGGCAATATAGCAACTATAAGAATAAAGACCAATTAGACTGGTTTTTTCAGGAATACATGAATGAATACCAGGACCCGGAAGGAACTAATGTAAAAGAGGAACAATTTTATTTTACAGAAATATCATATTGGCTCGAAGGAAATCAGATAGCGATAGAATTCGTATATGAAGGAATCAAATGGTTAGGCAGAGTAATATGGCATATAGGAATGGATCCTGCATCATCATCAAAGAAAAGATCAGATGATACAGCTATATCATTATGTGGAATGGCAAGATGTTTTCCAAGAATACCGGGAACAGATTATTTATCACAGGAAGAAGAAAATCCGAACGGAAAAATATTTCCGATAATAATGCACTTAGAAGGAGGAAAATATGCAATCACTAAATTTGAAAGTATGCCGGGTATGTGTGAATCCATCATGGACATTTCTAATATATATGAATTAACAAAGAATACACAATGTGCAGTAAAGATTGAACTGGCAGCAGAGCAGGAACAGATATTACGTGAAATACTTACTTACTTCAGGGAAAAAAATGTATTTATGAACATATATGGTATTCAGTCTAATAATGACTATAGTAAAGCTGAAAGGATCTTAAATACTTTATTGCCAATATTCCAGAGATACAAAAAGGTAATATGCAATATTAAGTATAAGAAGCTTATAATGAAAGCATTTTATCAATTAATAATGGCAGGAACAGGAGATAAAGATGATTACATTGATTCGATATATTTAGGATTCAAGGATATACAGGTACCATATTTATTCAGTAATATCAAAGATAATAATAAATCGGAAGATGACGATGAATATGAATCACATAACACCAGATACAAAGACATGTCAAAAATGGTAGGTGAATCTAATGCCTGGCAATATTTATAAAAAGTCATAAGTCTAAAGTCTAAAGTCAAAAAGTCAAAGGTTAAAAGGTAACTATTGACTATCGACTATTGATTATTGACTTCTTACTTGTTCTTTAATTAGCCAATAATGGATTAGCATTAGAAACACGTTCATTATTAATAACATTTTTCAGTTCATTAAGAGATTCATGGTTTTTATCAGTTCTTACGGAATTAACCGTAGCAATAGCAATTTCAAGGCATTTCTTTTTATAAATACCTTCTTTGCCTTCATCTAATACTTTTTTGATATGAGAAGCAATATAGTTCTCATTAATACCTGCTTTAATGAATACATCTTTAAGATTTTCCATAAGTTCACCTGGTTTAATTAATTCAGTAAAAAGTTTACTTGTAAATAATTTATGTAATTTATTAGACATTAGATTAAGGGATTTATTGCCATATGCAATTTTATAGGCATATTGACATTTAAGACCCTTATTAAGTAAAAGAGCAAAATATCTATCATCGGAAGTAATGAATTTAGCAGGTTCAAATTGTTTATTAAAGCTATATTCTTTTTTGATAACCGGTTCAATATAGTTACCTTGATTATCTTTTACTTTGATACTAACTTGCATTCTCGGAAATACCATAAAGAGAAACACGCCATTCTTTTTTTTAACATAAGAAAATGATACAAGTGGTGCATAATAGCCATTAGGAAACAGGATATAATCACCTTCATTAATATGGTCAAAGTTAACCAAAGCCATAGCAGAACACTTAAATTCCTGGTAGTTTTCATAGATATAAAACCTATGAATCTTTTGTTTAATATATTGGCTAATAATCTTCATTCTAAAGAATTTTCAATTTTCAATTAATGGTTAATAATCTTCATAAGGTCAAAAATAAGCATAATTGCCGATAATAGCAAATAAAAAAAAGGGTACTAATGTACCCTATAAAACTTTTTTGATATAACAAGCTAATTTAGGAATCGGCAGATTAATCATTCTTGGTTCTAATATAATCCTGATATTAGCTTCTGTAAGATTCTCTAGTTGCATTCTGTTTGCTTTTGCTATGAATTCCATCAAACTAACAGAATCGTCAAACCAGAGTGATTTCTGTGCGTTCATGGCATATTGCTCCTTTCTTAATCAAAGTAAATAGTTTCCGGTATTTCTACAGGTTCAATTGTTAATTTAATTGGATCGGTTATTCTTTCTTTTGAATCCTTTTCAATCAATATAATAAGCTGCTTTTGAATGGCTATTAATTTCTTATTCAGCTCAAATATATAGCAATCTTTTGATTTGATTTCAATTAGTATCTGAGCCATTACTTTAGTCCATTCATAAGCTGAGTAATTGCCACCAGTATAACTATTAGGAATACTAATAGCATTATTAAGCAAATTAATTGCTTCTTTTTCGATTTCATAAAGCAGGTTATCTCTTGCTTCATCTTGTTCAGGTATAGACATAATAACTCCTTTCAAAGAATTTTCAATTTAAAATTTTCAATTATCAATTATGGTTAATTGCCTTAATACTAAAATAATAAAAAAAAGGGACTTAAGGACTAAGATAATCTTAATCCTTAAATCCTGAAAGTGTTACAATGTAAACGTATTGGAAACTCTCTGAGGTTTCTGAGGTATTTCCTTGCGAGCATTAGCTCTTTCTACACGTTTAGCAATTACAGAACTACGAGCTTCTCTCATTTCATTAGAAGCTGTAACTATTTCATCAGTAACAGGTTCTTTTGAAATATAAGGTCTTGGATTACCATTAGTATCAACGAATATACCAATATGTAAACCTTTTTCAATCTCAAATGAAGGATTCAGGTATTCACCTATTTTACCTTCATAAAGAGCAATAGTCTCATCCTTAACTGCTTTAGCATCCGCTACAACGAAAGGACTTAAGAAATCTGAAAGCATATATAGCTGTTCTCTGCTAAACAACTTAAATGCTGCTTTAGCTACAAGGTTCTTGACCTTAGCTACTAAACTTGATGCTGTACTCATAACGTTACTCCTAAGAATAAATGAAACATAAATAATCCTTTATAACCAACATTTAATAAGTTAAAAAGGAAATAATAATCAATTTATTACTACTATTGGTTAATATTAGTCACCACTGTTATATAATAAGTATTATATAATAAGTATTATAATATA
>C687J35021_10001798_pt1 | contig 15769 bp, 13 predicted proteins | sample RifCSPhighO2_12_FD_35021 | JGI IMG/M metagenome (IMG submission 35021)
AGATCTTNATGCGCGGCAACACCGTGATGAAGGGCTACCTGAAGAACCCCAGCGCCACCGCCGAGGCCTTCGAGGGCGGCTGGTTCCACACCGGCGATCTGGCCGTGTGCCACCCGGATGGCTATGTGGAAATCCGCGACCGGCTCAAGGACATCATCATCTCCGGCGGCGAGAACATCTCCACCATCGAGGTGGAAGGCGTGCTCTATCGCCACCCGGCGGTGCTGGAAGCGGCCGTAGTGGCCCGCCCGGACGAGAAATGGGGCGAGACGCCCTGTGCCTTTATCACCCTCAAGGTCGACCAGCAGGCCACCAGCGAGGCTCAGATCATCGCCTTCTGCCGCGAACACCTGGCCGGTTTCAAGGTGCCCAAGACCGTGGTCTTCACCCCGCTGCCGAAGACCAGCACCGGCAAGATTCAGAAATTCGTCCTGCGCGATATGGCCAAGGCCCTCTGATTCCTGGTAGCCCGGATGCAATCCGGGCTACGGCAAGAACACACCGTTTGCACAACAACAAGAACCGGCCCAGGCGGCCGACGGAGAACCCTTATGCAAATTTTCAAGCGTCGCGACGGCGATGAACAACCGCACTGGCCCGTAGGCCCGTTCAAGGTGCGCCTGCCCTTCGTGCATTACCGCTGGGAAACCGCGGAAATGCTCCAGGCGCTGATCATGTTCGTGGTCAGCCTGGCGATGATTCCGCTGCTGGAGAAATACCTCGGCCTGCCCTACGACGTGGCCCTGGCCTATGTGGTGGTGTGCGGCGTCGGCTTTATGCTGCCGGCGTTGCTCGGCGTGCCCTTCGTGCCCGGCTGGATCACCCCGGGCATTCCGGTGGTGCTGCTGTTTCTGGGTAAATTCGAGCCCGGTCCGCAGGCCATCCAGGCCCTGTTCGCCCTGCAGTTTCTGGTGTTCGTTATCTTCCTGGTGCTGGGCGTGACCCGCCTGGGCAGCACCCTGGTGAAGATCATCCCCAATTCCATGAAGGGCGGCATCATCATCGGTGCCGGTATCGCCGCGCTGATGGGCGAAATCTCCACCGGCGGACGCCTGGCCAACACCCCGATCTCCCTGGTGCTGGGCAGCCTGATCTGCCTTTATCTGATGTTCTCGGTGTCGTTCAAGGGCCTCACCGAGCGGGTGCCCCTGGCGCGCAAGATCGTCAACTACGGCATGGTCCCGGGCATGTTGATCGCCATCTTTATCGGCATCGCCGTGGGCGAGTACAAGATGCCTGACGTGCGCTTCGGCATCACCGCGCCGGCCTTCGCCGAGATGTGGAACTACCTGCCGTTCAACGTCGGCTTCCCCGGCCTGGACGTGTTCCTGCTGGCCGTCCCCACCGCGGTTATCGCCTATATCATCGCCTTCGGCGACATCATCGTCGGCCAGTCGCTGATGCAGCGCGCCGATGAACTGCGCACCGATGAAGTGATCGAGAACAATATCGACCGTGTGCACCTGGTAACCGCCCTGCGCAACGCCCTGCACGCCTTCTTCGCCCCTTATCCGGGCCTGGCCGGACCGCTATGGACCGCCGTCGCGGCGACCATGGCCGAACGCTACAAGTACGGGCGCAAGGCCATGGACTCGATTTACAGCGGCGCGGGGACCTTCTGGATCACCGGCTTTATCGCCCTGTTTATGCTGCCGCTGGTGAGCTTCTTCCAGCCGGTACTGCCGATCGCCCTGTCGCTGACCCTGATCCTCACCGGCTATATCTGCCTGATGGTCGGTTTCGAGCAGCTGGGCAACAACACCGAGCGCGGCGTCGCCGGCACCATGGGCGTGGTCCTGGCCGTCTACGGCGCGGGCTGGGGCCTGGCCGCCGGGGCGGCGCTGTATATCCTGGTGGAACGCACCCACCTGCTCAGGTTCGCCTCGAGCAAGGACAAGACCAGCGGTGCCCCCGAAATCGACTGACGCGCTATAACCCTATTCACCCGCTCACCCGCCGCAGGTTCGCCTGCGGCACCCTGCTTTGAGGTGCCCCATGCCCGACTACAACGCCCCCCTGCGCGACCTGCGCTTTGTTCTTCATGAAGTGTTCGACGCCCCCAGCCTGTGGGCCCGCCTGCCGGCCCTGCGCGAAACCGTGGACGCCGACACCGCCGACGCCATCCTCGAAGAAGCGGCCAAGGTCACCGGCAGCCTGATCGCCCCGCTCAACCGCAGCGGCGACGAGGAAGGCGCGCAGTGGGTCGCTGGCGAAGTGCGCACCCCGGCCGGTTTCAAGCAGGCCTACGCCACCTATATCGAAGGCGGCTGGGTCGGCCTGTCCGGCAACCCGGCCTACGGCGGCATGGGCATGCCGAAGATGCTCGCGGTGGCCTTCGAGGAAATGCTCTACGGGGCCAACAACAGCTTCGCCCTGTATTCGGCGCTGAGCTCCGGGGCCTGCCTGGCCATCGACGCCCATGCCAGCGAAGCGCTGAGGAGCACCTACCTGCCGCCCATGTATGAAGGCCGCTGGGCCGGCTCCATGTGCCTGACCGAGGCCCACGCCGGCACCGACCTGGGCCTGATCCGCACCAGGGCCGAACCCCAGGCCGACGGCAGCTACAGCATCAGCGGCAGCAAGATCTTTATCACCGGCGGCGAGCAGGACCTGACCGAAAACATCATTCACCTGGTGCTGGCCAAGCTGCCGGGCGCGCCAGCCGGGCCCAAGGGCATCTCGCTGTTTCTGGTGCCCAAGGTGCTGGTGGCGGTCGATGGCAGCCTGGGCGAGCGCAACGCGCTGAGCTGCGGGTCGATCGAACACAAGATGGGCATCAAGGCCTCGGCCACCTGCGTGATCAACTTCGACGGTGCCACTGGCTACCTGATCGGCGAGGCCAACAGGGGCCTGGCGGCGATGTTCACCATGATGAACTACGAGCGCCTGTCCATCGGCATCCAGGGTATCGGCTGCGCCGAGGCCTCCTACCAGAGCGCCGTTGGCTATGCCCGCGAGCGCCTGCAGAGCCGCGCTGCCAGCGGCCCGCAGGCCCAGGACAAGATGGCCGATCCGATCATCGTGCATGCCGACGTGCGCCGCATGCTGCTGAGCATGAAGGCCATGACCGAGGGCGGCCGCGCCTTTGCCTGCTATGTCGGCCAGCAACTGGACCTCTCCAAGTTCAGCGAAGACCCCACCGAGCGCCAGGCCGCCGAAGCGCTGGTCGCCCTGCTCACCCCGGTGGCCAAGGCCTTCTTTACCGACACCGGCCTGGATAGCTGCATCCACGGCCAGCAGGTGTTCGGCGGCCACGGCTATATCCGCGAGTGGGGTCAGGAACAACTGGTACGCGACGTGCGCATCGCGCAGATCTACGAAGGCACCAACGGCATCCAGGCCATGGACCTGCTCGGGCGCAAGGTGGTGACCAACGGTGGCGCGGCACTGCGCCAGTTCGCCAGCGAGATCCGTCACTTCGCCCAACAACACCCAGCGTCCTACGGCAGCGAGCTGGTCACCGCCCTGGAGCGCCTGGAGGCGGTCAGCGGCTGGCTGCTGGAACAGGCCAAGGCAGATGCCAACGCCGTCGGGGCCGCCGCGGTGGAATACCTGCACCTGTTCGGCTATGTCGCCTACGCCTATATGTGGGCACGCATGGTCGCGGTGGCCGAAGCCCGCCGCGCCGATGACGAAGCCTTCTACGCCGGCAAGCTGGCCACCGCCGGCTTCTTCTTCAGCCGCCTGCTGCCGCGCACCCTGACCCTGGAAGCCAGCATTCGCGCCGGCAGCGCCGCGCTCTATGGCCTGGCCGCCGAGCAGTTCTAAACCAGTTGAGCGTTTGCGCGGCGTCCCGCACCGAGGCGTCGCGCTTTTTTATTCGAACCCTCGGCTGCGCCCTGCGCAACCGACAACAGCGCCGGAGTCTCAGATGAGCCCGGCGAGGAGACTCTATGCGTGAAGTGGTAATAGTCGCCGCCCGGCGCACCGCCGTCGGCGCGTTTCAGGGCGCGCTCAGCAGCGTCCCGGCCGTCGAGCTGGGGGCGGCGGTGATCCGTCAGCTGCTGGCGGACAGCGGCCTGCCTGCCGAACAGGTGGACGAAGTGCTGCTCGGCCAGGTGCTCAGCGCAGGCTGCGGGCAGAACCCGGCGCGGCAGAGTGCGCTCAGGGCCGGCCTCCCGCACACGGTGCCGGCCATGACCCTGAACAAGGTCTGCGGCTCGGGGCTGAAAGCGGTGATGCTCGGGGCCCAGGCTATCGCCTGCGGCGATGCCGAGGTGATCATCGCCGGCGGCCAGGAGAACATGAGCCTGTCGCCCCACGTCCTCAGCGGTTCACGCAATGGCCTGCGCATGGGCCACGGTCAGTTGCTCGACAGCATGATCCACGACGGCCTGTGGGATGCCTTCAACGATTACCATATGGGCATCACCGCCGAGAACCTGGCCGAACAATACGGCATCAGTCGCGGCGAGCAGGACGCCTTCGCCGCCCGCTCGCAGCAGCGCGCCTGCGCCGCCATCGAGGCCGGGCGCTTCCTGGCCGAGATCTGCCCCATCGAAATCCCCCAGCGCAAGGGCCCCAGCCTGATCGTCGCGGCGGACGAACAACCCCGCGCCAGCAGCACCCTGGAGGTCCTGGGCAAACTGCGGCCGGCCTTCAAGCGCGACGGCAGCGTCACCGCTGGCAATGCCTCGACCCTCAACGATGGCGCGGCCGCCGTGTTGCTGATGAGCGCCGACAAGGCCGCCACCCTCGGCCTGCCGGTCATGGCGCGGATCAAGGCCCACGCCAGCGCCGGCGTCGACCCGGCGATCATGGGTATCGGCCCGGTATTCGCCACCTGCAAGGCCCTGGAAAAGGCCGGCTGGAGCCTGGAGCAGCTCGACCTGATCGAGGCCAACGAAGCCTTCGCCGCCCAGGCCATCGCCGTCGGCCGCGAGCTGCATTGGGACAGCGCCAAGGTCAACGTCAACGGCGGAGCCATCGCCCTCGGCCACCCGATCGGCGCATCCGGTTGTCGTATCCTCGTCAGCCTGATTCACGAGATGCAGCGCCGCGATGCACACAAGGGCCTGGCCACCCTGTGCATCGGTGGCGGCCAGGGTGTGGCCCTGGCCATCGAGCGTTAGCCTGGCACAGGCGAACCGGTGGATGTAAAAAGCGACATCCACCCTACGCCTGCATCCACGTAAACCCGTAGGGTGGATCACGCGTTACCAATCCACCAAGCACGGCCTCGTCAGCTCAATCGAGCACCTATCCACCAAAGGTGTGATGGCCCAAAGCGGATGTTTCATTCACCCTGCAGCAGCGTTCACAACAAGAGATCACCATGCGAACCCTGACCACCCTCACCGGCAATAGCCAGAAACTCGACGGCGGCGCGATGTTCGGCAACGCGCCCAAGGCCCTGTGGCAGCGCTGGATGACCCCCGACCCGGAAAACCGTATCGACCTCGGCTGCCGCGCCCTGCTGGTGCAGGAAGACGATCGCAATATCCTGGTGGAAACCGGTATCGGGGCCTTCTTCAGCCCCGAGCTGAAACAGCGTTTCGGCGTCCAGGAACAGCGTCACGTGCTGCTCGACAGCCTGGCCGAACTGGGCCTGAGTAATGCCGATATCGATATCGTGCTGCTCACCCACCTGCACTTCGACCACGCCGGCGGCCTGCTCGCCGCCTGGGAGGAAGGCAAGCCGGCGCGCCTGCTGTTTCCCAACGCCCAGTTCGTCACCGGCCGCCGCCAATGGCAGCGCGCCTGCCAGCCACACGCCCGCGACCGCGCCTCCTATATCCCGGAACTGCTCGAACTGCTGGAAGCCAGCGGCCGCCTGCAACTGGTGGACGAAACCGAGCACTGCGAACTGCTCGGCGCGGACTGGCACCTGCACTGGAGCGACGGCCACACCCCCGGCCAGCTCCTGCCCGAAGTGGCCATGGCGGACGGCCCGGTGGTATTTCCCGGCGACCTGATCCCCGGCGCGCCCTGGGTACACCTGCCGATCACCATGGGTTACGACCGCTTTCCCGAAGGCCTGATCGAAGAAAAACAGGCGCTGCTGAGCGACCTGCAGGCCCGCGGCGGCCGCCTGGTGTTCACCCACGACCCAGCGGTGGCCATGGGCCGCGTGGTGTGTGATGCGAAGGGCCGTTACGGCCTTGCCGATACCCAGGCCGCCGTATGCAGGCTGGCCGAATAGCGGCCAATTAGCCGACGCGCTTTGTAGGGAGCGCCATGCGCACCGGCCGATCAGAGCCCGCCGCTGACACTCAGCCGCAGCCCCACGGCGGTAGCCAGGGACAGCGGCAACAACAGGGTGTCGAGCAGGGCGCTGGCCGGCAGGTCGAGGGCCGCGTACTTCGGTGCCTTGCAGCCGAAGCGCTCGACGGCGCAGCAGCCACCCTGCAACGCATACAGGTCCAGCCGGGTACCGGCATACACCACCGGCGCGCCGGGCTTGGCCGCATCCAGGGTGGAGACCGTGGCACAGCCTGATAGCAGCGCCAGCAGGGCCAGGCATGCTCTCAGCCGGCTAATCATCGCCACTGACCTGATGATGCTCGCCCCAGCGCGGCAGCATGTCCTGAGGAATATTCAGGCAATTGAGGATGCGCGCCACGACGAAATCGATCAGGTCGTCGATAGTCTGCGGCTGGTGATAGAAGCCCGGCGCGGCCGGCAGAATGGTCGCCCCCAGGTTCGACAGTTTGAGCATGTTCTCCAGATGGATGCTGGAGAACGGAGCCTCGCGCGGCACCAGAATCAACTGGCGGCGCTCTTTCAGCACCACATCGGCGGCGCGCTCAATCAGGTTGTTGCAGGCACCGCTGGCGATGGCCGACAGGGTGCCGGTGGAACAGGGCACCACCACCATGGCGCTGGGAGCCCCGGAACCTGAAGCCGCCGGAGCCATCCAGTCCTCCTTGCCATACACGCGGATCTGCCCCGAGGACGCCCCGGTGTACTCGTTGAGAAAGGCCTGCATGGCCTGCGGCTTGGCCGGCAGACTGACATCGGTTTCGGTGGCCATCACCAGCTGCGCGGCCTTGGAAATCAGGAAATGCACCTCGCGGTCTTCCCGCACCAGGCAATCGAGCAGGCGCAGGCCGTACTGGGCACCGGAGGCACCAGTCATGGCCAGGGTAATTCGTTCCGGACCGCTCATAAATTCACTCTCAATGCTGCTGCGCTTGCTTATGTTCCGTCTATAAGACCGTAGGATGGGTTGAGGCGCGTAGCGCACGATACCCATCAAATCGGGGCCGATGGGTATCGCTTCGCTCAACCCATCCTACAAGCTTATGCCGCCAGGGCCGCCGCCAGCTTGCCATGCAGGCCGCCAAAGCCGCCGTTGCTCATTACCACTATTTGGGTGCCCGGCGCGGCTTCGGCCTTGACCCCAGCAATAATCGCTTCCAGGGAATCGCACACCCGGGTCGGCACAGTGGACGTGGCCACGGTGCCGGCCAGGTCCCAACCCAGGTTCGGCGGCGCGTACCAGTACACCGAGTCGGCCTGCCCCACGGACTCGGGCAAGCCGTCGCGGTGCGCGCCAAGCTTCATGGAGTTGGAGCGCGGCTCGACGATGGCGATCAGCTTGGCACTGCCGATGCGTTTGCGCAGGCCATCCAGGGTGGTGGCAATCGCCGTGGGGTGGTGGGCGAAGTCATCGAAGATGGTCACGCCATTGACTTCGGCGACCTTCTCCATGCGCCGCTTGGCGTTGATAAAGCTGCACAGCGCAGCAATGCCCAGTTCCGGCACCACGCCGACATGGCGCGCAGCCGCCAGCACCGCCAGGGCGTTGGCGACGTTGTGCTGGCCGGTCAGTTGCCAGTCCACCACGCCTGCGGTTTTACCCTCGAAACTGACCTCGAAGCGCGAGCCATCCTCGCTCAGCAAGCGCGCCTGCCACTGGCCACCTTCACCCGTGGTCTGCACCGGGGTCCAGCAGCCCATCTGGATCACCCGCTTGAGCGCAGGCTCGGTGGTCGGATGAATAATCAGACCGTCGCCCGGAATGGTGCGCACCAGATGATGGAACTGCCGCTCGATGGCCGCCAGATCCGGGAAGATGTCCGCGTGATCGAACTCCAGGTTATTCAGAATGGCGGTGCGCGGACGGTAGTGGACGAACTTGCTGCGCTTNTCGAAGAAGGCGCTGTCGTACTCGTCGGCCTCGACCACGAAGAACGGCGTGCCGCCCAGGCGCGCGGAGATGCCGAAGTTCTGCGGCACGCCGCCGATCAGGAAACCCGGACTCATGCCGGCATGCTCCAGCACCCAGGCCAGCATGCTCGAACTGCTGGTCTTGCCGTGAGTGCCGGCCACCGCCAACACCCAACGGCCCTGCAGCACATGGTCGGCCAGCCACTGCGGGCCGCTGACATAGGGCAGGCCCTTGTTCAACACATACTCCACCGCCGGGTTGCCGCGCGACAGGGCGTTGCCGATCACCACCAGATCCGGCGCGGGATCGAGCTGGGCGGCATCATAGCCCTGGGTCAGCTCGATGCCCTGGGCTTCGAGCTGGGTGCTCATGGGTGGGTAGACGTTGGCGTCGGAACCGGTCACACGGTGGCCCAGTTCCTTGGCCAGCACAGCCAGCGAGCCCATAAAGGTGCCGCAGATACCGAGAATATGGATATGCATGATTTACCTTGAAGGTGCCCTCGAAAACCGGCCAGAACTGGCCCTGAACAAGATCGCCGCAGGTTAGCACAGCGGCGGCGGCACGCAGAGCCTGCGGGGTTGGCACAGGCGTTGCTCGCCCTTTCAATAAGCACTGCCGGCGGCCAGTCGCAGGGGTTGCGCCGCCCGCCAGCGTGCAGCACGCCCGGAACGGGCACCGATTTGGCGCAGATTAAGGTCATTGCGCGGGGGAGAAGTTCAATGTCCGGATTCCGGCATACCATCGGCGGTGAAACCTACCGTTTCGACAGCCTCGCCGAGGTAATGGCCAAGGCCAGCCCGGCACGCTCCGGCGACTTTCTCGCAGGCGTTGCCGCGAGCAATGCTGGCGAGCGGGTCGCGGCGCAGATGGCCCTGGCCGATATTCCGCTTAAACACTTCCTTACCGAAGCGCTGATTCCCTACGAAGAAGACGAAGTCACCCGCCTGATCATCGATAGCCATGACCTGGCGGCCTTCGCCCCGGTCAGCCACCTGACGGTTGGCGGCTTTCGCGACTGGCTGCTCGGCGACAGCGCCGATGAAGCCAGCCTGCGCGCCCTCGCCCCCGGCCTGACGCCGGAGATGGCCGCGGCGGTATCGAAGATCATGCGCGTGCAGGACCTGGTACTGGTGGCACAGAAAATCCGCGTGGTCAGCCGTTTTCGCAACACCGTCGGCCTGCGCGGGCGCATGTCCACCCGCCTGCAGCCCAATCATCCAACGGATGAACCGGCCGGTATCGCCGCAAGCATTCTCGACGGNCTGCTGTANGGCAACGGCGANGCCATGATTGGCATCAACCCGGCCACCGACAGCGTCGTGAGTATCTGCGAGATGCTGAAGATGCTCGACGGCATCATCCAGCGCTATGAAATCCCGACCCAGGCCTGCGTACTGACCCACGTCACCACCTCGATCGAGGCGATCAACCGTGGCGTGCCGCTGGACCTGGTATTCCAGTCGATTGCCGGCACCGAAGCGGCCAACGCCAGCTTTGGCGTCAGCCTGCAAATTCTCCAGGAAGGCTACGACGCCGGCCTGAGCCTCAAACGCGGCACCCTCGACGACAACCTGATGTATTTCGAAACCGGCCAGGGCAGCGCGCTGTCTGCCGGTGCCCACCATGGCCTCGATCAACAGACCTGCGAAACCCGCGCCTATGCGGTGGCGCGGCATTTCAAGCCGTTTCTGGTGAATACCGTGGTTGGCTTTATCGGCCCGGAGTACCTGTACAACGGCAAGCAGATCATCCGCGCCGGCCTGGAAGANCACTTCTGCGGCAAGCTGCTGGGCCTGCCGATGGGCTGCGACATCTGCTACACCAACCATGCCGAAGCCGATCAGGACGACATGGACGTGCTGCTGACCCTGCTTGGCGTGGCCGGCATCAACTTCATCATGGGCATCCCAGGCTCCGACGATGTGATGCTCAACTACCAGACCACCTCCTTTCACGACGCCCTGTATGCCCGGCAGAGCCTGGGGCTGAAACCGGCCCCCGAGTTCGAAGCCTGGCTGCAGCGCATGGGCATCTTTACCCAGGCCGATGGCCGCCCGCGCATGGGCAACAGCCTGCCGCCGGCGTTTCGTCAGGCGCTGGCGCAGCTTGGTTGATCAAGGAGCCGCTTATGTACGATGACAGCCCACTCAGCGGTGCCAGCGAGAATCCCTGGCAGCAACTGCGCAACCTCACCCCGGCGCGCATTGCTCTCGGCCGCGCCGGCACCAGCATGCCAACCCGCGCCCAGCTGGATTTCCAGTTCGCCCACGCCCAGGCTCGCGACGCCGTGCACCTGCCGTTCGACCACGCTGCATTGGCCGCAGGCCTGGCCAGCCAGCATAGGCAGAGCCTGCTGCTGCACAGCGCCGCCAAGGATCGCGACACCTACCTGCAACGCCCGGATCTGGGTCGGCGCTTGAGTCACGAATCCGCCGAGCTGCTGCGCCAGCACCGCGAAAACAATCCGGACGGTTATGACCTGGCCATCGTTGTAGCGGACGGCCTGTCCGCCCTGGCCGTGCACCGCAACGCCCTGTCCATGGTGGCGCATATCGAGGAACAGGCCGCTGCCGAAGGCTGGAGCGTGTCGCCCGTGGCCCTGGTCAGCCAGGGCCGCGTGGCCGTAGCCGATGAAGTGGCCGAGCTGCTCGGCGCACGCATGGTGGTGATCCTGATCGGCGAGCGCCCAGGCCTGAGTTCGCCGGACAGCCTGGGCCTGTACTTCACCTACGCGCCTCGGGTCGGCCTGACCGACGCCTACCGCAACTGCATCTCCAACGTGCGCCAGGAAGGCCTGAGCTACGCCATGGCNAGCCATCGCCTGCTGTACCTGATGCGCGAGGCCTGCCGCCGCCAGCTGTCCGGGGTCAACCTCAAGGATGAAGCCGAAGTACCGCTGCTGGTGGGTTCAGACAAGCGCGAAAACTTCCTGCTGGGCTAGCAGGCCAGGCCTATGCGGGAGGGGCTTTAACCGCGACTGATCGAGCAGGCGCTGAAGCCGAACGCCGCCACACCCCTGCGACGGCAACGACAAATTATTCGTGCAGGGCGTCCAGACGCGGCACCGAATTACAACCAAACGCTTGTTTGGATTGCACTTTCCAAATGCCTTAGGCAGCATCGGCAAGGTTCGCAGGCAGCACTGCCGGTTGCCGAAGCCGTCCACCTTAATGAAGTCGAGGCTCACCATGCGCATCGTTCAAGCCACACTGGAGCATCTGGACCAACTGACACCGCTGTTCGTCAATTACCGCGAACTGTTCGGCCAATTGCCCTACCCCGATTCCTCGCGCAGCTTTCTGGAAAAGCGCATCAGCCGCAAGGAGTCGGTGATCTACCTGGCCATGGCCGATGAAGAGGACAAGATCCTCGGTTTCTGCCAGCTCTATCCGAGCTTCTCCTCGCTGTCGCTCAAGCGCGTATGGATTCTCAACGACATCTATGTCTGCCAGGACGCCCGTCGCCAGCTGGTCGCCGATCGCCTGATCCAGGCCGCCAAGCAGATGGCCAAGGACACCAACGCGGTGCGCCTGCGCGTGGCCTCTAGCATCAACAACACGGTGGCGCACAAGGTGTACGAGTCCATCGGTTTCGTCGAAGACACCGAGTTCAAGAACTTCGTCCTGCCGATCGGCGAAGACCCCACCGCGCCCTGAGCGCCAGCCCCGCAAAGCGCCCTGCGGTCAGACCGTCAGGGCGCTTCGCTGCTTTAGCCGTCCAGGCTCAACCAGAGCCCCAGAACCAATTGCACCAGCAGCACGCCGATCAGGGCGAACTGCCAGGGCTGCTTGCGCCTGGGCACGTGCAATAGCGCGTGATGCGCCTGCAACGGCTGTTGCAGGGCCTGCTGAAATTCCGACAGGGCCTCGAAGCGCGCCTCAGGCCGTGGAGCCAGGGCCCGCGCCAACACCCCATCCCAGCCGGCCGGCACATGGCCGCTGTACTGCGCCAGCGGTACATAGCGGTTGAGCGCATCGGCATCGCCCCGGGCGGTATCCGGCCAGCGGCCGCAGAACAGCCAGTAGGCCAGGGCCGCCAGGGCGAACTGATCGGCGCGGCCATCCACCGCCTGGCCCTGACGCAGCTCAGGGGCCAGGGGCAGCGCCGCCGCGGGCAAGCGCTGACGGGCTACGCCGGGCAGCAACGCGGCATATTCGGGCAGCACCAGCAGATGCCCGCCGTCGTCGACCAGGATATTGCCCGGATCCAGCCATAAGCCCTGCATGCCGCGCCGTTGCAAGCCGCGCACGGCGGCAATCAACTGCTCCAGCAAGGCCAGCAGGGTCGCGCCGTCCAGCGGACCATGGGCCGCCGCCCAGTCGACCAGGCTGCGCATACCGCTGGCTGGCAATTCGAACAACATAAAAGCATGCCGACGCGGCCGATGGGACGACAGCACCCGCGGCAAACTCGCTACCGGGCTGCGCCGCAACACCCACTCGCGCTGCCAGAAGGCCTCGTCCGCGGCCTGTTCGGCCAGCCACAGCAAGGCCTCCCGGCCGCCTTCGTCACGGCCACGGAACATCCGCCCGGGCGGGCCATAGGCGCAGGGCCCGAGCAATGTCCAACCATCGAGCTGCATGCCCGGCCGTGCATCCGCCACCACCGGCCAGGACTCGGGCGGCGCGGCCGGCGGCATGGCCCCCGGCTCGCCAGGCAATAACAGCACCGCGGCCCCCGGCGCATGCAGCCAGGGCCGCAGCACGCTTTGCATATGAGTGGCACTGAGCTGCGCGCAGGCCAGCCGAAAGCTCTGCAGGTCGGCGACCTCGAGCAAGGGCTGCGGTGCCAGCAACAGCGCCGCGCCCTGGCTCAGCGGCAGGCTGTGCTGCACCAGCGCCAGCTCGGCCTGGCTCCCCAGCTGCATGCCCTCGCGGCCGATCAGGCTCTGCAGGCTGCCCGCCTGGTAACGCAGCAGACCGATGGCCCCGGCCTGGAGAAACTGCATCTCGTCGCCCTGCAGCAACAACAGGCCAGCGTCCAGCTGGAAGCGGCCACGACCGGCCCGACGCTGGCGAAACAGCTGGGCATTGAGGGCCGCGAGTACCTGCCGCGCGGCCTGGGCTTCACTCCAGCCACCGGGGGTGCTGCTGTAATCGGCAAACAGGGCATCCAGATGCGCCTCTACAACGCGCACTACATCGGTGCATTCGCGCGCCCACAGCAAGGCGACCAGCAACACCGGGGCTCGCCCTTCGCGCCCGGGCAACCAGGCGGCGCGTGCCCGTGCGGCCTGACTGGGCAGGTCCAGGCCATGGCCGTAGGCCAGGCTAACAGCGCAATGATCCAGTCGTTCGATCGACATCGGCAGCCCTCCCAGGTCGCTATCACCCTGGCCTGTGCAGCCTTTATGCCGACTTGCCCCCTCAGCGCGGCCCGGCTTAAGGTGAGCGCTCCCTACAGCCCGAGCAGAATCCATGTGGTCGTTACGCGCCTGGCGTCGCCAGCGCATCCTTGCCCGCCACCCGGTTGCCGCCGCAACCTGGAGCGAAGTGCTGCGGCATCTGCCCCTGCTGGATGGCCTCAGCCCGGATGAACTACAGCGCCTGCAGGCCCGCGCGGTGCTGTTTCTGCATAACAAGCACCTCAGCGCCCTGCCCGGCGTCGAACTGCAGCGCAGCGACCGCCTGCTGCTGGCGGTGCAGGCCGAGCTGCCGCTGCTGCACCTGGCCGATCTCGACTGGTACCAGGGCTTTCATGAAATCGTCCTCTACCCGGACGACTTCGTCAGCCCGCAGCGCCACCGCGACGCCAGCGGCGTGGTGCATGAATGGGATGGCGAACACAGCGGCGAGGCCTGGCAGCAAGGCCCCGTGATCCTGGCCTGGCCCGGGGTACAGGCCAGCGGCGGCTGGGACGGCTACAACCTGGTGATCCACGAGCTGGCGCACAAGCTCGACATGCTCAACGGCAGCGCCAACGGCCTGCCACCGCTGCACCGCAACATGCGCATCAGCGACTGGGCCGAGGCCATGCAGAGCGCCTTCGATCGGCTCAATGCCCAGCTGGACGCCGACCCGCAGGCCGAAACCGCCATCGACCCCTACGCCGCCGAAGACCCCGCCGAGTTCTTCGCGGTGACCAGCGAATACTTCTTCAGCGCCCCGGACCTGCTGGCCGGGGCCTTCCCGGCGGTCTACGCGCAGCTTGCGCTGTTCTACCGCCAGGACCCGCTGGCCCGCCTGCAAGCGCTGCAGAAAGATCACCCGGACTATCGCAACAGACCAAAAGGCGAACACATCGAGACCAAAGGCTAGGCATCCCGGCATAGCAACGACGGGGGAATATGCCTATAATCGCGCCACTTTTTTGGCCCACCCCTCGGGAGTCGCCCCATGAGCTACAGCAAGATCCCTGCCGGTAAAGACCTGCCGAACGACATCTACGTTGCCATCGAGATCCCGGCTAACCACGCGCCGATCAAATACGAAATCGACCACGACATCGATTGCCTGATGGTCGACCGTTTCATGGCCACCCCGATGTTCTACCCGGCCAACTACGGCTTTATCCCGCACACCCTGGCTGACGACGGCGACCCCCTCGACGTGCTGGTCGTGACCCCCTACCCGGTGGCCCCAGGCTCGGTTATCCGCGCCCGCCCGGTTGGCGTGCTGCACATGAGCGACGAAGCCGGCGGCGACGCCAAGCTGGTTGCCGTACCGCACGACAAACTCACCGTGCTGTACAAAGACGTCCAGGAATACACCGACCTGCCCCCGCTGCTGATCGAGCAGATCAAGCACTTCTTCGAGAACTACAAGGATCTCGAAAAAGGCAAATGGGTTAAGGTTGAAGGCTGGGGCGGCGCTGAAGAAGCCCGCGGCCTGATTCTCAAGGCGGTCGCGGCTTACCAAAAATAAGCTGGGACTACCCCCTAAAAACCGGCCACAAGCCGGTTTTTTTATGTCTGCCATCCATGGCAGCCACCCTTCGGGCCGTCGCTGCGCGACGTTAAAAACTGTTCCGGACAGTTTTTTATGCCTGCCCCCACCGCAGTCATTCTTCAGGCCGTCGCTGCGCGACGTTAAAAACTGTTCCGGACGGTTTTTTATGCCTGCCCCCACCGCAGTCATTCTTCAGGCTGGCGCTGCGCGACGTTAAAACTGTTCCGGACAGTTTTTTATGCCCGTAATCTGACCCGCCTATACGCCAACCACCTTGGTCGACTTGGCCCCGCCGCGCGTGCTGGTTAAGCTGCTGACCTTTTGCCCGAGCCTTTGCCATGTCTATGTCCGAGATTCTGCTGCTGGTGCTTGCCGGTTTTGCCGCTGGAGGGATGAATGCCCTGGCCGGTGGTGGCACGTTTTTCTCCTTTCCGGCGCTGCTCGCCGCCGGTCTGCCGCCGGTGACGGCCAACGCCACCAATGCGGTGGCGTTATGGCCTGCCAGCCTGGCTGGGGCCTGGGCGGCGCGGGGATCGCTGCGGCCGTTGGGGCGTTATCTGCTGCCCTTGTTGGCGGCGGGACTAGCGGGCGGACTGCTCGGTGGACTGTTGCTGCTGGTGGGCGGCGATGCGGTATTCGCCAAGCTGATTCCCTGGCTGCTGCTGGCCGCTACCGCGCTGTTTGCCGCCAGCCCCTGGCTTAGTCGCTGGTTAGCGGCCCGCCGCGCCGAGGCCGCGCAACCGCCCCACGGACCGCTGTCGCTGGG
>C687J35021_10001808_pt1 | contig 15725 bp, 11 predicted proteins | sample RifCSPhighO2_12_FD_35021 | JGI IMG/M metagenome (IMG submission 35021)
CCGCCAGGTCGAACGCCTGAGCGCCGACCCCAAGGCGTTTACCCGCGCAGTCGAGGCCGCGCAGGTGCCCGACGATTATCGTGACTGGGCGCGCAGCCTGGGCCTTTACCCGCTGTTCAAGCCGATCTTGCGCCGAGGCATTGCCGCCTGGCAGCAGGCCGACGCCGAGACCATGGCGCCCGCGGACGGCGCGCACTGGTTGAGCTACCAGCCGATTGCGTCGGTGGTGCTGCCGCTGCCGCTAACGCTGACTGAAGACGACCTGGGCCTGCCGCAGGCGGACCCGCAGCAACTCGAGGCGCTATTGGCCCGCCACGCCCCCTCGCTGAAAATCGCCCAAGCCAGCCGCAGTGACCGTATCGGCAGCCCGTATTACCGACATGACGGCAGCCGGGATTTCAATCCGCTGCATGCGCGTCTTTACCAGCACAGCAGCTGGAGTCAATTGAACGGCCGCTGGCACCTGCAACTGATCTACCAGCTCTGGTTCAGCCAGCGCCCCAAGCCCAATGCCCTGGATCTGTATGGTGGCGAACTGGACGGTTTGCTCTGGCGCGTCACCCTCGACCAACAGGGCAAGGCCCTGCTCTATGACAGCATCCACCCCTGTGGCTGCTGGCACAGTTTCTACCTGCCAGCGGACTCGCCCCTGCAAGTGCGCCAGAACGTCGATGAAGAAGCGCGCCGGACCCAACGCCTGAGCTTCAATGGCGATACGGCGGCGACCCTGTGGTTGAGCGCCGGCGAACATCGCCTGCACTGGGTCGATGCCCGCCGCTCGTCCTACCCGCCCGTGCACTACCAACGCCAGACGCTCAACCAATTACGCGAGCTGCCTCACCCGCAAGGCCGGCGCAGCCTGTACGCCAACGACGGCCTGGTGCCCGGCAGCGAGCGCCTGGAACGCTGGCTGCTGTGGCCATCCGGCGTCGCCTCGCCAGGCGCCATGCGCCAGTGGGGCAAGCATGCCACGGCCTTTATCGGCCGCGCNCACTTCGACGATCCACACCTGCTCGGGCGCTATTTCGAGTAACCCTGCACCGCGCTCCAGCGCTAAACTGCGGCCCCGACAAGGAGCCGCCGTGCCATTACACCTTCGTCTGTTGCTGCCGACCCTGGGCCTGGGGCTGGGCTTTGGCCTGGGTTTTATCCAACCCATAGGGCTGGCCGTCGGCCTGCTGTTCATCGCCCTGCTGCTGGCTGCCGACAAAGCACTGCCCGAGCGCCTGTGGTGGTGCCTCAGCCTGCTCGCCAGCATTGCCCTGGCCGCTCACCTGGTACCGGGTTTCGCACCCTGGCCATTGTCGATGCCACGGCAGATCAGCAGCGATGCCGCGCCTTACACCGTGCGCCTGTCCTGGGACAAATTACTGGTCGGCTTGACCCTGCTGGCCTGGTGGCTAGGCCAGGCCCGGGGGCGCGCACCACGAGCGCAACAAGCCTGGACGGTGGTGCTGCTGACCTTGGCCGGCATACCACTGCTGGCCTTGGCCCTGGATCTGGTCGGCTGGCAGCCAAAATGGNCGGAGCAGTTGTGGCTGTGGCTGGCGGTCAACCTGGGCGTGGCGGTCTTGGCCGAAGAGCTAGTGTTTCGTGGCCTGCTGCAGACTCGCCTGGTCGGCTGGCTGGGTATCTGGCCGGGCATCCTGCTGACTGCCGTGCTGTTCGGCGCCGTGCATGTGCCCTTCAGTCCGTTATTTGCCGTGGTCGCGGCTATCGCCGGACTGGGTTACGGCCTGGCGTTTCACTACAGTGGCCGACTGCGCGTGGCCGTGGCCCTGCACGGCGCAGTCAATCTGTCACACCTGCTGTTACTGAGCTATCCACTGCGCCTGGCCTGACCACGATCTGCATAGGCGCGAAGATCGCGGCCAATTGGCCATTGCGACGTAACTGCTCGAATAACCGGCCAAGTTGCGCCGCACTGATCGGTGCTGCGGGGCGCAGCAGCACCTGATGCTGGTAGCGCTGGTCGAGCCGTTGGGAAATCAGCAACTGCCCGGCGTATTGCCGATGACGCTCGAGAAAATCGCTGACATAGGAACGCGTGGCCAGGGCGATATCCGCTCGCCCATGCAGCACCATGAGCAAGTTGCTGTCGTGGGAATAGCTCAGGATCGCATTGAAGTTTTTCGCGAGGAANTGCGGCTCGGCGTTGAAGTCGGCAAAACCATAATGGTAGCCATTGAACAGCGCCAGACGCTTGCCTCTGAGCCGCTTGAAATAACCCTGNCCGCGCCCCGGCTCGACCCGCGCGACGAACACTTCGGCATCTTCCAGGCCCATGTCGACGACGCTGTGGGCAATACCCTGCCAACCCCAGGCCGGGTTTTCGAACATCGACATGTCAATCCGCCCCTCCTCGAAATCCCGGAAACGCCGGGGGATCGAAATAGGCCGCACGATGAAACGGAAATCGCTCTGCGCCCGGTTAAGCGCCTCGAGCAATTGCGGCAACAAGCCGGCATGCTGCGACTGCTCCGCCTTGAGCACATAAGGCGGGAAAAACGCGCCGCCGACATGCACCACTTGCTGGGCGGCAAGCGGCCCGGCAGCCAACAGCGCCATGCCTAATGCACACCCCCTGACCACCCTGTGCAGCAATCGCGACATATGCCCCCCGATACCCCTATTGGCGCGAGGAAAACAGCCTACCCCAGGAAAAGCTGACCGAACAGGGTGGCTTCAGAGGTTGTGAAAATATCGAGCGCCGTAGCCAGAGCGTCTCCAGGTGTTCGCGGCGAAGAGCGCTACGCATGCAGCGGGCGCCTGGGGACGGTCGCAGTAGGCGAGAGTTCTCAGTCATCTATCGGATGTTCCGGCACCACCAGGTGGTAACGATGGAGCAAGGCATCCAGTTGCCCATGACGGTTCAGCGCCAGCAGCAGAGCGGCGAACGTCTCTGGCGCCAGCGGTGACTGGGTACGGAACAGCGCNTGGTGCTGGTAAAACTGATCGACCCGCTGCGATACCAGCAAAGCCTTGCTGCGCTCGGGGTGACGACGCTGGTAGCTCTGCAGATAAGAGCGGGTAATCACGGCGATATCCGCCCGCTGGCGCATGAGCATCAGCAGGTTGCTGTCATGTGAGTAGGTCAACACCGCGGAAAAATTCTCGCGAAGGAATTGCTGATCCGCATTGAAGCCGGCGAACCCATAGTGATAGCCGTTGTATAGCGCCAGCCGTTTGCCCTTGAGCTGATCGAAATAGCCCTGGTCGCGTCCCGGTTCGGCGAGCGCGACATAGACCTCAGCATCTTCGACATGCAGATCCAAAGCGACATGCGCCGTGTCCTGCCACCCCCACCCCGGCGACTCGAACAGGATCAGATCGAAACGGCCACTCTCCAGGTCGCGGTAACGCCGGGTCACCGAGGTCGGCACCANNGTGAACTGATAGTCGCTCTGCAAAGCATTCAGGGCCGCCAGCAACTCCGGCAGCATGCCCCCGGGTGCGGCGCTTTCCGGTTTAACCACATAGGGAGGAAAATGGTAGGCGCCGACCCGCACCTGCTCGCCTGCCAGCACCGGCAAGGCGGTCGACAGACCCAGCGCAATCAGCAGTCCCCTGAATAGCACGCGCAAATCACCCACCTCGAAAGCGACACCAGGCCGTAAGCGGCTCCTTGTGTTAGCTGGGCGGAAATTCCCTAACCGCGGAAGTGCTGCCAAAAGGCCATTAGCGGGTATTGAACGCTCAAACCTCTTTGAGTACCAGCGAAAGTGCCTCTTCAGCCAGCTGATCCAGGCTCATCGGCCCTTCGGGACGGAACCAGGTAGTGGTCCAACTCAAGGCGCCGGTGAGGAAGCGGCGGAGGATGAAGGGATCGGCCTTGAAATATCCCTCTGCCCTGGCCTCGCTCAGGACATCCAGCCACAACTGCTCGTAAGTGTCACGCAACGCCAGGATAAATTGCTGGCTGGGTTCAGAAAGCGAACGCCATTCGTAAACCAGCACCGCCATGGCCTCGCCGGTGCCGCCCATGATCGACTGCAATTCGCAGCGGATCAGCGCCAGCACTCGCTCACGCAAGTTGCTCGCCTCGGCTAATGAAGCCTGCATCAGGGCGGTGTTGTAGCGGATGGTTTCCTCCATCACCGAACGCAGGATCTCGTCCTTGCTCTTGAAGTGGTGAAAGATGCTGCCGGACTGAATACCCACGGCGCTGGCCAGGTCGCGCACCGTGGTGCGCTCGTAGCCCTTGCTGCGAAACAGGTGCGCCGCGGTTTGCAGCAGCTTGCCGCGCGCGCTGTCCGGGTCGGTGATCTGCCCACTGGCCACCAGATCGCGCATCACCGCCTGAGCTTGTTGATCATCCACGCTAAATACTCTCCGGCTCTCTATAGGCCTTGGACAAAAACGCAATTACCGGCCATCTCCCGGATTATTTGCCCAAGTGCTTGTCGTTATTGGTGAAATTTATGCTGCGGGAGCTACCCAAGCAAGCGCTTGGGCATACTTTGCTTGAGAAAGATCGACTTCAGGGCTTTTCAACCAAGCGCTTGCTTGGTAGCCTTCGATTCATCCCATTCCCGTCTTGCGGACCCTTCCCATGAGCAAAACCGTACGCATCGGCTGCGCTTCAGCCTTCTGGGGTGACACCTCCACCGCAGCGGCCCAGTTGGTGCGCGGCACCGAGCTGGACTATCTGGTGTTCGACTACCTGGCCGAAGTGACCATGTCGATCATGGCCGGCGCGCGGATGAAGAAGCCGGACGCCGGCTACGCCAGCGACTTCGTGGAGACCCTCGCGCCGCTGTTGCAGGACATCGCGGCGAAGAAGATCCGTGTCATCAGCAACGCCGGCGGAGTCAATCCCAGCGCCTGTGCCGCAGCCTTGGCCGCAGCCTGCTCGGAGGCCGGGATCGATCTGAAGATTGCCGTGCTGCATGGCGACAACCTGCAGCCCCAGCTCGGCGAACTGGCCAGGACCGGTAGCGTGGAAATGTTCAGCGGCGCACCGCTGCCGCCCTTCTGCGTCTCGGTCAACGCCTACCTGGGCGCACCGGGCATAGTCGAGGCGCTGGAACTGGGCGCGGACATCGTCATCACCGGCCGCGTGGTCGACAGCGCGGTGGTCAGCGCCGCCCTGGTGCATGAGTTCGGCTGGCGCTGGCAGGACTATGACCAGCTGGCCCAGGCCGCCCTGGCCGGGCATATCATCGAATGCGGCGCGCAGTGCACCGGCGGCAACTTCACCGACTGGGACAGCGTGCCGGACTACGAGCACATCGGCTTCCCGGTGGTGGAAGTCGCCGCCGATGGCAGCTTCGTGGTGAGCAAACCAGAGGGCTCCGGCGGCCTGGTCACCCCCTTTAGCGTGGGCGAGCAGATGCTCTACGAGATCGGCGACCCACGCGCCTATTACCTGCCCGATGTGGTCTGCGACTTCACCCGGGTCATGCTTACCCAGGTCGGCGACAACCGCGTCGAACTGCACGGTGCCAGGGGCCTGCCACCCACCGACCAGTACAAGGTCAGCGCCACCTACCCGGATGGTTTCCGCTGCACCGCCAGTTGCCTGATGGCGGGCATCGATGCAGTGAGAAAGGCCGAGCGGGTCAGCCAGGCGATTATCAACAAGACCGCTGAACTGTTCGCCGAACGCGGCTGGGGCCCCTATAAGGAAGTCAGCATCGAACTGCTCGGCGCCGAGGCCACCTACGGCCGCCATGGTCGGCGCACGGACAGCCGNGAGNTAGTGATCAAGATCGCCGTGCGCCATGCCAAGAAGGACGCCTTGATCCTGTTCTCCCGCGAGATCGCTCAGGCTGCCACCGGCATGGCGCCGGGCCTGACCGGGATAATCGGCGGCCGCCCGAGCGTCTACCCGGTGATCCGCCTGTTCAGTTTCCTCACCGCCAAGAGCACCTGCGCCCTGGAGGTGGAAATCGATGGCGCACGTCGCCCGGTGGCCCTGCCGCGGCTCGATGCTTTCGATGCAACCCAGGTCGCCGCCGATATCGCCGCCCCGCTCCCAACCGGCCAGCCCGAGACCCGCGTGCCGCTGATCAAGCTGGCGGTGGCCCGCTCCGGCGACAAGGGTAACCACAGCAATATCGGCGTCATGGCCAGAAAGCCCGAGTACTTGGCCTGGATCGCCGCTGCGCTGACCGAGGCTAGCGTGACCGAATGGATGCAGCACACCCTCGACCCGCAGAACGGCAAGGTAACCCGCTGGTACCTGCCGGGCAGCCACAGCCTGAATTTTCTGCTGGAAAACGCCCTGGGCGGCGGTGGCGTGGCGTCCTTGCGCATCGACCCGCAAGGCAAGGCCTTTGCCCAGCAGCTGCTGGAATTTCCGGTGCCGGTACCCAGCGCTCTGGCGAAGACCTTGTAGGGTGGATCGGGGCGCGTAGCTGACGCTTCACCCATCCACCAGCTTTTGGTGGAAAACGCTTCGCGGTTTTCCACGGGCAGGCCAACCTGACTACGACTAGGACGATAAGAACAATGGCATACGACTCGATCTTCAAACCCGGCCTGTTCAGCGGCCAGACCATTCTGATTACCGGCGGCGGCAGCGGTATCGGCCGTTGCACCGCCCATGAGCTGGCCGCCCTGGGCGGCCACGTGGTGCTGGTCGGGCGCAAGCTGGAAAAACTCCAGGCCACCCGCGAGGAGATCCGCGAGGACGGCGGTAGCGCCAGCCTGCAGGTCTGCGATATCCGCGACGAGGAGTCGGTCAAGACCATGGTCAAGGCAGTGGTCGACGAACACGGGCAGATCCACCATCTGGTCAACAACGCCGGCGGCCAGTACCCCTCGCCGCTCGCCTCGATCAACCAGAAAGGCTTCGAGACCGTGGTGCGCACCAACCTGGTCGGCGGCTTCCTGGTCGCCCGCGAGGTATTCAACCAGAGCATGAGCCAGCATGGCGGCAGCATCGTCAATATGCTCGCCGACATGTGGGGCGGCATGCCCGGCATGGGCCATTCCGGGGCGGCGCGCGCCGGCATGGAGAACTTCACTAAAACCGCCGCCGTCGAGTGGGCCTATGCCGGGGTGCGGGTCAACGCCGTGGCGCCGGGCTGGATCGCCTCCAGCGGCATGGACACCTACGAAGGCGCGTTCAAGGCGGTGATCCCGACTCTGCGCGAGCATGTACCGCTGAAACGCATCGGCAGCGAGTCGGAAGTTTCCGCGGCCATTGTGTTTCTGCTGTCACCGGGCGCCGCCTTTATCAGCGGCACCACGGTGCGCATCGATGGCGCCGCCAGCCAGGGCAGCCGCGCCTTCCCGCTGTTCAAGGCCAAGCCGGGGCAGAGCCGGGCCTACAACGGCTTCCATCGGGCCTATTTGCCCGATGTGCTCAAGGATCAGGAGTAAGGCTATGCCGGTTATCCAATCCGAGATCGACGTGCACGGCGAAGACTTTGCCAACAACCGCGCCGCCATGCTCGCNGCGGTGGCGAGCTTTCGCGAGATCGAACGGAACTGCCTGAACAAGGCGCAGGCGGCCAAGGCCAAGTTCGAGAAACGCGGCCAGTTACTGCCGCGCGAGCGCCTGAACCTGCTGCTCGACCCCGGCGCGCCCTTTCTCGAGCTCTGTTCCCTGGCCGGCTACAAGCTGCACGACGACAAGGACGGGACTCAAGCGGGGGGAGGCATCATCTCCGGCATCGGCTATATCGCCGGGGTGCGTTGCCTGGTCAGCGCCAGCAACAGCGCGATCAAGGGCGGCACCATCTCCCCGACCGGCCTGAAGAAAACCCTGCGCCTGCAGCAGATCGCCTTCGAGAACAAACTGCCGCTGGTGGCCCTGACCGAAAGCGGCGGCGCCAACCTCAACTATGCCGCGGATATCTTCGTCGAAGGCGCGCGCGGCTTCGCCAACCAGGCGCGCATGTCGGCCATGGGTCTGCCGCAGATCACCGTGGTGCATGGCTCTTCCACTGCCGGCGGCGCTTACCAGCCGGGCCTGTCGGACTATGTGGTGGTGGTGCGCGGCAAGGCCAAGCTGTTCCTCGCTGGCCCGCCGCTGCTGAAAGCCGCCACCGGCGAGATCGCCACCGACGAGCAACTGGGCGGCGCCGAGATGCATGCCCAGGTCGCCGGCACAGCCGAATACCTGGCCGAGAACGACGCCGATGGCCTGCGCATCGCCCGCGAGATTCTCGCCATGCTGCCGTGGAACGCCCAGTTGCCGGCACGATCGCAGAGGACCTGGCGCGAACCGCTGTACCCGATAGACGAACTGCTTGGCCTGGTGCCGTTTGACGCGAAAAAGCCCTACGACGTGCGCGAAATCATCGCCCGCATCGCCGACGGCTCGCTGTTCCTCGACTTCAAGAACGAGTTCGACAACCAGACCGTCTGCGGCCATTTGCAGATCGAAGGCCAGCCCTGCGGCTTTATCGGCAACAACGGCCCGATCACCCCGCAAGGCGCGGCCAAGGCGGCGCAGTTTATCCAGCTGTGCGAGCAGAGCAACACGCCGCTCCTGTTCTTCCACAACACCACCGGCTTTATGGTCGGCACCGAGTCGGAACAGCTCGGGGTGATCAAGCACGGCTCGAAGATGATCCAGGCGGTGGCCAACGCCACTGTGCCCAAACTGACCATTGTGGTCGGCGGCTCCTACGGCGCCGGCAACTACGCCATGTGCGGCCGCGGCCTCGACCCGCGTTTCATCTTCGCCTGGCCCAACAGCAAGACCGCCGTGATGGGCGGTGCCCAGGCCGGCAAGGTGCTGCGCATCGTCACCGAGGAAAAACACCTGAAGGAAGGCAAAGAAGCCGACCCGAAGATGCTCGACATGCTGGAAAGCGTCACCGCGCAGAAACTCGACAGCCAGTCCACCGCGCTCTACGGCACTGCCAGCCTGTGGGACGACGGCCTGATCGACCCGCGCGATACCCGCAAGCTGCTCGGCTACCTGCTGGATATCTGCGCCGAAGCTGCCGTACGCCCCCTTAAACCAAGCACCTTCGGCGTGGCCCGTTTCTAACCCGTAGGGTGCGCGGGGCCGCCCAGGCCATGCGCACCATTCAAGATCGCGGTGCGCACAGCGCACCCTACAAGGAGAACAACAATGATCTTCACCCAGGAACACGAAGAACTGCGCCGCACGGTCCACAATTTTGTCGACCGGGAAATCAACCCGCACGTCGAGCAATGGGAGAAGGACGGCCGTTTCCCGATCCACGAGATCTTCAAGAAAGCCGGCGACCTGGGTCTGCTCGGCATCTCCAAGCCGGAGAAATTCGGCGGCATGGGCCTCGATTACAGCTATTCGATAGTCGCCGCCGAAGAGTTCGGCACCATTCATTGCGGCGGCATCCCGATGTCGATCGGCGTGCAGACCGACATGTGCACCCCGGCCCTGGCCCGTTTCGGCTCCGATGAGCTGCGCGAGCAGTTTCTCCGCCCCGCCATCACTGGCGAGATGGTCGGCTGTATCGGCGTCTCCGAAGTCGGCGCCGGCTCCGATGTAGCGGGNTTGAAGACCACCGCCAAGAAAGACGGCGACGACTATGTGATCAACGGCAGCAAGATGTGGATCACCAACTCGCCATCGGCGGATTTTATCTGCCTGCTGGCCAACACCTCGGATGACAAGCCCCACGTCAACAAGTCGCTGATCATGGTGCCGATGAACACCCCCGGCATCAGCGTCAGCCCGCACCTGGACAAGCTCGGCATGCGCAGCTCGGAAACCGCCCAGGTGTTCTTCGACGAGGTGCGCGTGCCGCAGCGCTACCGCATCGGCCACGAAGGCGCGGGCTTCATGATGCAGATGCTGCAGTTCCAGGAAGAACGCCTGTTCGGCGCGGCCAATATGATCAAGGGCCTGGAGCACTGCATCGAGGCCACTATCGCCTACTGCAAGGAGCGCAAGACCTTCGGCAACGCGCTGATCGACAACCAGGTCATCCACTTCCGCCTGGCCGAGCTGCAGACCGAGGTCGAGTGCCTGCGCGCCCTTGTCTACCAGGCCACCGAGCAGTACGTGCGCGGCAAGGATGTGACCAACCTGGCGTCCATGGCCAAGCTCAAGGCCGGGCGCCTGGGCCGCGAAGTCACCGACAGCTGCCTGCAGTACTGGGGCGGCATGGGCTACATGTGGGACAACCCGGTGTCCCGCGCCTACCGCGATGTGCGTCTGGTGTCGATTGGCGGCGGCGCCGACGAAATCATGCTCGGCATCATCTGCAAGCTGATGGGCATTCTGCCGGGCAAGAAGAAGGGCTGAGAGCGGAAACACCGTAGGGTGGATGTCGCTTTTTACATCCACCATGGCACCGCTCGGTGGATCGATGAAGCGCGATCCACCCTACGGCCGCCATCCCCTTGCGAATACATCAAGGAGCCTGCCATGGCCGATCTACCGAACACAGAAACCCTGCTGCTAAGCCTCGAGGCTGGCGTGCTGAACGTCACCCTGAATCGCCCGGACAGCCGCAATGCCATGAGCCTGGCCATGGTCGGCGAACTGCGCGCGGTGCTGGCGGCCGTGCAGGGTGACCTGAGCGTGCGTGCCATCGTGCTGCGCGGCGCCGGCGGGCACTTCTGCGCCGGCGGCGACATCAAGGATATGGCCAGTGCTAGGGCACGCTCTCAAGGTGAAGGGGGCGCCGACGCCTACCGCGCACTTAACCGCGCCTTCGGCAGCCTGCTGGAAGAAGCGCAGCGCACGCCCCAGGTGCTGATCGCCGTGCTGCAAGGCGCGGTGCTCGGCGGCGGTTTCGGCCTGGCCTGCGTCTCCGATATCGCCATCGCCCGGCAGGACGCCAGGTTCGGTCTGCCGGAAACCACCTTAGGCATTCTGCCGGCGCAGATCGCGCCCTTCGTGGTGGGGCGTATCGGCCTGACCCAGACCCGCCGCCTGGCCCTCACCGCCGCCCGCTTCGATGGCAGCGAGGCCGAGCGCCTGGGGCTGGTGCATTTCAGCGAGCCGGACGATGCGGCCCTCGAAGTGCGCTTGCAGCAGGTACTCGGCCAGGTACGCCAGTGCGCGCCCCAGGCCAATGCGGCGACCAAGGCATTGCTGTTGGCCACGGAAGGCCAAGCACTCGGCCCCTTGCTCGATAGCGCCGCCGAACAGTTCGCCGCAGCGGTGACAGGGGCCGAAGGTGTCGAAGGCACCCTGGCCTTTGTGCAGAAGCGCCCGCCCAAATGGACGCTATAACAGCAATAAACACAAGCTGTAGGAGCGAGCTTGCTCGCGATCAGCTAACGCCAGGATCGCCGGGACGCCGGACCGCAGCAAGCTGGCTCCTACAACAAGACCCCAGGATGAGGTTGAGCGCAGCGATACCCATCAGGCAGCCGCCAGAGCTACGCAAAGCAGGAGCACCGAATGCCCGCCTTTAACAAAATCCTGATCGCCAACCGCGGCGAGATCGCCTGCCGGGTGATGCGCACCGCCCAGGCCCTGGGCTACCGCACCGTGGCGGTCTACTCCGAGGCCGACAGCGAAGCCCGCCATGTGCAACTGGCCGACCAGGCCGTGTGCATTGGCCCGGCCCAGGTCAATCAGTCCTATCTGCGGATCGACGCCATCATCGCCGCCGCGCAGAAGACCGGGGCCGACGCCATCCACCCCGGCTACGGCTTCCTCTCGGAGAACGCCGACTTCGCCCGCGCCTGCGAGGCCGCCGGCATCGTGTTTATCGGCCCGACCGTGGAAGCCATCCACCTGATGGGCAGCAAGCGCCTGTCGAAGATCGCCATGCTGCAGGCCGGTGTGCCCTGCATCCCCGGCTACGAGGGCGCGGCGCAGGACGACGACACCCTGGCCCGCGAGGCCCAGCGCATCGGCTTCCCGCTGATGATCAAGGCCAGCGCCGGCGGCGGCGGCCGTGGCATGCGGCAGGTAGCAGAGGCCGGCGAACTGTTGGCGCAGATCCGCACCGCCCGCTCGGAAGCGCAGAACGCCTTCGGCTCGGGCGAGTTGATCCTGGAGCGGGCGATGATCCAGCCGCGCCATGTGGAAATCCAGGTGTTCGGCGACCAGCACGGCAACATCATCTACCTTGGCGAGCGCGACTGCTCGGTGCAGCGCCGCCACCAGAAAGTAGTCGAGGAAGCACCCTGCCCGCTGATGACACCCGAGCTGCGCCAGGCCATGGGCGCAGCGGCAGTCAAGGCGGCTGCCTCGGTGAACTACGTCGGCGCCGGCACCGTGGAGTTTTTGCTGGACCGCAGCGGCGAGTTCTTCTTTCTGGAAATGAACACCCGTCTGCAGGTCGAGCACCCAGTGACCGAGCTGATCACCGGCCAGGACCTGGTGGCCTGGCAGATTCGCACAGCCTCCGGCCAACCGCTGCCGCTCAAGCAGGAGGAAATCCGCCTGACTGGCCACGCCATGGAAGTGCGCCTGTACGCTGAGGATGCGAGCCGCAATTTCCTGCCGCAGACCGGCCGCGTGCTGCGCTGGGAGCCGGCACTGCTCGACGGCATCCGTATCGACCACGGCCTGCTCGAAGGCCAAGTTATCAGCCCGTTTTACGACCCCATGCTGGCCAAGGTCATCGCCTATGGCGCGACCCGCGAGGAAGCCCGGCGCAAGTTGCTGCGCGCGGTGGAGGATTGCGTGCTGCTGGGCGTCAATGGCAACCAGCGCTTTCTCGCCAACCTGCTGGGGCACCCCGAGTTCGCCGCCGGTAACGCCACCACGGCCTTTATCGCCGAGCATTTCGCCGCCGACCCGAGTCTGCGCCCAAAACCGCCAACCGCCGGCGAGCTGGCGGTGGCCGCCGCCCTGCTCTACCAGCAATCGGCCAATGCCCGCGCCCACCAGAGTGGCCTGGCCGGCTGGCGCAATGCCGGTAGCGCGCCCTGGCGCTTCGTGCTCAAGTGGGGCGAGCAGCAGTTCGAGATCGAATTGGAGGTGCTGGCCGACGGTGCGCAACCCAGCCTGCTGGCCAAGGTCGGCGAGCAGTCGATCAGCCTCAGGCTGCTGTCCTGCGACGGCCGCTGGGCCACTCTCGAGCTGGACGGCATTCGCCAGCGCCTGGCCTATCATTTGGAAGGTGACAAGCTCTGGCTGTACGGCCACAACGGCAATCTTGAATTCACTGACATTACCCACCTGCCGGTCAGCAGCGCCGCAGGTACCGGCTCCGGCAACATCAAGGCGCCGATGGATGGCGCCATAGTCGAAGTACTGGTCGAGCAAGGCAGCCAGGTCAGCAAGGGCCAACTGCTGCTGGTGCTGGAGGCGATGAAGATGGAACAGCCGCTCAAGGCCAGCATCGACGGCGTGGTCCGGCGGGTTGGCGTAAGCCGCGGCGATCAGGTGAAGAACCGTCAGCTATTGGTAGAAATCGAAGCCGCCGCGCCATGATCCCGTAGGGTGCGCCATGCGCACCACTGATCGCCCACGGTGCGCACGGCCTAGGCGGCCCCGCACCCCCTACGCAATGCACGAGGAGCCTCACCATGTCACTGCAAGGCAAAACCCTGTTCATCACCGGCGCCAGCCGTGGCATCGGTCGCGAAATCGCCCTGCGCGCGGCGCGCGACGGCGCCAATATCGTCATCGCGGCGAAAAGTGCCGAGCCCCACGCCAAGCTGCCGGGCACCATCCATTCGGTGGCCGCCGAGGTCGAAGCCGCCGGCGGCAAGGCCCTGGCCCTGCAGCTGGATGTGCGCGACGAGGTGGCGGTAAAGGCCGCCATGGCCCGGGCCGCCGAGCACTTTGGCGGCATCGATGGGCTGGTCAACAACGCCGGTGCGATCAAGCTGGTGGGGGTGGAACAACTCGAACCCAAGCGCTTCGACCTGATGTTCCAGATCAACACCCGCGCGGTGATGGTCTGCAGCCAGGCCGCACTGCCCTTCCTTAAGCAGAGCGCCAGCGGGCATATCCTCAACCTGTCGCCGCCGCTGAATATGCACAGCAAGTGGTTCGCCCAGCACGGCCCCTACACCGTGACCAAATACGGCATGAGCATGCTGACCCTGGGCATGAGCGAGGAATTCAGGAAATACGCCATCAGCGTCAATTCACTGTGGCCCAAGACCATGATCGCCACCGCCGCCATCGAGTTCGAGCTGGGCAGTCGCGAGGCGTTCAAACGTGCACGCACCCCGGCGATCATGGCCGATGCCGCCCACGCCATCCTGACCAGTAGCGGGCGCAGCATCAGCGGACGCCTGTTGATCGACGAGGACATCCTGCGCGAACAGGGCCAAAGCGAGTTCGAGCAGTACCGTTTCGATCCCGCTGGCGGCACGCTGATCCCTGATCTGTTTGTCGACTGACAACCATCCCCGACCGCCTACTGCGACCGTCTCCAGACGCCCGCTACTGACGTTGCGAACGCCTGGAGACGGTCTCGCCACGGCGCTCGATATTTTCACAACCTCTGAGCGCTAACCTGCACCGCCTGGGGATTTCGCCAGTGAGCCTTGCCTCGATCCCTGGCAGTGGGGTGAATCTGCCGCTTACAACGCGAAGAACCTAAAAAGCCCTGGACCCGTCAAGTGTTGGGCCTGCCCAAAAACAGAGCTATCAACGGTTAACGGGTACATCACCTGAAAAAAAAACCGCGACCCAAGGGCCGCGGTTTTTTTAGTGCTNCGCCTGTCTGTCAGGCCTTGTTACGCAGCTTCTCCGGGTTGATCAGGAAGCGTGCCAGTGCCGGCAGCAGCCAGATCGCGCCGATCATGTTCCAGAGGAACATGAAGGTCAGCATCAGGCCCATGTCGGCCTGGAACTTGATCGCCGAGAAGATCCAGGTCGCCACACCGATCGCCAGGCAGACACCGGTGAACAGCACGGCCTTACCAGTCGATTTGAGGGTCTCGTAGTAGGCATCCTGCAACGACAGCCCCAGGCGCAGGTAGGTTTCCATGCGGCTGTAGATGTAGATGCCGTAGTCGACACCGATGCCGACGCCCAGTGCGATCACCGGCAGGGTCGCCACCTTGACCCCGATGCCCATGTAGGCCATCAGCGCGTTGCCCAGGATAGAGGTCAACACCAGCGGTAGCATCACGCACAGGGTGGCGGCAATCGAGCGGAAGGTCAGCAGGCACATGATGCTCACGGCGGCATAGACCGCCACCAGCATGGTGGTCTCCGACGCGGCGATCACCTCGTTGGTGGCCGCTTCGATACCNGCNTTACCGGCCGCCAGGATGAACTCCAGGCCTTCCTTGTTGGTTTCCTTGGCGAAGTCTTCGACCACCGCGACCGCACGNTCCAGGGTTTCGGCCTTATGGTCGTTGAGGAACACCAGCACCGGCGCTACCGAGCAATCGGCGTTGTACAGACCGTCGGCCCGCGCAATCGAGTTGTTCAGCACGTCCTGGTTACGCGACAGGGTTTCCCATTTCAGGTTGCCCTCGTTCATGCCCTTGATCACCTGACGCGACACCGTGACCATGGAGATGGCCGACTGCACGCCCTCGGTGTTTTCCATGGTCCACATCAGCTGGTCCATGGCCGACAGGGTCTGGTAGGTCGAACAACCTTCCGATCCGGTCTTGACCATCACCACCAGCACGTCGGAGCTGGTCGAGTAGTTGCGGATGACGAAGTCGTTATCCAGGTTGTAGCGCGAGTCCGGATGCAGCTCGGGCGCGCCCTGATCGAGGTCGCCGATCTTCAGGTTCTGGCCATACCAGACGCCACCGGCCAGAGCCACCACGGCAATCAACACGGACACCGGCGCCACCATCGGGTGGGCGAAGTTGGAAATCAGACGCCAGACCGGATGACCCTTGGACGCCTCTTCACGGCTGATCCTGACCGCCTTCTTGCTGATGCCGAT
>C687J35021_10001809_pt1 | contig 15724 bp, 28 predicted proteins | sample RifCSPhighO2_12_FD_35021 | JGI IMG/M metagenome (IMG submission 35021)
TCAGCCAGGTTGATGTGAAGAGCGTGGAAGGAGGAGATGAGGTGCGTGTGGTGGCACCGGGCCTGAGGAAGGATGACTTCACTGTCCAGGTCGTCGATCGGACACTGAGCATCTCATACTCATCCCAGCTAGATGGAACGCCGCGTTCGTTTGAGAGACAATGGCAACTACAGCCAAGTCACTCGACTGACGGAATGAATGCAATGTATGAGGCGGGTGTGCTGTATGTCTTCATCCCTACGACGCAGGAGCAGGGCTCCGCCATCACGATAACAGTCAAGTGAGTGTGGCTGCATGCCGATGCAGTGCAACGAATGCCCTAGCCGTTGTTCAATGGTGGCATGATCGAACGGTTGCCTGGGTCCCCTGCCCTGACATCGCTCCATGAGCTGCAGGACAGGTGGGCCCAGGTGCTTGATTGGGTGCATCGTTCGACGAGCCAGGTCTACGAATACAGGATGCTTTTGAACAACGAGTCGATGCTCGTCAACGACGGAAAGCTCAGATCAAGGGCCCGAGAGACTGCGCAGCAGAGGTTTGAAGCCAGACTCGCTGAGATCGATGAGACTGAACTCTGCTTCAAGAGGGCCCATGATGACATCGTCTCCACGCTCGATCATGATGCGTTGATCGATCGGGCGGTCTCCATCCTGCCCATGCTGCGTGAGATGGCGAGCCTTGAGGGCGTGGAGAAGAAGGCAAGGGACCTGAAGAGACGGCTTGACAAGTCCAAGTCGAGGCTGCCGCAGTCGATGATGGTCGGTGCATGTCCAGATGAACGCGTCACGGGCGTAACCCGTGGGGAAGGAGCAGGTGAGGAAGGGAACGACGGGACTGGGGAGCTACCTCAAGCAGATAGGCCGCAGGAAGCTCCTGACGCGTGAGCAGGAGGTCGAGCTATCACAGCGGATGGAGGGCATGCTCATCGGCCCAGGTGGGTTGCAGACGCCTGTGGGCCTCGCGGGACAGAAGAGGGCGAAGGACCTGATGATCGAGTCGAACCTCAGGCTTGTCGTCTCAATCGCAAAGGGCCAGCAGAACAGGGGCTGCGACCTCGAGGACCTGATAGCTGAGGGGAACATCGGCCTCATGCGTGCCGTTGAGAGGTTTGACTGGCGCCGAGGGTTCAGGTTCTCAACGTATGCGTCCTGGTGGATACGACAGGCCGTGTGTCGTCATGTAGCGAACCAGGGCAAGGGCATCCGGATGTCAGGACGTGCCAGCAGCATAATGACCGACATGCAGGCTGCCAGGGCTGAGTTCATTGAGTTGAACGGCCAGGAGCCCACGCGCTCAGAGCTGGCTGATATCATGGGCGTAACGGAGGCGACAGTCCAAGCGTCACTGTCAGGCGTCCCAAGGCTCGTGTCGCTCGACGATCCGGTGGGCTCAGCTGACCAGCAACGGACAGTGAAGGACACCATCGTCGATGATGAGCTGATGTCACCCTTCGATGCACTGGACCACGCAGAGCTTGTGACGATGGTGTCGCAGGTGCTCGACGCGCTGTCGGATAGGGATGCTGCTATCCTGCGAATGCGTTTTGGCATATACGAGGACCCAACAGACCACGTTAGGTTTCCCATCACGCAGCAGGAGATGGACGAAATCCACAAGGTGCAGTGACACTCGACCGTTTCGCACATCAGACAAACACGACACACGGAGAAAGAAAGGATGTTGAAGCGTTACGCATCCGTCGATCCTGAGATCGGCGGGGATGACTACAGGATGATAGCATTGAGGCTCACATGCATGGGCCAGAGCATGGGTCACTCGAAGGTGAGAGGCGTAGTCTTGGGCGCGTTGGAGAGGTTCGCGACCGTCATGATGGCACGCCTGGATGCTGTTGGTAACCCAGCACTCGTGGCACGCGACCCACGCTTCCAGTCAGCCTTGGGCTGCATCATCCAGGACGTCTACGCACAGAAGCGTGGGCAGGGGCATAGTTAACTAGATGGCGTTCAAGCTTCAAACATACCTCAGGAGGACGGGCCAGACGCTGGCGTCATGGGCATCGTCATTGGGCATCAAGAGCGTCCGCGAGATGCAGGATGTGTGCATCAGCAAGGGGCTCTCACCGAGCGATGATGACGTGCGGTTCCTTGCCGAGCTGTTCGTTCCTCCGAAGCGCCTCGTCCAGGCTGTGCCGGCCGTTGAGCCAGCACCTGCTGATGCGCAGACCATAGTTGAGACCGACGATCATTCGCTCTATGTTGCGCCAAAGAGACGACGCCGGGGACAAGCAGATGATGAGACGGTCGCAAAAGAGACGAAGGAATAACTCTCAGACAGTTGATATGCAACGTCCCTATGAGACGCTCGCGACAAGGGATGCCACGATCCTCAGCGAGCTCATGCCCATGGTGTGTGCAGGCTTCCCCGTGACGTATCCGAACTACGTTAGGCTAAGGAATGAGCTGTCTGAGCATGGGCTGTCTGTCTTTGACAGATATCGTCGGCTAGAAGAAGCTAAGATACGATCGTCGAAGACTGTGAAATAGCCCACATAGCTGGTTTACAATGATGCCATAGGTCGTTGATGGAACTTGACGCTAGATGTGTGTTCCCGACATGGGCTGCATCCAGGATGTCAATATCTGCGACAATGAGAAGTGTAAACGGTGGCCTGCAGTTGTTATGATTGAGACCACAAGGCAGGCCATGCGAGCATCGCTCGCAGCAGACAGAAGGAGTGACCCAACGTGGTAGCTACCAACACATTCACCATCCGCAGCCTCATCCGCGCATTGAAGCGGCTTGAGCCGTGGCAGACAGCCCTCATCAGGGGCCGACACGGCATCGGAAAGTCGCAGGTAGCCTATATGATGGCGGAGCCGGAGCACTGGAACCTCCCCAGGGTGATCGAGCGCCGCATCTCACAGTTGAGTGAGGGCGACATGATCGGTCTCCCTGACCGCGGCGCTGTGCGCGTCCTCCGCGAGGATGAGAGGAAGGGCATCGCCGAGGTCGAGCACATCGACATGCATGAGTTCGACGATACTGCTGGCGGCTGGCGTGTGACGAAGTTCCTGCCCACCGACTGGTTCCTCGAGGCCATGCTCGGCCCTTGCCTTGTCTTCCTCGATGAGATCAACCGCGGAACGCCTGAGACCATGCAGACGACGTTCCAGTTCGTGGAGAAGGGTGAGCTCAACGGTCGAAAGATCCACCCGCGGTCGCGCATCATCGCGGCCGTGAACTACTCGAAGGAATACCAGGTCACCGCGATGGACCCTGCTTTCGTCAACAGGTTCTGGGTGGCCGACCTTGAGCCGGACAAGGACGACTGGCTTGCCTGGGCCCGTGGCCGTGGGCAGATCAGTGAGCAGGTCATCGACTTCATCGTCCAATGCAACAAGGACCACTTCGAGGTCCTGCCCGAGGACGCGGCAAAGATGGCTGACACGGAGATCCTCCCGTCCCGCAGGTCGTGGGAGCGCTTCGACAGGCACCTCAGGACGCCCGATGCTGATGGACAGCGTCTGCTGGACAGCCCGACCGATGGCCTGGTCTTTGACCTCGGAAGGGGCTTCGTGGGTCCAGATGCATCACGTGCGTTGGTCAAGTTCCTGGAGCTGAACGACTACAACGTCACGCCTGAGGACATCATGGACAGGTGGGATGAGAAGCTGGCCGCCCGTGTCAAGAGAATGCGTCCCGAGGACCAGGTCGCGCTCATCGACAAGGTCGGGCACCACCTGAAGTCGCGGGCCATCGTGGCGACCGATGAGCAGGGAAAGAACCTCGCTGGGCTCCAGAAGGTGCTGACGCCTGAGATCGGGTTCACGCTGTGGACCATGATGGCGAGCACTGGGATGGAGAACGCGAAGATTTTTCATAGATATCTCGGTAAACGTTTCATGTCCCAGCTCTCGGAAACTAAGATCGGTGCCTCTCTCAAGAAGGAAGAAGAGAAGAAGTAAGGCAGCACAAAGCGAATGAGTTTCACATGGCTGTGTCTTGGCATTATGCTTGTGCATGGCACAGGCAAGGGTCTCAAAGAAGAAGCATCACATCGTCTACAAGACGACATGTCTCGTCACAGGATGCTACTGCGTCGGAATGCACAACGATAAGGCATGAAAGGAGCATATAACATGTTTGACGTGTCGCCATCCTTGGGATGGGATGCAGCGAAGGATGCTGTCGAGAGGTCCAGCGTCCCAGAGCAGAGGCAGCTGCTGAGACGTGCTGTTGGGCTGTTCAAGGATGAGCCCGATCCGCGCAGCGTGTCGGGCCTGGCGTTGATGGATGTCATTGCGGGCATCGTGGGGCTGCTGCAACATGACGCAGCATGGTATAGGTCACGCTTCGACCTATCACTTCCGATGTTTGGCATCGGACCCAGCGAGGATGATGTCCTTGACAACGTGCCATGCATCTGGGTCTGGCATCAGATACCAGCAGAGAAGAAGGCACATAGCTGTGTGATGATCGATGCGCTGGGCAGGCATATCATCTCTTTGCATGCAGGTTGGATGCCCGACACAAAGGAAGACGTGTGAAGAGCGCGCTGGGGCAGAGCTGGAGGGCGTCAGGAGAGGTGGCCCTGTTCCTCTTCCATGTCGTGGCCTCCATGTTCATGTTGCCCTTCGCGTGCTGCGCACTGGGCAATGAGCTCTTGAAGCGTGCTGTGCTTGGGAGGTGCGTGCTGTGCGACTTCTACCGCACGCGCTGGCGGGGAGGCTGCGGAAAGGGCGTCTGTGTGCATCCTGTCACAGTGGGCGACGGGAAGAAGGACAATGCTGGCCGTGAGTTCTGGTAGGGAAAGGATGAGAGGAGATCGTGATGCCGATGACCATGAATGCAGACCGACTATCAATGATCGAGATGATGCTGTCTCAGGGATGGGGTGTTGCCAAGGATGTCGTTGAAGCTTTATCTGAGGACGCTCGCAAGGAGCTTCTTCGGGGCATGACGTGCATGTTCCTGGAGGAGACGGACCCAGACAGCGCCAGGGGCATAGCCCTCGCCGTGTGCATCGCCCAACTTGTCAAGACGCTTCCACACGACAAGGTGTGGTTCGATGCCATGGTGAAGGGTGAGGTGTCCAGCAGCGTTGATCTCCTGTTTGAGAGGGTGCCCGGGTTTTGGGCGTTGAACGCCGCATGTGCAGCGGGCGGGCGGCAGGCCATCATCATGCACAGGTATGTCTCACTCGCTGTCAGGCCCATCCTGTGGCCCGATAATGCTTGAATGTCATCGGTTGAGAGGGATGTAGCATGCTTGACATACTTGCCGCAATTGGGTCAATCATCATTCCTGTCATGTTTATCGCTGGTTGCGTCGTTATCTGTGTCTGGGTTATTGATAGCCTCATGTGAGAGATGTATGACAGCGTGATGCCCTGCACACATGGTCCATTGGGTTCATCATCCCTGACCCATGGGTCCCGTGTGCTGCATCCTGTGTGCTTTGGGGCCGATTGGGAGGCCGATGACATCCTTTGGCCCGCAAGGCACGCTGATCCGCGGACGGCGTTGATGTCGCAGCTGTCGTTTGTGAACAGACGTGCAATCTTCAAGAGGGATGGGATAGGATAGACCATGATGAATGATGACCCTGCTTTGACGGCCAATGATGCTGTTGTCATTGACGAAGTGCCCGTCGATGCTGTCAATGAGAACGATGGGTCCCTGCCCATGCATGAGAGGGGCACCGGCGTCTCCACCCCGGGGCGCGTCCCGATGCCCAGAGACTTCACAGGCAAGCTGCCCGATGAGTTCGTCCAGGAGTGGGTGAGGAAGGGCGAGGAGTTCATCGCGCTCTGGAACGAGTGCCTGTCGTTCGACCTCGTCGTGCCCTACCTCATCGACCTGGGCTACGATGAGCCGTTCTTTGGGTCCCTGTCACGTCGCATCATGAAACTGAGGTCGGCTGAGGTCCCGACGGCGGGCGTCTGCGTTGATCGCGGCCAGCTGATGATGCTCTGGAACCCAATCTTCTTCAAGAAGGGTCTCGACGAGTGTCACATCCAGGGCGTCCTGAAGCATGAGCTGTATCACGTCATCCTGGAGCACATCACCAGCCGGCGTCAGACGCCCCACGTCCTGTGGAACGCGGCCACAGACCTGGCGATTAACTCACTCATCCCGCGGCAGGAGCTGCCTGACTGGTGCCTCCACGCGGGTGAGATGTATAAGCCTGCGAAGGCGCCCCCCGACTGGAAGCCGGGCATCATGGCCCGCATCATCAAGGGGCTGCCCAAGAACCAGAGCTCTGAGTGGTATATGAACCAGTTCCTCATGGACCCTGAGGTGCAGCAGGCCATGGCCAACGCTCGTGCTGCCGCAGGGCAGAGACCCAAGCAGGGTGAGGGCGATGGTGGAGGCGCGGGTGGCCCTGGACAGCCTGGCGATGGTCAGGACGGGGGCCAAAAGAGCAACGACGGTGCATTCGAGGACGAGCTCAGGAGGGAGCTCTATGGTGACGGCGGGGGCCAGTTCGACGACCATGACATCTGGGACAGGCTGACAGAAGAGCAGCGCGACGTGATGCGTGAGCATGTGCGAGGCCTGTTCAGGGACTGCGTCCGCGAGGCTGAGAGCAACGCAAAGGGCTGGGGCAACATGCCCGACAGCATCAGGGCGCACCTGAGGAAGGTGCTGTCACGTGAGATCGATTGGCGTGACCTGATCAGCAGGTTCGTGGGCAGGTCAACGACGACAAAGACTACGTCGTCCATCAAGCGCGTGAACAGGCGCTATCCATGGGACCACCCGGGCAGGAAGCGTGCCCACAGCGCCCGGCCCGTCTTTCTCATGGACCAGAGCGGATCGATGCGTGATGAATGGGTCGAGCTGCTGTTTGCTGAGGTCAGCAACATGGGCGTCATCACTGAGTATGACATCGTCCCGTTCGACCACACAGTCGATGAGGAGAACGTGCAGAGGGTGCGGAGGGGCACGCAGCCCAAGCTTGTGAGGACGAGGTCGGGTGGGACGAACTTCAGCGCTGCGGTCGAATGGGTCAATAAGTGCCCAGGACGTCACGACGTGGCATTTTTGCTGACGGATGGCGAGTGCTTCTCACCCGTCAAGTGCAACATCCCACTGGCATACATCTTGGCGCCGGGCTGCCAGCTCCACTTTGAGCCCCCCGCCGGGACGATCGTGATAAACATGACTGACACTCGGAAGGGCTAACAGGCATGTGTGAGTACGTGTACGCAGCATTATTTGCTGCATTCATGGTCGTGATGGTCGTCGTCGTGCTTGTGCTTGATGTTGTTGAGAGACGCGCAAAGAAGCGAAAGCAAAAGAAACAGGAGAACACGTGGATCTGAACGATGATATCGTCTTCACTGATGGACAGACGTGGCACCTGGGCGATTTGCTGGTCCTTAAAGCTCACTCAAGACGAAGTAATGTGATAGATGGACATCTTAGAGCTGTTTTGACTGATGAGCCACTCATTCTCTTGGGCTTCTCTGGAGTAGGAATATGTAGACAGGCACAGTTTATGTCAGCACGCTATGGCCTATGCTGGAGAAACGTCTGGCGAGACTTTAGAGACAACGTATCGCTTGTTCAGAGGCTTGACATGAACCCTGGAGCGTTCCATGCTTAGGATGGTGCTAAGGGCTGGAGATGCCTTGCTCCTTTCAGCTGGAAGGGCGATGCTGTGGTGTGCGTTATTCGTGGCCATGGCATGGGCAGAGATCGACGGCCCCAGGAGAGGTGACGAATGATGGGCTTTAGGAACAGCAACCAGGATGCACGCATCCGCGTGAGGTCAGAGGGGGCGTCGATCGCCGTTGATACGGCATACAGGGACCCGGGGACGCTGCAGGCACGGGCCGATGTGCGTGAACGTTACGACGTTGAGACGGGGAGGTCATTGACGGGCCTGTCCGTCAGGACAGCAGGAGGCAGGAGCATCCGCTTCACGGGCTCCGAGGCTCGGACGCTATATCGCATCCTGGATGAGGCCGTGAACGGTTCGAGGGTGTAACACATGAGGGCAGCAGAGCTGTGTCCGGGCGGCCTGTGTAGCAGCTCTGCTGTCTCTGTGATAGACTCACAGGGTAGAACCCATCTCTTCTCTGACGACAAACCGTTGTGGACAGCGTTGTTCATCAGACGTTATCACGTTAAGTGGGGGTTGGTCGGTCCGTATGAAGAGTTTCTGTTCATCTCGCCCCAACTCGGGGTGATGAAGGTGACCACAACAAGCCTGCAATATATCATGTTTGTCCAATCGCTAGACGATTGTGTGGAGTGAATGCAATGCTGCTTGACCTCCCTTCTACGCTCATCCCAGGCGCCCTCTATGCCCTAGAGGGTGAGATTGGGCTCACAACAGAGACCACGCCCCGAGGAAGGTCTCAGCACTTGCTGTTACGTATTGGTGCGATACGTCATGCATCGGTAGGACAAGTGGAACCGCTGGTCTTTATCAAGACTACGTTGGCTGGAAAGAACGCGCCAGGCATGTCAATGCACTGGTTCATGTCGAGGCTGGGTCCGTGCTACAGGAACACGCTCCCTACGAGCCTTTATCTCGTGCAGGAGGTCGCTGATGCCGACAGTGAATGAGATTGAGAGAAGGTTTCTTGTGAAGGAGATCGATCTCAAGCATCGTGCACTCAAGGACAACAACGTCTGGAACGGGTGTGAGGTCCATCTCACGCAGGGCTACCTTGACATCCCGGGCAGCATGCGCGTGAGGTCATACACGTTCAGGGGCACGGGCCTCCAGAGGCATGAGCTGACGAGGAAGACGGGCAAGGGCCTCCTTCGGGTTGAGCAGAATGCAGACATCTCTGCCGAGGCTGCGCAGATGCTGCTGGGCTCGACGCCCTTCACGATCAGCAAGACGCGCCGCATGTGTGATGGGTGGGAGGTTGACTTCTTCCACGGGCGGCTTGAGGGCCTCATCATGGCAGAGAAGGAGCTCCAGCATCCCGACGAGCCTTGTCCCATTCCGCCCTGGATAGCAGATGCTGTTGAGGTGACAGACTTCATCAGCAACAAACAGCTCGCCCGAGCCGCGTTCCTGCTGTCATCTGATGAGCCTCTCTCTATCCTTGATGCGCGTCGTCTCAGGCGCGTGGTCCTGACGGGTGCACCGTGCTCGGGCAAGAGCGCGTTCGTGGAGCAGTTCAGGGGGACGCCTGGGTTCCATTGTGTGCCAGAGGTTGCGACGATTGTCATGGGGCAGCTCAATGTCATGCCCGAGTCAGGAGCAGCAAGCTTCCAGCGGACGCTCTACCGCATGCAGCACCTGTTCGAGGACGCTGCTGAGGTCCAGGCCCAAAGGGACGGCAACGGGACNGTNNTCATNGACNGNGGGTCGCTNGATGGNGCCGCNTTCATGCCGGGAGGGCTGGATGAATACACAACCCTCGTTCAGACAGACGCTCTGTCGGAGCTCGGCAGGTATGACGCTGTCATCTTCCTCAGGCTGCCCCCGCGTGATGTGTGGGAGAGGAACAGGGCGAACAATGCAATCAGGCGTGAGACGTGGGAGCAGGCCCTCGTGCTTGAGGAGAGGCTGCTTGATGTGTGGTCCAGGCATCCCAACCTCATCGTTGTCGGAGGCAGGCCCACGTGGGAGGAGAGGTTCGCTGACATCATTGGACATGTCAGCTGCAGGTTGTAGGAGCGTCAGATGAATGAGAAGTTTGATGTGGGAGACCTTGTCGGCATAGTGGGTGTCAGCTACAACGGGCTGTCTGACGACGGACACCTCCTGAATGGAGGATACTGCGATGTGGGTTGCCAGTGCGGCGCCTCGCCACCCGCACACCACATGCTTCTGCTATACATGGGCAGCGACTACAACTACAAGCATTTCGAATCTATCCATTGGTTCCTGACGCAGACGGGGGAGCGCTGCTGGCGATACTCGACAGAGCACCTCATACTCGTGTCATCACATGATGGGATGCTATGACGTTGGGCTTGGGCGTAGAGATGCAGCCCGGTGACCTCGTGGGTCTCGCTGGCGTCAGGACAGTCTCATTGCAGACAGATGGGTGGTTGTCTAACTGTAAGATGTGTGTGGGATCGTGTGGATGCTGGTCGGGGCAGCCGCATGTGTGGTTGCTGTATCTGGAGCGTAAAGGATACTGTAATTACTTCCTGACATCTGCGGGCTCAATCTGCTTCCGCTACGGAAGCAGGCGTGAGTATGTCGTGGTCTCCAGAGACAGGATATTGTGATGACGAAAAGTGCTGCAGACATCAAGTCGGGAGACCTTGTGGGTGTGAGATCGGGGAGCATGTTTGAGCTGGACCCAGAAGGGCACCTGATGAATGGGTTCTGTTCAAGGGTTGGCTGCACGTGCCACCATGAAGAGGGTGGGGTGGTGCACATGCTGTTGCTCTACATGGGCCCTAGCACTCACATTGCCGATGTTTCGGGTCCAGTCCATACGTTCCTGATGCCGACAGGACAGGCATGCTGGCGCTACGGATACAACAACCTGACGCTGGTCTCATCGTTGGACTAGGATGTTCGCCCTTACTGGGACGCTACGTTACGACATCATGCTGGGCTACGGACACAGGCTCGTCGTTGATGTTGAAAGGGACGTCGCGAGGTTCTATGCAGCATTGGTCCCAAGGAGCGTGGGCATCAGGTCGCAACGCTATGCGCCCCATGTGACAGTCGTCAGGCTTGAGACGCCCAGCATGATGTCTGCATGGGGCATGAGGCAGGGCCAGCGTGTGAGCATGTGGTATGACCCGTACGTCTACAACGACGAGAGGTATTACTGGCTTCGCGTGCACTCAGATGAGCTTCTTGACGTCAGGAAGGAGCTCGGGCTGCCATCATCGAGCAGGTTGAGCAGGCCGCCTGACGGCGTCGAGTGCTTCCACATGACGATAGGGAACACAAAGCCATGAGCAAAAGAGAGAAGCTGAGGCTTGCGCAGCTGGTCCAGGGCGACCTGCTGCAGCTGCGTTGCTACGATGCATCACGACTAGAGATCGGTGACAACGAAGGTCACCTGTGCGGAGACATCTACGATCCTGAACGTCATGACCTCTTCGACGCCAAGCGCTTCGACAGGTGCACCGCACTCGTCCCGTTCATCTACCTGGGTCCTCATGATGTCAAGCATTCCAACACAGCAGCCAGGCTCCTGTCACCCACACACGGTGTCTGCTGGCGTTATGTGTGCCATGCCCTAGAGCTGGCGCAGCCCGTGTCAGCGTGTGAGGAGGACCAGTGACATGCATATGAATGAGCTACACAACTACAAGAGCCCGACGGGTGAGGTCTGGAACGCGGGTGACCTGTGTGCGCTCACGATCACTGGCCCATTTTCTCTACGTGTAGAAGTTGAATACGTGACCCAGGGTCACCTTATCGGGGCCACTGGTGGCTTGGATGAGCCCCTCATCTTCTTGGGTGTGTCATACAACGATGACTACAGCCGCTTGATCGCGTATCTCTTGTCTTTTAGGTTCGGTGCGTGTTGGAGGTTTGTGTGGTCCGACCAGACGGGTGGGTTGAAGCGTGTCCAGCAGCTGCAGCCTGATGTGTCGTCGCAGTGAGTGAAGGCCGAGGAGAACGTAACATGGACAGCCTCATATGCAACGGAGAGACATGGGCGGTCGGTGACATGTGCAGCTATGATGGTAGAAATGCCTTAGGCCAGTTTTGCATCGACCAACACAACAGCTGGTATCCCAACCACCTGCTAGGCAGGCCTGCTATCCCAGAGCCCCTCATCCTCATGGCGATAGAGCGGCATGAGATACTCACGGCTGCACACGTCGTGTGGTTCATGTCTGTGACGTTCGGGCTGTGTTGGCGCTTGGTGTGGCCGGATGATGCAGACGATGTCGTGCTATGTCAGAAGCAGTCTGAGACTGCACCATGATGGTGCCCAGGCTTGAACAGTTCCTGCAATCACGTGATGAGACGTGGCATGCAGGCGACCTGTGCGCGTTTGTGGAAGTGCACGGTGTGGACCTCACGCCGTATGTGGATGAAGAAGGTCACCTCCTTGGCAGTCCTATTGAGCCCATGCCCCTCATCTTTCTGGGCGTCTGTTGGTCAGAGAACAGAGAATACAGGAAGGTATGGTTCATATCGCCCGTGCACGGTCCCTGCTATAGAATCATCAATGACGCATCAAGGGGTCGGGTGCATCATGTGAGTCGGGCGCAGACGATCGCTAGCGTCACAAGGAGCATGCATCATGACACATGATATGCCTCTTCCGGGCGACCTGCTTATGTTCGCCACGAGCAATTGGTCAGTGCCTGACATGAGGCCCAACGGTTTCCTCTATGCCCGCCATACGTTGACATCGAACAATCAGCTAGCTGATTGCTTTGAGCCAGTCATGATGCTATGTGACGAGGAGACGACGGGTCGCGTTCACCTGCTATCTGCTAGGTTTGGTCTGTGCTGGTGGTGGCGAGATTGGCTATTGTATCGTCATGTCGGCGCCTAGCCTGGCTCATTGGGGTGCAGCCACTTAGAGCAGCTGGTGACAGCTGGTGACATACATGGGTGATAAGCTACAGCCGGGTGCCCTGCTTGCGTTAGTCATGAAGCCTGGGTTCATGCCCGCTGCGACAGATGACGGGCAGCTGTATGCACAGGGGCTCATAGGTCTAGCTGCGCCGTGGTTGCAGAGGCACGTTGAGCCTATGATCCTGCTTGGCCGTGAGCTGATCCAGTCGCGTGTATCTTATAAGCTCATGCTGCTGTCAGCTAGTCTAGGCCCATGCTGGTGTTGGAACTTGGTATTGAGTGATGATGACATATTTTCATGTCGCCTCATCGTGGTGAGAGCCCATCCAGGTGGAGCAACTAATGGATGACATCAACCTGGATGGCTGCATCATTGAGGCGGGCGACCTTCTGGCGTTCAATGCTCCCGCGTGTGTGGAGGACGACCAGCTCCTGCATGATACTTCTTTTGGTGTGTATGTGACAGAGCTGCTTATCTACGTGGGCGCTGAGAGGTTCCCAGGAAAACCAGACTCGAGGTTCTGGTTCCTGTCCATCAGGTTCGGCCTGTGCTTCAAATGGACGAACAGCTACCTGACGTTGGTGCAGCGAAGGGGATGGTGATGCACTAGACATAGAAGCATGAGCATGATGTAATCTGCATGAATTTAGAGTGAAACATCTGGGCATGTCCTATTAGGATGATGCCACCATCGGTTTTAACCCAAGGAGGATGGAATTGAGCGACAATCGAACACAGAACGAACTTGTTCTCTCGCCAGGTGAATTTGCATTGAGCCAGGACACCACATCAGGCATCCTGAAGTGCATCACAGGCCCTGGGATTTTGCAAATTACTGGGCAGGAAACGCCCGTAGCGTTTGACCCAAAGACGGGTCGCTTTGCTCGCTGTGATCTGGCTACAGCTGTCCAGCAGTTTGCGCTTGCGAAGCAGGGCCAATATATGGTCCTTTCAAATCCGGCGCAGAACGGAAAGCAACCTGTCGTCAAGGAGAAGAGCGCAGCCGCTGAGCTCAACATGGGTCAGAAGGTCAACATCCAGGGACCCATCACGTTTGCACTGTGGCCCGGCCAGAGCGCGACAGTGATTGAGGGCCACAACCTCAGGTCGAACCAATACCTTCGTATCCGTGTCTACGATGAGGATGCTGCTCGTGAGAACTGGACGAAGGGTGTCGTGAAGGCTGCGCAGATCGCCGGTGGCGCGTCTGATGATGCTGACGCTGGAAAGGGAAAGGCGCAGACAAAGGGACACACTCAAAAGGGCCTCTTTGAGGCAGTGCCTGGTGACCTTGCTGTGGGTAAGCACTACATCGTTCGAGGCGATGAGTTCTCGTTCTACATCCCGCCGACAGGCGTCGAGGTCGTCACGGATGACAACGGGTCCTACGTTCGTGATGCCACCACCCTTGAGCGCCTTGAGTATTGCATCCTGATCGATGAGAACGGGAGCAAGCGCTACGAGCAGGGACCTAAGGTCGTCTTTCCGACGCCGACGGAGAGGTTCTTCGAGGAGCAGGAGAAGGGGCAGCGCATCTGCTCGTTCAAGCCCATTGAGCTGAATGAGATACAGGGACTACACGTCAAGGTCATCTCTGACTACGCTGAGGCTGACGGGACCCAGCGGAAGGAGGGTGAGGAGCTCTTCATCAGGGGGTCTGAGACGCCCATCTACTTTCCGCGGCCTGAGCATGCTCCTGTGAAGTATGATGGGAAGTTCAAGCACTTCGCCACGGCTGTCCCGGCGGGTGAGGCTCGCTACGTCCTGGAGAGGAAGACGGGCGCGATCAGGACCGTCAAGGGACCCTGCATGCTACTTCCTGACCCTCGGACCGAGGTGATCGTCAGGCGTGTCCTCAGCGACAAGCAGTGCAACCTGTGGTATCCTGGCAACCTGGAGGCGCAGCGTTACAACTCAACGTTGCGTGAGCTGATGCGTGTCACGCCCACGACGAGGCCCTCCGGGACCGTCTCTGAGGGAGAGGTGACGAGGTCGAAGAAGGTCAAGCAGAGCACGTACGGGAACGTCTCTGGGTTCGCCGACAGCAGCCTCATCAGCTCTGACAGCGCGCTCTTTGGAACCGACGAGTTCAGCAGGGGCAGCACCTACACTGAGCCTAGGACCGTCACGCTTGACACCAAGTTCGGGGGCGTGCCCACGATCGAGGTCTGGACGGGATACGCTGTCCTCATCATCGACAAGCAGGGGAACAGGCGCGTTGAGATCGGGCCCAAGACAATTCAGCTTGAGTACGATGAGCAGCTCGAGGTCCTGTCGATGAGCACGGGCAAGCCGAAGAACACGGACCAGCTTGTGCAGACGGTCTACCTGCGCGTAAAGAACAACCAGATCGGTGATGTTGTGACGGCTGAGACGCGGGACCATGTCAACGTCTCCTTCAAGGTCTCCCTCAGGGGTGACTTTACGGATGAGCCAGGGCGCTGGTTTGAGTGTGAGAACTACGTCAAGCTGGTGTGCGACCACGTCAGGTCGGTCCTCAAGGCCGAGGTCAGGAAGCTGAAGGTGGAGGAGATATACAGCGACCCGACGTCGATCGTGAGGGACGCCATCCTGGGTGCTCGCGGTGGTGAGGACGTCTCACGACGGGGCATGCTGTTCGATGAGAACGGGTTCCACATCCTCGATGTTGAGGTCCTCGACTTCAAGGTGGGCGATGACCGCATCGCACAGATGCTTGACAACACTCAGCACAGTGTGGTTGAGTCAAACATCAGCCTTGCCCTGGCGGAGAAGAAGCTTGAGATCGACAGGCGACAGGAGGAGATCGACAGGGAGCGCGTCCAGCTCAAGACTGAGACTGAGCGCCTCAATGCGACGACGAAGGCTGACCTCGATAGGTTCAACGTGGACCTTGAGACCGAGAGGGTTGCTCGCCACCTGAAGCTGTCGTTGGACCGCATCTCGTCGCAGATCGACGAGACGACGAAGAGGGAGGAGATGCAGGCCGTTGAGCAACGCCTCCTTGATGAGAAGCAGGGGGCTGAGCTGGCGCGGCAGAAGAAGGACGCTGACGTCAGGAGCAGCATCGACCGCGTCATCCAGGAGCTGGAGCTCGCCCGGTCACGGGAGGAGACTGAGCACGTCATCCAGAGGTTCCAGGCTGCCAACGGACCCCTCGCAGAGGCGCTGCTGGCCCTGGGCAACCAGGACACGGTCGTCAAGCTCGCTGAGGCCCTGAGCGTCCAGAGCTTCATCGGGGGCAAGACGGTCGTCGATGTGGTGCAGAAGGTCTTCGCTGGATCGCCCGCAGCGGGTCTCGTT
>C687J35021_10001818_pt1 | contig 15679 bp, 11 predicted proteins | sample RifCSPhighO2_12_FD_35021 | JGI IMG/M metagenome (IMG submission 35021)
TAATGCCGCTTCCCCGATTGATATTCCACATGCGATGTCGCAATCGTTATCCCGCGCGCTTTCTCCTCCGGCGCATTATCTATTTGATCGTACGCCCTCACTTCCCCTCCAAATTTCTCCGCTAACGTCTTCGTCAATGCCGCCGTTAACGTCGTCTTCCCATGATCAACGTGCCCTATCGTCCCAACATTGACATGGGGCTTCGTACGCTCAAATACTTGTTTGCTCATTGCTCATTCCTCTTCTTTGAAAATGTTAACTTGTCATCCTAAGCAGGCTGTTTTTTAGTCTATGAAGAATCTCCAATAAATGTGGGTTCTTCGCAAGCCAAAAAACGGCATGCTTAGGATGACACTTTATTTCTTACTCTTATCAATAATTTGTTCAGCTATATTGGTTGGAACTTCGCTATATTTGGCAAATTCCATCGAATAAGTTGCTCGACCTTGAGACATGGATCTTAAATCAGTTGCATAACCAAACATTTCAGATAGTGGCACTTCAGCATGAATCAACTTACCAGATGGCGAATCATCTACGCCTTGAAGGATACCACGACGACGATTCAAATCGCCCATCACATCACCCATAAATTCTTCTGGTGTGACTGCCTCAACTTTCATAATCGGCTCAAGAATCACTGGTTTCGCGCGTCTAGCTCCTTCCTTAAAAGCCATGGAACCTGCAATTTTAAACGCCATTTCGCTGGAATCCACTTCATGGAAAGAGCCATCATACAGAGTTACCTTCACATCTACCACTGGATAACCAGCAATGACACCGTTTTGAAGCTGTTCTTGAATACCTTTGTCAACAGCTGGTATATATTCTCGNGGAATAACACCACCAACAATGCCGTTNTCAAATTCATACCCCTTACCCGCCTCTTGTGGCTCAATTTTAATCCAAACGTGACCATATTGGCCACGACCACCGGACTGACGTACGTATTTTCCTTCTTGCTCTACTAAAGCACGTATGGTTTCTCGATAAGCCACTTGCGGCTTACCAACATTTGCCTCCACACTAAATTCGCGTTTCATTCGATCAACAATAATCTCAAGATGTAACTCTCCCATTCCTGAGATAATAGTTTGCCCTGATTCTTCATCTGTATGCACACGGAATGAAGGATCTTCTTGAGCAAGCTTACTTAAAGCAATACCCATTTTTTCTTGATCTGCTTTTGTTTTAGGCTCAACTGCCACTGAAATAACAGGATCAGGAAATACCATTTTTTCAAGAATAATCACTTTATCAAGATCGCTTAATGTATCGCCTGTTGATACTTTTTTCAGACCAACTGCTGCAGCAATATCACCGGCATAGACTTCTTTAATTTCAGTACGATCATTAGCATGCATTTGCAATAAGCGACCAATACGCTCTTCTCTATCTTTAATCGGGTTATAAACTGTATCGCCCGAACGTAATACGCCTGAATAAACACGAAAATAAGTAAGCGTTCCTACATAAGGATCCGTAGCAATTTTAAATGCTAAAGCCGAGAACGGTTCGTTATCTGCAGGATGCCTTTCAGCTGGTGAGCCTGCGGCATCATTTAAATGTCCCTTAATAGCAGGAACATCAATAGGAGAAGGCAAATAATCAATGACTGCATCTAATAAAGCTTGCACACCTTTGTTTTTAAAAGCTGAACCACATAACATAGGGACGATTTCATTTCTCAATGTGCGTGCACGCAAACCTTTTTTAATTTCTTCTTCAGATAAATCGCCTTGCTCCAAATATTTATGCATCAGCTCATCATTAGCTTCTGCTGCTGCTTCAATCATTTTCTCTCGCCACACTTTGCACTCTTCTAACATGGCAGGATCAATATCACGCGCTTCAAATGTATTACCTTGGTTAGTATCATCCCAATAAATCGCTTTCATTTTTACAAGATCAGCGACACCTTCAAATTTATCTTCAGCACCAATTGGAATCTGGATAGGGACAGGATGAGAACCTAGTTTAGTTCTGACTTGATCAACCACACGAAGAAAATTCGCGCCAATTCTATCCATCTTGTTGACAAAACCAAGCCGTGGTACGCTATAGCGCGTTGCCTGACGCCAAACTGTTTCGGTTTGTGGCTCAACCCCACCGACTGCGCATAATACGCCGCAAGCACCATCTAATACGCGTAATGAACGTTCTACTTCAATAGTAAAATCGACGTGTCCTGGTGTATCGATAATATTGATACGATATTGCGGATACTGTTTTGCCATCCCATACCAATAACACGTCGTTGCCGCAGAAGTAATGGTGATACCTCGCTCTTGTTCTTGCTCCATCCAATCCATCGTGGCTGTACCTTCGTGTACCTCACCTAATTTGTGAGACACACCTGTATAATAAAGAACGCGCTCTGTTGTCGTGGTTTTACCCGCGTCAATATGCGCCATAATGCCTATATTTCTATACCGCTCAATTGGTGTTGCCCGTGCCACAAATCACCTCTACCAACGATAATGTGCAAACGCTTGGTTTGCTTTTGCCATACGATGCACATCATCACGCATTTTAATTGACGTACCTCGACCCAGATATGCTTCATACATTTCGGCAGCTAATCGCAATGCCATCGTTTTTTCTGAACGACCTTTCGCTGCTTGTACAACCCAACGCATAGCAAGCGCATGCCCGCGATCAAGCGCTACTTCTATAGGCACTTGATAGGTTGCCCCACCTACTCGACGAGATTTAACCTCAACTGTTGGGGCAACATTACTTAATACTTTCATTAACAATTCTAATGCATCATCATGACCCGATACTGATCCTTTACTTTTAATTACAACAGATTTTCTACCACCTCTACTGCTATCGCCATGATCATCGCCTTTATCACCCTTACCTTCTTTTTTCAAACGTTCTGTTAAATTGTTTAATGCCCGATAGACAATTTTTTCAGCAATAGATTTTTTCCCTGCACGCATGATGACATTAATAAATTTTGAAACCTGATCACTTCCATATAAGGGATCTGGTAAGGTTTCTCGTTTAACTGCTGCTTTTCTTCTTGGCATAATTGATCCCACCTCAATAATTAGCTTTTAGGTCTTTTCGCACCATATTTAGAACGTCCACGGCGTCTGCTATCCACACCAGCCGTATCCAAACTACCGCGCACAATATGATAACGTACGCCAGGCAAATCTTTAACACGACCACCACGAATCATGACCACAGAGTGTTCTTGTAAGTTATGCCCTTCACCGCCAATATAAGCTGTCACTTCATAACCATTGGTTAAACGTACACGAGCCACTTTACGTAAAGCCGAATTTGGCTTCTTAGGTGTAGTGGTATAAACACGCATACATACACCACGTTTTTGCGGGCATCCTTCCAACGCTGGCACTTTTGACTTAAACGCTCTTGGCGCTCTTCCACTTTTAACTAGTTGATTAATAGTTGGCATTTCATTTCTCTTTATTAAACTAACCCAAATCTCGCCTCAATCAAAAGCAAGCTATCTAACCTTCTTTAAATGCATGACATAAAAAAATCGCGCATATCCACTCTCTGACAGAAATTGACAGGGGGAGGCGCGATTCTAAAAAAGCATTGCCTAATGTGTCAAGCGCTTATTTTGCTTTTTCTTCAACCTGCTTCAGAATTTTATTCTGACGTTTAACATTTACTGTCCGCTCAAGGTGATAAGGTAACCCTGTTCCGGCTGGAATTAAGCGCCCAATAATAACATTTTCTTTCAATCCTCTTAACTCATCTATTTTGCCACTTACTGCAGCTTCGGTTAATACCCGCGTTGTTTCTTGGAATGATGCGGCAGATATAAAGGATTCAGTAGATAACGAAGCTTTCGTAATACCAAGCAGAACAGGTTCATGACGCACTGGTATTTTGTTTTCTTTTTTCAACCGCTGATTTTCTTCACGCAATAAACTATTTTCAATCTGCTCACCCTTAATAAAGTTTGAATCACCCGGATCAGCAATCATTACTTTACGTAACATTTGCCGAATAATGACTTCGATATGCTTGTCATTAATTTTAACACCCTGCAAACGATAAACATCTTGTATTTCATTCACTAAATAATTAGATAAGTTATTCACGCCTAATAAACGTAATACATCATGTGGATTCAGCGCACCCTCTACCAACACCTCACCTTTTTCTACATGTTCTCCTTCAAACACATTGATATGACGCCATTTTGGAATGAGTTCTTCATGTACTTCACCGGATAATGAGGTAATAAGAAGACGACGTTTGCCTTTGGTTTCTTTACCGAAACTAATGATACCAGAAATTTCTGCCAATATCGCTGAGTCTTTAGGACGACGCGCCTCGAAAAGATCTGCAACACGTGGTAAACCACCTGTGATATCACGTGTTTTCGATGTTTCTTGAGGAATACGCGCAATGACATCGCCTATTTTAACACGCACGCCATCTTCAAAATTAACAATAGCATCGGCTGGTAAAAAATATTGTGCAACGAGATTAGTACCCGCCAAATACAAATCTTCACCCTTATCATCAACTAATTTGATGATTGGCTTAAGCTCTTTTCCACTTGAACCACGTTGTTTTTGATCAATCACAACAATGCTGGTTAACCCGGTTAATTCATCGGTTTGTCTGTGCATCGTGATCCCTTCGATCAAATCAACAAATTTAATCTTACCTGCTACTTCTGTAATAACGGGATGACTATGAGGATCCCAATTTGCTACCACTTGGCCTGCTGCAACTTTGGAACCATCTTTTATACTAAGCTCTGCGCCATAAGGAATTTTATAATGTTCACGTTCACGACCATGATCATCTAAAACTGCTAACGCTCCAGAACGTGAAACAATAATAAATTTTCCGTTTTGACGTTCGATTAATTTAACGTTATGCAGTTTAATGCTACCTGCAAATTTTACTTGAACATTATTCACAGCTGTCATACGCGATGCAGCACCACCAATGTGGAATGTTCTCATGGTTAATTGCGTACCTGGTTCACCAATAGATTGGGCAGCAATCACACCTACTGCTTCACCAATATTGACACGATGGCCACGCGCTAAATCACGCCCATAGCAAGCTGCGCAAATGCCGTAGCGTGATTCACAAGCAATAGCTGAACGAACAAATACTTGGTCAATACTAATATCTTCTAATTGTTTCACCCAAGTTTCATTTAATAAAGTGCCTTGTGGAATGACGATGTTATTTGTTTTTGCATCATATACGTCTTGAACAGTGACTCGACCAAGCACNCGTTCATGAAGTGGCTCAACCACATCACCACCTTCAATAAGCGGTGTGACAATCACACCTTGTGTCGTACCACAATCTTCTTCGGTAATCACAAGATCTTGAGCAACATCTACCAATCGACGTGTCAAATAACCTGAATTCGCTGTTTTAAGTGCCGTATCAGCCAACCCTTTGCGCGCACCATGAGTAGAAATAAAATATTGCAATACGTTTAAACCTTCGCGGAAATTAGCAGTAATAGGCGTTTCGATAATGGTGCCATCTGGTTTAGTCATCAAACCACGCATACCAGCGAGCTGACGAATCTGGGCGGCTGAACCTCGTGCGCCTGAATCAGCCATCATGTAGATGGAGTTAAATGATGCTTGTCTAACCTTGTTACCTTCTTTATCTTTTACCGCCTCAGTTGAAAGATCTTCCATCATGGCTTGAGCAACAAGATCACTCGTTCGCGACCAAATATCAACAACCTTGTTATAGCGCTCACCTTGAGTCACTAAGCCTGATGAGAATTGAGCTTGAATTTTACGTACTTCATCTTCTGCTTGTTCAATAATATCTGATTTTTTGCGTGGAACAGCTAAATCATTCACCCCGATAGATAAACCTGAACGCGTTGCATAATAAAAACCGGTATACATCAGATGATCTGCAAAAATAACAGTGGCTTTTAAACCGACTTGACGATAAGAAACATCAATTAAACTCGAGATGGATTTCTTATGCATAGCACAATTAACCAAATCAAATGACAAGCCTTTCGGCAATAATTCAGATAATATGGCACGACCTACTGTTGTCTCAACAAAACGAATTTGTTCTTTGAATGTACCTGTTGCTTCATCTAATAAATATTCTTTAATTCTCGCGCGAATTTTTGCATGCAAGTCAACCGCATTATTTTCGTAAGCNCGATGAACCTCATCAACATTTGCAAAAATCATACCTTCGCCACGTGCNTTCACTCGATATCGCGTAAGATAATAAAGACCAAGCACCACATCTTGCGTNGGAACAATAATCGGTTCGCCGTTAGCTGGAGATAATACATTGTTGGTTGACATCATGAGCGATCTGGCTTCTAGTTGCGATTCTAACGATAACGGTATGTGAACAGCCATCTGGTCACCATCAAAATCGGCATTATAAGCAGTACACACTAAGGGATGAAGCTGTATGGCTTTACCTTCAATTAATATTGGCTCAAAAGCTTGAATACCCAAACGATGCAACGTTGGTGCGCGATTTAACATGACGGGGTGTTCACGTATCACTTCTTCTAGAACATCCCACACTTCTGATTCTTCCCGTTCTACCATTTTCTTGGCTGCTTTAATCGTAGAAGCCACACCTAGCATTTGCAGTCGACTATAAATAAATGGTTTAAATAATTCTAAAGCCATTTTTTTGGGTAACCCACATTGATGTAATCGTAATGTTGGGCCAACAACAATAACTGACCGTCCTGAATAATCAACACGTTTACCTAAAAGATTTTGCCGGAATCGACCTTGTTTACCCTTAATCATATCTGCTAATGATTTCAATGGTCGTTTATTGGAACCGGTGATAGCACGACCACGTCGGCCATTATCTAATAATGCATCAACAGATTCTTGCAACATGCGTTTTTCATTTCGGATGATGATATCAGGCGCATTTAAATCAAGTAATCTCTTTAAACGATTATTACGATTAATAACACGACGATAAAGATCATTCAAATCAGATGTCGCAAAACGACCGCCATCTAACGGCACCAATGGCCGAAGATCAGGAGGCAACACGGGAAGCACAGTCAAAATCATCCATTCTGGTTTGTTACCCGATCCTAAGAAAGCTTCCATTAATTTAAGTCGTTTAGATAATTTTTTATGTCGCGCTTCAGAAGTTGTTTTAATTAATTCTTCACGTATACGCGGCACCTCTGTATCCAAATGAATACCACGCAGTAATTCTTGAATCGCATCTGCACCCATGCGGGCTTCAAATTCATCACCATGTTCTTCAATGGCGTCATAATAAGCTTCTTCTGACAGAAGTTGGCCTTTTTCTAGCTTGGTCATACCAGGATCAACGACCACATACGCTTCAAAATATAATACTCGTTCAAGATCGCGTAATGTCATATCTAACATTAAACCAATGCGTGATGGCAACGAACGCAGAAACCAGATATGCGCAACAGGACTTGCTAATTCAATGTGCCCCATACGTTCACGACGTACACGTGAAAACGTCACTTCAACACCGCATTTTTCACAAATCACACCACGATGTTTCAAGCGTTTATATTTTCCACACAAGCATTCGTAATCTTTTATTGGACCAAAAATCTTCGCGCAGAAAAGACCTTCTCGCTCGGGTTTGAATGTACGATAATTAATTGTTTCTGGTTTTTTGACTTCGCCAAAAGACCACGAACGCACCATATCAGGTGAAGCAAGTCCAATACGAATAAAGTCAAATTCTTGTGGTTGGCTTTGTTGTTTAACCAGTGTCAATAAATCTCTCAAGGTGAAAATCCCCCATTAATCAAATTCAACATTAATTGCCAATGAACGAATTTCTTTTATTAAAACATTAAATGCTTCAGGCATAGTGGATTCCATGTAATGCTCACTATCTACAATATTTTTATACATTTTCGTGCGACCTGTTACATCGTCTGACTTCACCGTCAACATTTCTTGTAAAGTATAAGCTGCACCATAAGCTTCAAGTGCCCACACTTCCATTTCACCAAAGCGCTGGCCACCAAATTGCGCCTTACCACCCAATGGTTGTTGCGTCACCAAACTATATGAACCGGTTGAACGAGCATGCATTTTATCGTCAACTAAATGATTTAATTTCATCATGTACATGTAACCAACGGTAACAGGACGATCAAACAATACCCCTGTGCGCCCATCATGCAAAATAGCTTGGCCAGTCTCTGGAAGATTAGCCAACTTTAGCATGGATTTAATTTCTTCTTCAGTTGCACCATCAAATACAGGTGTAGCAAATGGTACGCCATCACGCAGGTTGGTCGCCAACGTTATTAATTCTTCATCATCTAAACTAGAAAGACTTTCTTTATGCTTACTAATACCATAAATTGAATTTAAAAATTGTCGGATAGCGCGACTAGATTGCCGTGCATCGATCATTTGTCCTACTTTGCGACCCAATTCTTTTGATGCCCATCCTAAATGGGTTTCGAGCACTTGTCCCACATTCATACGAGAAGGTACACCTAACGGATTTAAAACAATATCAACCGGTGTCCCATCTTCCATATAAGGCATATCTTCAACGGGAACAATCATAGAAATCACNCCCTTGTTACCATGACGACCAGCCATTTTATCACCTGGTTGNACGCGGCGTTTCACAGCAAGATATACTTTTACTATTTTTAATACGCCTGGCGCCAAATCATCACTCTGTGTAATCTTTTGATGTTTCGCTTCATATGCTTTCTCAAAATCAAGGCGTATTTTCTTTAATTGCTTAGCAGCACCTTCTAGTTGCTTACTGGCAGATGTGTCTTTTAAGTGAANATCAAACCATTTCTCGCGAGGCACTTCCAAAAGATAAGCTTTCGTTATTTTTGAACCTTTTTTTAATTTATTCGGACCACTTTCAGCAACACGGTTAATTAATAATTTCTCCATGCGACTGAAAACATCATTTTCCTTGATACGCATTTCATCACTTAAATCTTGCCTCACTTTAGCTAATTCATTTTTTTCTATTTCCAATACACGCGCATCTTTTTTTACGCCTTCTCGTGTAAATACTTGCACATCCACTACCGTTCCTTCCATGCCTGTTGGTACACGTAGGGATGTATCTTTCACATCAGAAGCTTTCTCTCCAAAAATAGCGCGTAATAATTTTTCTTCCGGGGTCAGTTGAGTTTCACCTTTTGGCGTCACTTTACCCACCATGATATCGCCTGAGGTCACTTCTGCACCAATATAAACAATGCCACACTCATCTAATTTTGAAAGCGCACTTTCACTTACATTTGGAATATCAGCAGAAATTTCTTCAGGACCAAGCTTGGTGTCACGAGCAACACAAGTTAACTCTTCGATATGAATACTTGTGAAACGATCTTCTTGAACCACACGTTCTGAAATTAAAATGGAATCTTCAAAATTGTAGCCATTCCAAGGCATAAAGGCTACCAGTAAATTTTGCCCTAATGCTAATTCGCCCATATCTGTTGATTGTCCATCAGCCAATACATCTTGCTTTTCAATGACATCCCCTTTCTGAATTAAAGGCCGTTGATTGATACAAGTATCTTGATTGGTTCTCGTATATTTTGTTAAGCCATAAATATCGACGCCCGTGCTACCTGGCTCTGCTTCTTTATCATTTACCCGCACCACAATACGCGATGCATCCACATAATCAATGGTTCCCCCACGCTTAGCAACAACGGTAACCCCTGAATCTTTCGCAACTAAATGTTCAATGCCTGTTCCCACTAAAGGCTTTTCTGTTTTCAATGTGGGCACAGCTTGACGTTGCATGTTAGAGCCCATTAATGCACGATTTGCATCATCATGTTCCAAGAAAGGAATTAAAGCAGCAGCAACGGATACAATTTGTTTAGGTGAAACATCCATAAATTGGACGAGCTCCGCTGTTGAAAAAGTAAATTCATTGCGATGACGAACAGGCACCAATTTATCAATCAATTTTTTCTTTTCATCTAATGTTGCATTAGCTTGAGCAATCACATAATCACCTTCTTCAATAGCAGAAAGATAAACGACTTCATCTGTTACTTTACCATTGACTACTTTGCGATAAGGTGTTTCTAAAAATCCATATTCATTCGTTCTAGCATACATAGCGAGCGAATTAATTAACCCGATATTTGGACCTTCTGGCGTTTCAATCGGACAAACACGGCCATAATGTGTTGGATGAACATCGCGCACTTCAAATCCTGCGCGTTCACGTGATAATCCACCAGGCCCTAATGCTGAAACACGACGCTTATGGGTGATTTCTGATAGTGGATTATTTTGATCCATAAACTGTGACAATTGGCTAGAACCAAAAAATTCTTTAATCGCCGCAGAAATAGGTTTGGCATTGATAATATCTTGCGGCATAACATTTTCAATATCAGGTAAACTCAAACGTTCTTTAACAGCGCGCTCGACACGCACCAACCCAATACGAAATTGGTTTTCAGTCATCTCCCCCACGCTACGAACACGACGATTACCCAGGTGATCAATATCATCTACCACATCTTCGCCATTTCGAATTTTAATTAATGTTTTTAATACTTCGAGAATATCAGCTTTTGATAATACGCCAGAACCCGTAATTTGCTGCCTACCCACACGGCGATTTAACTTCATGCGTCCTACATCAGAAAGATCATAGCGCTCTGCAGTAAAAAATAGGTTTTTGAATAAACTTTCTGCCGCTTCTTTGGTGGGTGGTTCCCCTGGTCGCATCATACGATAAATTTCTACCAATGCCTCCTGTGCATTCGTTGTAGAATCAACTCGTATCGTATCTGAAATATAAGGACCACGATCAATATCATTAATAAAAAGTGCTTCAAATCGTTTCACACTAGAATGCGTAAATGTTTTTAACATGTCCGCTGAAATAATATCATTTGCATGACCCAATACTTCACCTGTTTCCGGATGAATAACCGTTTTTGCTAATACTTTTCCAAAAATATAATCAGCAGGAACTTCTAACGTTTTGATGTTGGCTTTTTCCAATTGCGCGATATGGCGGGCGGTAATACGACGACCTTTTTCAACAATCACTTTTCCAGCTTTCTTGACTTCAAATGAAGCTATTTCACCACGCAAACGCTCAGAAACGAGATGAAGAATAAATTTACCATTTTGAATATCAAAAATATTATTCTCAAAAAATGTTGCTAAAATTTCATCAACAGATAGGCCTAGTGCGCGCAATAAAATAGTAACAGGTAATTTACGACGTCGATCAATACGCGCATGGATACAGTCTTTAGGATCAAATTCAAAATCTAACCACGATCCGCGGTAAGGAATAACACGCGCTGAAAATAATAATTTTCCAGAAGAATGTGTTTTACCTTTATCATGTTCATAAAACACACCTGGGGATCGATGTAACTGAGAAACCACTACTCTCTCGGTACCATTAATAACAAAGGTACCATGCTCCGTCATTAGCGGAACCTCCCCCATATAAACTTCTTGTTCTTTTACATCTTTAATGGTGTGCGCAGTTTCTGCGGTTCGATCATAGTGCACCAGACGCAATTTTACTCGAAGTGGCGCCGCATAAGTCATCCCGCGCATTTTACATTCTTTTACATCAAAAATAGGTTCGCCTAAACGATAACTCACATATTCAAGCGCCGCATATCCTGATAAGCTGGTAATAGGAAATACTGAAGAAAAAACACCGTTTAACCCATTTGAACCTAATTTATCAGGCATACCTTTTGGTTCTAAAAATTTGTGATACGATTCCTGCTGGATAGCAAGCAAAGAAGGTACCTCAATAGCACTTAGGAGTTTTCCGAAATTCTTACGAATACGCTTTTTCTCAGTATACGAGTAGACTGCACCCATGTATGACACCTCTACGACTGTATGAGCAGTGTGAATAAAAACTCGGCCGCCCTTCGACAAGCTGAAGACACGACCGAGTTTTCTTCATGTTTATATCGCTTCGCACGAAGTGAATTCGCGCTCGCGACAAAAGGGGAGAGCTGCCACTTCTCCCCTTTTGATCAGTTCGAAAGCAAGCTTTCGAGTTTAAATTATCAAATGACCGAACTCGAGCACCTTTGACTATTTAACCTCTACAGTTGCCCCTGCATCTTCCAATTTCTTCTTAATTTCTTGTGCTTGAGCTTTATCAACACCTTCTTTAACTGGCTTTGGTGCGCCTTCAACTAAATCTTTTGCTTCTTTCAATCCAAGGCTAGTAATCTCACGCACAACTTTAATAACATTAATTTTATTTTCCCCTGCCTTGGCAAGAATAACATTGAANTCGGTTTTTTCTTCTACTGCTACAGCACTACCTGCACCACNTGCTGGCGCTGCAATTGCAACTGAAGCGGCAGAAACACCAAACTTCTCTTCCATTGATTTAANCAATTCAACAACATCCATAACACTCATTTTTGAAATTGCATCTAATATCTCTTCTTTGCTTACGGCCATTTTCAGACACTCCGACTAAAATAATTAAAACGTCGAGTAACGCCTAGCGCCACCCTTCAACGTTAAGCTGCAGCCTGTTTCACATCACGAACTGCTGCGAGCGTTCTCACCAATTTGGCATGAGGTTCGGCCAAGGTACGCACTAATTTTGTAATTGGTGCATTTAAAACAGACATGAATTGCGCAATTGCTTCTAAGCGTGTTGGCAAACTTGCTAGTTTATTTAAATCCTTAGGCGATAGCAATTGATTATCAATCACTAATGCTTTTATTTTAAANTGCTCATTTTCCTTAACAAAATCTTTAAATAAACGTGCTGCCGCTCCAGGATCTTCTTTCGAAAAAGCTAAAAGTAAAGGCCCCACTAATGCCGGTTGAATACAAGTAAATTGCGTCCCTTCAAGCGCTCGTCGTGCTAGCGTATTACGCACAACATGCATATATACACCAGCGGTGCGCGCTGATTTTCGCAATAGAGTTAACTGAGATACTGTCAATCCACTATATTCAGCAGCAATAAGAGAAACAGCTTGCTTTGCAATTTCAGCCACTTCATTCACAACGGCTTTTTTGTCTTCTAGTTTAAGCACCACCTTACTTTACCTCCACCCACATTCACCACCATCTGCGTAGACTGAGACTGCTTGGCTTAGCAATAGTTATACTCACTTATGCTTGTTTAAAACAAGAGTGAGCAATTTTTGCTAGTGAGCTCAATTAAGCGAACTAAGCGCCTACGGTCTTTGACGGGCATTAGCAATAAACAAAGCCGCGTCCTTCCTTTATCTACCAACTTCATCTGGTTTTACAATCCAAAACCAGATGAATCTAACAACAAGCCTGGGCCCATTGTAGTTGATAGAGTAATCTTTTTAAAATAAATACCTTTAGCAGTACTCGGTTTTGCTTTTTTAAGAGCACTTAAAATGGTCTCAAAGTTTTCGATAAGATCGGCTGTACTGAAATCTACTTTCCCAATCACGCATTGTACGATACCTGCTTTATCAGTACGATAACGAACCTGGCCTATTTTAGCGTTTTTAACAGCATTAGCAATATCCATTGTAACAGTACCATCTTTTGGATTAGGCATGAGACCTCTTGGCCCCAAAATTTGGCCTAATTGACCAACTACACGCATAGCATCAGGCGTTGCTAATACAATATCAAATTCAATTTTGCCGCTTTTCACTCGCTCAGCCAAATCATCTAACCCAACCATATCNGCCCCAGCTTTAGTTGCTACATCAGCATGTGCTGGNGTAGTAAAAACCGCAACTCTAATCTGACGACCTGTACCTTTAGGCAATACAACAGCACCCCGCACCACTTGATCAGATTTACGAGGATCAATACCTAAGTTAACTGCCAATTCAACACTTTCGTTGAATTTAAGTTTGGGTAATTTTTTCAATACTTCCAACGCCTCAGGCAAAACATATAATTTACCAGGCACAATTTGTTCGCGAATCGCGCGTGTGCGCTTTGTTAGCCTCGCCATTACACACCCTCCACATCAACGCCCATACTACGGGCACTACCCGCTATACTGCGCACCGCTGCATCAAGATCAGCCGCCGTTAAATCAGGCATTTTGATTTTCGCAATAGCTTCAAGTTGCTTACGATTAAGCTTACCTACTTTATTTGTATTGGGTGTGCTACTGCCTTTTTCAATTTTTGCAGCTTCTCTAATTAAATAGGAAGCGGGCGGTGTTTTAAGAGTAAAGGTAAAGCTTCTATCTTCATACACCGTAATCACAACTGGTATAGGCTTACCTTGTTTATCTGGTGTCTGAGTTTGCGCATTAAATGCTTTACAAAACTCCATAATATTCACACCTTGCTGACCTAATGCCGGACCAACAGGAGGACTGGGATTAGCCACACCACCTTTGATTTGCAGTTTAATCAACGCTTTTATTTTCTTTTTCGCTCTTGGTGGTGCCATACTTCACCTCTACCTTGGGTACAAACGCTTGTTTTAAGCTCCCCAATTATGATTTTCAAAACAATTGCTTAACCTTTTTCTACTTGATCAAATTGCAACTCTACTGGTGTAGAACGACCAAAAATCATTACTGCTACGCGTAATCGACTTTTTTCATAATTAACTTCTTCAACTACACCATTGAAATCTGCGAATGGTCCATCGGTAACACGAACCACTTCTCCCACTTCAAACAATACTTTGGGTTTAGGTTTTTCACTACTATCCTGCATACGCTGTAAGATGGTATCAGCCTCTTTCAAGCTAATTGGCGCTGGTTTATCACTAGTCCCGCCAATAAAGCCTAATACTTTTGGTATGGATCGTACTAAATGCCACGTTTTCTCATCCATTACCATTTCAACTAACACATAACCCGGAAAAAACTTACGTTCACTTTTACGTTTTTGCCCCGCACGCAATTCTACAACTTCTTCTGTTGGCACCATAATCTCGCCAAATTTGTCTTCTACACCCTCTACACGAATGCGTTCTTGCAAAGCTTGCATCACATATTTTTCAAATCCAGAATAGGCGTGTACAACATACCAGCGCTTTTTAGGCATTGTCTGATCTGTTGACATATAAATTCCTCAGTAAATTAAAATAGAAATGTGGTCGATATAGTCAATTAGATTACCCGCGTTGACCAGTCAACCAACCAATTACCCAAACCAAAATACCGTCTATTCCCCATAACATTAGAGCTAAAACAACAACCATCACAGCTACTACTAAAGTAGTTTGCATCGTTTCTTCACGCGTCGGCCATATCACCTTGCGCAGCTCCATGCGCGAATCTTGGAAAAATTCCAAAACCCATTGACCTTTCTGAGTTTTAGAGGCGATAAAACCAGAAACAGCTAACACAATTAGCCATACCAACGTACGCAGTAAGATGGGAACCTGGCTATAATAATGATTTGCAATCAATCCGGCAAGTAATAAAGCTAAGGCAAACAACCACTTCACTTTATCATAGCGGGCTTCTCCTTGATTCTCTACTTTAGCAACCATCATACTTCACCTTTGAATAATCCAGGCCAGGAGGGTCTCGAACCCCCAACCTGCGGTTTTGGAGACCGCCGCTCTGCCAATTGAGCTACTGGCCTATAAAAAACACGTTATTCAACTACTTTAGCGACGACACCTGCACCAACCGTACGACCACCTTCACGAACCGCAAATCGTACCCCCTCTTCCATCGCAACCGGCGCTATCAACTGCACCACCAT
>C687J35021_10001819_pt1 | contig 15660 bp, 11 predicted proteins | sample RifCSPhighO2_12_FD_35021 | JGI IMG/M metagenome (IMG submission 35021)
AAGCCAATCTCAACACCCCCGCGCATTCCTTCAGGGATGCGCAGACCCACTTGGGCGCCCGGAGTACGATGCCGGAAAGGCTTCACCAAAAAACCATGCAGAACGGCACCCATCTCGCCGCAGTCGACCTCGGCTCCAACAGTTTCCGCCTTGAAATCGGACGCTATGAGTTCGGCCATATACAGCGTGTCGAATACCTCAAAGAAACCGTGCGTCAGGGCAATGGCCTGGACAATGAACACAACCTGAGTCACGACGCCATGCAACGCGGCTGGGACTGCCTTGCTCGCTTTGCTGAACGACTGGCCGATTTCCCCCGTGCCCAGGTTCGGGCTGTTGCCACCCAGACGCTGCGTGAAGCACGCAACCGCGAAGAATTCCTTCAGCGTGGAAGCATGGTACTGGGCCACCCTATCGATGTTGTGTCCGGTCTGGAAGAAGCACGATTGATCTACCAGGGCGTTGCCCGGCTGCTGCCACAGTCGAATGAGCGCCGCATGGTGGTAGACATTGGCGGGCGCTCTACCGAATTGATCCTGGGCGAACAATTCACCCCCCATGCAGTCGCCTCGTTCCGCGTCGGGAGCGTAGCCTGGTCGAGCCGTTATTTTGCGGAAGGGCTTTTTAGCAGCCAGGCCTTCGCGGCAGCGGAGATTGCTGCCAAGGCCGTACTGGACGAGGCCGTGGAGACTTACCACCGTGATGCCTGGGATGTGACCTACGGCTCATCGGGTACGGTAGGCGCAGTCGGCGATATCCTGGCCGCTGCGGGTCAACCCGAGGGGATCATTACCCGCGACAGCCTGGACTGGCTGCGCGAGCGTTTGCTGCGGGCGCAAAGCAGCGAAAAAATCCGGCTCGATGGGCTCAAGGAAGATCGTCGCCCCGTGATCGGTGGTGGCCTGAGTGTTCTGCGTGCCATTTTTGACCTGCTCGAAATTGATGAGATGCGTGTCGCTCAAGGAGCCCTACGTCAGGGTGCACTGTATGACCTTCTTGATCGGGAACAACCCGAAACCGATCTGCGCACCTCCACCGTTCTCGGACTGGTACAAAGCTTTGCAGTGGACCGATCCCATGCCGAGCGCGTGGCACGGATTGCCTGTACGCTGTTCGAGCAAGCCTCTCCGTCACATGCAGGCACATCACTGCGCAAGCTGAACTGGGCTGCCCAGCTGCACGAGATCGGCTGCCGCATTTCGCATAGCGACTACCACCGACACGGTGCCTACATTCTGGAGAACACCGATGTCGCAGGCTTTGCACAGCACGAACTGCACAGACTGGGAACCCTGGTGCTGGGCCACCGGGGCAAGGTTCGCAAACTTGACGCAGATCTGAACGATTCGACTTTTGCGCTCCAGCTCATGTGCCTGCGACTGGCCGTGGCTCTGTGCCATGCCCGTCGCGATCCGGACATGGATGGCATTACGCTGGCCCTGCGCAATCAGCACTTTCATCTGAGCACACGCACGGGCTGGGCGTACTCCTATCCGCAATCAGCACATTTACTCCGGGAAGAAACGCTGGCCTGGCAGCGTACCCCTTGGGAACTCCAGGCAGACATGGATTGAGATTGACAAAAGAACGATATATACTGTTTATACCTTTTTTGAGTGATCCATAATGGCCACCGCAACCCCTAACATCCCGCCCGCCATCACACCGAAGTCCCCTTCCACCCGAATCCGGTCTGTCCGTCCATCGACACGCAAGCCCACACCAGTATCTCCGGCCACACCATCAAAGCGCGCCAGCGCGCCCAAGGGACCTGTCGCTCCCATCCCGGAGAAAGAGCCAAAGACAAAGAAACCCAAGCTCGTTCGCGACAGCTTCACATTTCCCAAAGATGAATACGCTGCCATTGAGGCACTGAAACTGCGGGCGGCGCAGCTATCCCATCCTGCCAAGAAAAGTGAAATCCTGCGCGCGGGGCTCAAGGCACTGTTAAAAATGTCCGATGCAGCCCTGCGCTCTGCACTGCAAGCCGTTCCTGCCATCAAGACCGGTCGGCCAAAATCTGAAAAATAGACACTGGGCTGCACTGACAAGCACCAGAGAGCACGCAGATCACAGAAAATCCGGGGATTGCACCGTCAGGAGAATAGTCTCGCTGGAATCCATGCGCTGACGCTGGCGCAGCCACCAGACAGAGCCTTTGCGTAGCGCACAGGTCCCGGACGTCATTTCCAGCAACTGGGCCACCGTCTGACCCAGCATTGGCTGGTGTCCCACTACCAGCACAGCGCCTCTTGCACGCGGCCACTGCGCCAGTTCCAGCAGATCCTGCGTCGTTCCATCGGGAAGAAGCTCTGAGCGCAGCTTGTATTTTCGCCCCAATGCGCGAGCCGTCTGCTCTGCTCGGCAGGCCGGACTCGAAAGAACCCGCAGCCCTTCGGGAAGATGCCGGTCGAGCCATGCGGCCATGCGTGCAGCCTGCTTCTCGCCACGCACAGTCAACGGGCGCTGCAGATCATCCTCACCCTCTTCTGCTTCTGCATGGCGCCACAGGATCAGATCCATCGTTCAACCTTTCTGGCCAGAAGGCGCATAACGACCCATAAGCGCATTCTGTACACCCGTCCCGTTGACCGGCTTGCCAGCTCGAACATATCCCCCTCCCGGCTGAAGCTCCCAGGCATCACGGTCATCGTGCAGATAGGCTACAAGACACTCATCAACGATGCGCTGGCGCAGATCAGGGTCCGTGACAGGCCATGAAACCTCCACCCGACGCATCATGTTGCGGTTCATCCAGTCCGCGCTGGACAGATAAAGTTCTTCTTCCGTTCCGCATCGAAAATAAAACACCCGGGAGTGCTCCAGGAAACGGCCAATGATCGAGCGCACACGAATGTTGTCCGTCCTCCCGGGCAACTGCGCCGGAAGAATACATGCGCCACGGACAATAAGGTCAATACGCGCCCCACGCTGCCCAGCCAGCACCAATGCGCGCACGATGGCTTCATCGGTCAACGCATTCATCTTTGCGACAATGCGCCCCTCTTCTCCCCGCTGCGCAGCCAGCCCGACCTGTTCAATTTTCTCAAGGGTTCGACGGTGCAAATGAAATGGCGCCACCAGCAAACGCCGCATGCGCGGCAGGCGATTCTGGCTCGCCAGGTGATTGAACACACTGTCCATGTCCGCTGTGGTGTCCGCATCAGCCGTCAGGTAGCTCAGGTCCGTGTACAGCCTGGCTGTGCCGGGGTTGTAATTGCCCGTTGACATATGCCCATAACGAACCAGCTGTCGCCCTTCGCGTCGAGTAACCAGCAGCATTTTTGCGTGGGTCTTCAAGCCCACCACGCCAAACACCACCTGCGCGCCCACCGACTCTAGCGCTTCAGCCCAGTTGATGTTGGCCTCTTCGTCAAATCGCGCCTTGAGTTCCACGACTGCCATGACTTCCTTGCCCCGGCGAACCGCTTCACGCAGCAAATCCAGCATCTGCAAATCTGAGCCTGTACGGTAGATGGTCTGTTTGATGGCCACCACCTGTGGATCGTGTACGGCCTCGCGCAAGAAGGCCAGCACGCCATCAAAACCCTCGAAGGGCTGGTGCATGACCACATCACGATGACGCAGTTGCTCAAGGATGGATGTGCCTTGCTGCAACAGGAGCGGCCAGGTCGGGCGCCAGGGCGGGAACAGCAACGACGGGTCTGCCACCAGATCCACCAGCTGGGCCAGCCGAACCAGATTCACGGGCCCATGCACCCGGTAAAGCGCGGCCCGGGGCAGAGCAAACTGCTGCAGCAAAAAATCAGACAAATACTCGGAGCAGCCCGCAGACACCTCCAGACGTACGGCCTGACCAAAATTACGTTGCTGCAACCCCTGCCGAAGCACCATGCGCAGATTCCGGGCGTCCTCTTCATCGACGGCCAGATCGGAGTGCCGAGTCACCCTGAACTGGGAAAATTGCGTGACCTCCCGGCCAGGAAAAAGATCATCCAGGTGCGCACGGATGACGCTCGAGACACTGACAAACTGCATGCTTTTGGGCGCAACACTGGACGGCATGCGCGTAAAACGCGGCAGCAGACGGGGCACGCGCACAATGGCGATTTCATTTTCCCGCCCAAAGGCGTCGCGCCCCTTCAGGCGCACGATGAAATTAAGCGACTTGTTGGCAACCTGGGGAAACGGATGCGCAGGATCCAGCCCCACCGGCACGAGCAGTGGCCGGACCTCCCGCACAAAATAGTCATGCACCCAGCGCCGCTGCGCTGCCGTGCGGTCTCCGTGCGAAACAATGTGGATCCCCTTTTTTGCCAGCGCGGGTATCAACGCATCGTTGTACAGGGCGTACTGCCGCTCCACCAGATCATGCGCCTTGGCTGCCAGTGCTTCGAAAGAAGCCACAGTGTAGGCCCCCTTGGTCTCGCCGTTGCTGGCTGCTGTTATGTGGGGCTCGGCACGTACTTCGAAAAATTCGTCAAGGTTGGATGACACGATGCTGAGGAAGCGCAGACGCTCTAGCAGGGGAACATCCTTGCGGATTACCCAGTCGAAAACCCGCTCGTTGAACGCAAGAATACTGTGATCGCGATCAAGAAACTCTGCCGGAGAAGGCTCAAGCAACAGCGTGGGGGCAGCATCTGCAACCACGGACGGAGCCTGCGCCTCCAGCGAAGAAGGCATCCCGCCCTGCAACTCCTTGTCCGAAGCATCGGCAGCGGCGGTATCGTGCGGCAAGGTCACGTTTTTTTCAGTGGAAAAGGGTGACATGGGCACGTTCAATTGCAATAAAGAACTCAAAGTATTCAGGGCAGCAATGACAATTTGATGACATTCATCATTACATTGGTGTGACGTGCCATGTCAAGCCCTTCCCTGCCGGTCAGCGCCCCAGAAAGTGCTTACGGTACCGGGGTGGAAGGTCACCAATCCGCATCATCATGGGCAGATCCGCCGAGTTGAAGTCGGGATCCCAGGCCGGCGCGCCAAGAATGCGTGCCCCAAGTCGCAGATAGCCTTTGATGAGAGCCGGCGGCTCAACGTCCTGCGAACCATCGAGCCTCTCCACAGGTAAAGGCAATCGGGGCAGTACCTGGTATTCAATGGGAGCCAGATGGGTCTGCCGCAATTGCCGCCAGATGCTTGCTGCGGCATCTCCGCAAACCACTCCGTTGCGTACCATGGGGATGCTCGCACAGCCCACCATGGTGTCGAGCTGGTTGCTCACCATGAAATCGGCCAACGCCCCCCATAGCGCCAGAATCACGCCTCCATGCCGATGCTGCGCATGTACGCAACTGCGCCCCAACTCCACCATGCGCGAGCGCAAGCTGCGCAACCGGGTCAGATCGAATTCCGTATCGCTGTAGGTGCTACCCACCCGCTGGGCTTGCGTCGGTGTCAGAACGCGATAGGTACCAATGACCTCCCGGGTCTGTGCTTCGCGCACCAGCAAGTGCTCACAGTAATCGTCAAAAATGTCGATGTCGTGTCCCGCAATGGGTGACTTCAACCGCGCGCCCATCTCGGTCGCAAAGACCTCATACCTCAATCGCTGAGCTTGCCGGACTTCATCCAGATGACGTGCCCAAGCCACTTCCACATCGACACGCCCGGACGCAATGAGCGTCGCCCCATCCGGACGGTTCTGGCAATGAAGTGACCCCCGAGGCAAGGAAACGGGCGACAAGGGGAGCGTGGGGCTGGGCAAATCATTCATGGGGGACTCCTTGTGTCTGTCTGCCGCTGCGGTAGCAGCGGTGGCGCATCCGAGCAGGGAGCTCAACTCTGGCCTCCTGCAATCGCAGTGTGGATCACCCCCATGACGACACCATGTCAGTTCCGTTGCCTGTCGATGACACCCGGAGCACAGAAAGCCCCCCTCGACTTCCTGCCTATTTCTATGCTCCTCCATGTTGCAACGAATATTGATACACTTGCACACACTTTTACAGACGAAGTCGGGGATACACCCGCCCCGTCATCCTCGGTGAAATGTCTTTATTGCACGACAGTCCCGGATCACGTCCGTCCGAAACTCCGACCGACACCTCCCTTGAACGCACCTTGCGTGAACAGCAAACCCTGCTGGACAACGCGGCAGCGGGCATTGCTTTCATTCGCCAGCAGCGCGTGGTGCGCTGCAACCTGCGCTATGCCCAGATCTTCGGTTACGACTCACCGGAGGCTCTGTGCGGACAGCGCAGCGAAAGCTTTTATCCCGACAGCAGTGCCTTTCGCGAACTCGGGCGAGCAGCCTATCCAGTGGTGTCTGCCGGGGAAACCTTCCGTGTCGAACGGATCATGCGCCGACGTGACGGCTCCATGTTCTGGGGGCGCCTGACGGGCAGCCTGATCAATCCGAAGGACACGTCGGAAGGCTCCATCTGGATCATTGACGACATCAACGAGCAGAAAAATGCCCAGGTCCAACTGGATGCCGCCATCTGGGAAAAGCAGATCCTTCTGGACAATGCCATGGTCGGCATCGTCTACCTGCGCGACCGGCACCTGACACGCTGCAATCGGCATTTCGAACAGATGCTAGGGTATGCCCCCGGCGAACTGGAGGGGAGCCCCTCGCGGCGCTGGTATCCCAGCGATGCCGTATGGGAAGATGTGGGCACGCGGTGCTACGAGCCCCTGGCCCAGGGGCTGTCCTTCGAAGGAGAGTTGCCTCTGCGCCGCAAGGATGGCTCCCCTGTGGTGTGCGAGGTTCGCAGCAAGGCGATTGATCCATCGAATCTTGCGCTGGGATCCATCTGGATCTGCATGGACATCACCGAACGTAAACAGGCACAAACCGAACTGGTCAAAGTGCATGCCGAGCTGGAATCCCTGGTGGCCGAGCGAACACAGCAGCTGCGTGAAACAGTGGCCACCCTGCACCGCGAAATTGATGACCGCAAACTGGACCAGGAGCGCATCTACTGGCTGGCACACTACGATCCGCTCACCGGCCTGCCCAACCGTGCCCTGCTGGCTGAGCGTAGCTCCCAGGCCATCGAAGTCGCTCGTCAGGAGCAGACACCCATTTCAGTGATCTTCCTGGATCTCGATCACTTCAAACATGTGAACGACTCCCTTGGTCACCGTGTGGGCGACGCCCTGCTGGTGCAAATCGCCAAGCGGTTGCGCGCCGTGGTGCGCGAAAAAGATACTGTCTGCCGCCTGGGCGGCGATGAGTTCATTCTGCTGCTCCCGGGTGCCAACACCAAGGGGGCAGCACGTGTGGCAGGCAAGCTGCTGGAAGCCTCTCTCCAGCCCTACCAGATCGATCATCACGAACTCACCATGGCACCATCCATGGGCATTGCCGTGTATCCGGACGATGGCACCGATTTCGACTCCCTGAGCCAGTCGGCCGACGTCGCGATGTACCGCGCCAAGCAGGGCGGCCGGAACACCTACCGCTTTTTCACACCAGAAATGCAGGCCCACTCGGTTCGGGCACTGCAATTGGAAAATGCACTGCGCCGCGCACTCGAACGCGAACAGTTCAGCCTGCACTACCAGCCACAGGTCTGCATTGCCTCGCAGCAGGTGCTGGGCGTGGAAGCCCTGTTGCGCTGGCAGCACCCTGAACTGGGCATGATCTCCCCTGCCGAGTTCATTCCCATCGCAGAAGACTGCGGTCAGATTCTGCCTATCGGGGAGTGGGTTTTGCGCACGGCGCTGGCACAGCTCAAAAGCTGGCATGCACAGGGGCTGGTATTGCCGACCATGTCGGTCAACCTGTCGGCCGTGCAGTTTCGCCAGCCCAGGCTTCCAGAGCTGATTTCACGCATCCTTGCCGATGCGGACCTCTCTCCTGGTTCGCTCGAACTGGAACTGACCGAAGGCGTGGCCATGGACGATCCACGCATGGCCATCGAAACCATGGACCAGTTGCACGCACTCGGGGTACAGCTCTCGATTGATGACTTTGGCACAGGTTACTCCTCACTGAGCCAGCTCAAGCGCTTTCCGATCAGCAAGCTCAAAATCGACCAGTCGTTCGTGCGTGACCTTGACGAAGACGCCAACGACCGTGCCATCGTCAGCGCCATCATCCGCATGGCACAGGCCCTGGGCATGCAGACCATCGCCGAAGGGGTGGAGACACGGGGACAGTTCGATTTTCTGCGTGACCAGGGCTGCGACCAGGCCCAAGGTTATTACTGCGGGCACCCGCAGGCAGCCGACCAGCTTCAGATCTACCTGCAAGTCTGCCGCAAGGCCCAGCAAAGCGGAATTGCAGTTGGCCAGCGCCTGCATCCCACCAGCGCATTCACGGCTTTTCTGCGCTAAAAGCAGGCTGAAATCCGCCCAGCCCTGCCAAAATCAGCGCAGCGGATAGGCATACATCAGTCCGCCCTGGATCCACTGCCTGTTGAGGCCGCGGGGCAAGGCCAGAGGGGATTTGGGGCCGACATTGCGTTCGAAAATTTCACCGTAATGGCCTGTGGCCTTGAGAGCGCGGGCCATCCACTCCTTGTCCAGCCCCAGCATTTTTCCCGTGTCTTCGGTACCACCCAGGATGCGCTGCACCACAGGGTCCTGATTGCTGTCCTTGACCTGCTCCACCAGGGCCTGGGTGATTCCGTACTCCTCCGCCTCGATCAGTCCATGGATCACCCACTTGACGATGGCATACCATTCATCATCGCCCCGTCGCACCAGCGGTCCCAGGGGCTCTTTGGAGATCAGTTCGGGCAGGATGGTGTGATCGGCGGGCTTGGCTGCCTGCCTGCTGCGGATGGATGCCAGGCCCGAGGCATCCGAAGTGTAAGCACTGCAGCGGCCTGCAAAATAGGCCGCAGTCGCCGCATCTTCTTTCTCGAACAGCACGGGCTGGATGCCCAGGCCACGGGCCCTGGAATAGTCGTGCAGATTCCGCTCCGAAGTGGTGCCCGATTGCACGCACACCTTCTTCCCCTTCAGTTGCAGGGCCTTCCGGACACCATTGCGGGCAGGCACGATGAAGCCCTGCCCGTCATAGTATGTGACGGCCGTGAGGAGCAGCCCCATCGATGCATCGCGCGACAGCGTGAAGGTGGTGTTGCGCGAGAGCACATCGATCTCACCCGACTGCAGCGCGGTAAAACGCTGTTGTGCCGTGAGGGGCACGTATTTGACCTTGGCAGCGTCACCCAGCACGGCAGCGGCAACGGCACGGCAGATATCCACATCCAGCCCCATCCACCGGCCACTCGCGTCCGGTGCAGAAAAACCGGCCAGACCGGTATGCACACCACATACCACCTGCCCCCGCGACCGGATGCCATCGAGCGTTTTGCCGGCCTGGGCTGGCATGGAGAACAGCGCCCCGGCCATGGCCAGCATGGCAAACACCCCCTTGTACCGGATCATCTTCATGTGCCCATCTCCGTTGTATTCGCCCAGGATTGCGTCATCAAGCATAGCGTCATCGGCCATCCACATACAAGCAAAACACCCTTAAAAGCCCGCCTGACAAGCGCAGAAAGCTATGCTAAAAATAGCAATCAGCCTTGCCGGGCTGCTTCGGCCAACCGTTCCGCGCTGGCGCTGGCCTGCGCCAGGTCGCGCGCCTCGACCATCACGCGCAGCAGGGGCTCAGTGCCGCTGGCACGGATCAGAACGCGCCCGGTTTCACCCAGTTCGGCTTCCACCGCCTGAGTTTCCTGGGCCAGGCGGGTGTTGGCATGCCAATCCTGTCCTGGCTTGAGACGCACGTTCAGTAGCACCTGCGGAAACAGCGTTACGCCCTCCAGCATTTGGGCCAGGCTCTGTCCATTGCGTACACAGGTCTGCAACACCTGCAGGGCGCTGACCAGACCATCACCCGTGGTGTGCTTGTCCAGCACCAGCAAATGGCCCGAGCCCTCGCCGCCCAGCACCCAGCGGTGCTGCGCCAATGCTTCGAGCACATAGCGGTCTCCCACCTTGGCACGCACCAGCTTGACGCCGCGCTCTTTCAATGCCAGCTCAATGGCCATGTTCGTCATGAGTGTCCCGACAACACCGGGCACGTGCTCATCGCGCGCCATTCGGTCGCGCACCATTAGGTAGAGCAACTCATCACCGTTGTACAGGCGTCCAGCAGCGTCCACCATCTGCAGCCGGTCGGCATCTCCATCGAGCGCGATACCGTAGTCAGCATGGTTGGCGCGCACGGAACGTACCAGGGCATCTGGATGCGTGGCGCCCACTTGGTGGTTGATGTTCAGCCCGTCGGGCGAGCAGCCGATGGCAATGACTTCGGCTCCCAGCTCATGGAACACCTTGGGGGCTATGTGGTACGCGGCCCCGTGTGCAGCATCCACCACGATCTTCATGCCCTTGAGGGTGAGGTCCTGGGGAAAGGTGCTCTTGCAGAACTCGATGTAGCGTCCCGCCGCATCGTCCAGCCGGCGCGTCTTGCCCAGCGCAGCAGATTCGACCCAGACCGGGGGCTCGTCCAGTGCAGCTTCCACTTCCAGTTCCCAGGCATCGGACAGCTTGGTACCCTGGGCGCTGAAGAATTTGATGCCGTTGTCTGCAAAGGCATTGTGGCTGGCCGAGATCACCACGCCCAGGCTGGCGCGCTGCGCGCGCGTAAGGTAGGCCACACCCGGCGTAGGCAAGGGCCCGAGCAGCAGCACATCGACACCGGCCGAGTTGAAGCCCGACTCCAGGGCACTTTCAAGCATATAACCGGAAATGCGGGTGTCCTTGCCAATCAATACCGTAGGCCGCTCCTCCGTCTGGCGCAGTACCCGGCCCACGGCGTGGGCCAGACGCAAGACAAAGTCCGGAGTGATGGGCGCCTGCCCTACTGTGCCGCGAATACCATCGGTACCAAAATACTTGCGCGTCATGCCGGGTTCTCCTCGTTGTTGTTTGCAATGGAATGGATGGCCTCCTGCTTGCGCATGGCCTGCCAGACAGCCAGTGCCTGCACCGTTTCGCGTACGTCGTGCACACGCACCACACGTGCACCGCGCTCCACGGCCAACAACGCAGCTGCCACACTGGGCAACAGGCGCTGCTCGACCTCCAGCCCCGTGACTGCCCCCAGCGAGGATTTGCGCGACCAGCCCGCCAGCAGCGGATAGCCCAGTGCCAGCAGCTCGGCCTGCCGGGCCAGCAGGGCAAAATTCTGCTCCACGCTCTTGCCAAAGCCGATGCCGTAGTCCAGCAAAATTCGACTATTTTTGACATCCAGGGCTTGCAGGGATTGCGCTGAACGCTTCAAAAATGAGATCACCTGCGGCACGCAATCACCGTCCATCGGGGCCATTTGCATGGTTTGCGGATCACGGTGCATGTGCATCAGCACGATCCCGCAGGATGGGTGTCCGGCCACCACCTGCGCCGCTCCCGGCTGGCGCAGCGCCCAGATGTCGTTGACGATGTCCGCCCCGAGGTCCAGCACCTGCTGCATCACCTGGGGTTTATAGGTATCGACGGAAACCGGAACACCCAGTCGGACAGCCTCACGCACAACAGGAAGCACACGCTCCAGCTCCTGGTCCAGCGCCACGGCGGGGCTGCCCGGGCGGGTGGACTCGCCACCAATGTCCAGCATGTCGGCGCCATCGCGCAGCAGATGCTCGCAATGGTGCAGTGCAGCCATGGCGGTGGCATGGCGTCCCCCATCCGAAAAGGAATCCGGGGTGGCATTCACGATGCCCATGATCCGGGGACGCGACAGGTCAATGGCGAAGCGGGCGGTTTGCCAGATCATGCGAAACGAAGTAGACAGGAATGAAAAAACGGGGCGCAGCAGGCCCCGTTCTGGCTGGCTCCGCCGCAGCCCTTCAGGCGGCGGTGGGTGCAGGATCCGTGGTCACGGCGGGTGTGCCGCCACTGGGACCATCACCCGAGGAAGGCGTGCGCGGTGTCCAGTCCTTGGGCGGGCGCGGGGGTTTGCCCGCCATGATGTCGTCGAGCTGGTCGCTGTCGATGGTTTCCCATTCGAGCATGGCCGTGGCCATGGCGTGCATCTTGTCCTGGTTTTCCTCGATCAGACCGCGTGCCAGGGCATATTGCTCATCAATGATCCTGCGCACTTCTGCATCGACCTTCTGCATGGTCTCTTCTGAAATGTTGGTGGTCTTGGTGACCGAGCGGCCCAGAAACACCTCGCCTTCGTTCTCGGCATAGACCATCGGGCCCAGCGCCTCGGTCATGCCATAACGCATGACCATGTCGCGCGCAATGTGCGTGGCGCGCTCGAAGTCATTGCTCGCACCGGTGGTCATCTGGTGCATGAACACTTCCTCGGCGATGCGGCCACCGAACAGCATGGCGATCTGGTTGAGCATGTACTCCTTGTCGAAGGAGTAGCGGTCCCTCTCGGGCAGGCTCATGGTCACACCCAGCGCACGGCCGCGCGGGATGATGGTGACCTTGTGCACCGGGTCGCACTTGGGCAGCAGCTTGCCGATGAGTGCATGGCCAGCCTCATGGTACGCCGTGTTGCGGCGCTCTTCCTCGGGCATGACCATGCTCTTGCGCTCGGGGCCCATGATGATCTTGTCCTTGGCCTTCTCGAAATCCTGCATCTCGACGGTACGGGCGTTGCGGCGTGCGGCCATCAGTGCGGCTTCGTTGCACAGGTTGGCCAGGTCGGCGCCCGACATGCCGGGGGTGCCGCGCGCGATCACACCGGGGTTCACGTCCTGTGCCACAGGAATCTTGCGCATGTGGACGTTCAGGATCTGTTCGCGGCCACGAATGTCGGGCAGCGTGACATAAACCTGGCGGTCGAAACGGCCAGGACGCAGAAGCGCGGCATCCAGAATGTCGGGGCGGTTGGTGGCAGCCACCACGATCACGCCCAGGTTGGTCTCGAAGCCATCCATCTCGACCAGCATCTGGTTGAGCGTCTGTTCCCGCTCGTCATTGCCACCGCCCAGTCCCGCGCCCCGCTGGCGGCCCACGGCGTCGATTTCGTCGATGAAGATGATGCAGGGTGCATTCTTCTTGGCGTTCTCGAACATGTCGCGCACACGGGCAGCGCCCACACCAACGAACATTTCCACAAAATCAGAGCCCGAGATGCTGAAAAACGGCACCTTGGCCTCGCCCGCGATGGACTTGGCCAGGAGCGTCTTGCCGGTACCCGGAGGGCCCACCAGCAGCAGGCCGCGCGGAATACGTCCACCGAGCTTCTGGAACTTGGAGGGATCTTTCAGGAAATCCACGACCTCCTTGACCTCCTCCTTTGCCTCGTCACACCCGGCCACATCGGCAAAGGTAACCGTGTTGTTGTTCTCGTCGAGCATGCGCGCCTTGCTTTTGCCGAAGCTGAAGGCCCCTCCCTTGCCGCCACCCTGCATCTGGCGCATGAAATACACCCACACGCCGATCAGCAGCAGCATCGGACCCCAGCTGACCAGCAGCGTCATGAGGAGCGAGCCCTCTTCACGCGGCTTGACGTCGAACTTGACATTGTTGTTGATGAGGTCGCCCACCAAACCCCGGTCAAGGTAGGTGGCCGTGGTGCGGATGCGGCGGTCATCGTTGGTGATGGCCAGAATCTCGGTGCCACCCTGCCCCTCCTGGATGGTCGCGCTCTTGATGCGGTTGTTGCGCACCTCTTCGAGGAATTCCGAATAGCCGATGTGGCCCGCAGCACCGACCGCACGTGTATCAAACTGCTTGAACACGGTGAACAGCACCATGGCGATGACCAGCCATACGGCAACTTTTGAAAACCACTGATTATTCAAGCGGAGCTCCAGTGAGAGTGGCGAAATGATTGCACGTTCTAAATGGGGCTGATTTTAGGCGTTTCAACCCAGGCCGGGTTTGCAATACCCCCTTGCACCCCTGGGAGGATCGCGGTTTTATTCCATTCCTCTGCGCAGACTCAAAACAGCGTATGTATCAACCCACCTGTTTCAGACCGATGCCCACCAGAAAGGTTTCAGACGATTTGTCACGTGACGCCTTGGGCTTGACCGGTTTGACCACGTGAAAGGTTTCACGGAAAAGCTGGACCAGTTCGGTATATCCACCGCCATGAAACAACTTGACGACCAGCGCCCCTTCGGGCCGCAGGTGGGCACAGGCAAAATCCACCGCCAGCTCCACCAGATGCGCGATACGCGCAGCATCTGACGCAGCAATGCCCGACAGGTTGGGCGCCATGTCGGATACCACCACATCGACCGGGTGGCCCTGCAGTGTGTCCTCCAGTTTCGCCAGCACTTCGGGCTCGCGAAAGTCTCCCTGAAGGTACAACACCCCCTCGATCGGCTCCATGGGCAGAAGATCGAGCCCGATGATGGTGCCATTGAGCGTGCCCGCTGCAGCCCCGGAAGGCGAGAGACGGCGGCGCACGTACTGGCTCCAGGCGCCGGGGGCGCAGCCCAGGTCCACCACCGTAGCTCCTGGGCGGATCAGACCGAACTGCTCGTCAATCTCCTTGAGCTTGTAGGCCGCGCGTGCGCGAAAGCCCTCTTTCTGGGCCAATTTGACGTAGGTGTCGTTCACATGGTCGTTCAACCATGCCTTGTTAACCTTCTTGCTCTGCGTTTTGACTTTCATGCTTCTTTCATCCTGCCTCGATAATACGGCCCATGCCCCAAATTGAACTCACATCCGCCGAGCGCCGCGAATACCGCGCCGCCGCCCATCACCTCGATCCCGTCGTGCTCATCGGAGGCGATGGCCTGACCCCTGGCGTGCGCAAGGAAATCGACGCCGCCCTCAATGCCCATGGCCTCATCAAGATCCGCGTGTTCAGCGATGACCGCGCTGCACGCGAACTGATGTACCAGGAACTGACCGCCGAGTTGAACGCCGCGCCCGTCCAGCACATCGGCAAGCTGCTGGTGCTGTGGCGCCCCCAGCCCGAAAAAGAACGCGCTGTCGATGAGAACCGCATGCCCGGCCCCAAGGACGTCAAGGTGCTCAAGTTCAGCAAGCGCGGCGGCCAGCGCCCCGAGATCAAGACGCTGCGCGTGCTGGGCAACCAGCGCCTGACCCCTGGCGGCCAGATCAAGCGCGCCAAGAAGCGCAAGCCAACCTCGGTCAAGAAACGCCAGGCCGATTGACGCGATGACAGCCGACAGCGCGGCGCACCAGCGCCATGTGATCTGCATGAAATGGGGCACGAAATACGGTCCCGAGTACGTTAACCGTCTCTACGCCATGGTGCGCCGCCACCTGCATGGTGATTTCAACTTCGTCTGCCTCACCGACGACAGCACCGGCATCCGCTCCGAGGTGCAGTGCCTGCCCATCCCGCCGCTGGACCTGCCCCCGGGCATCCCAGAGCGCGGCTGGACCAAGCTGGCCACCTTCAGTGCTGACCTGCATGGTCTGCGTGGCACGGCGCTGTTTCTTGATGTGGACGTGGTCGTCACCGGCAGCCTGGATGATTTCTTCACCCAGCCGGGTGAATTTCTCATCATCCACGACTACAAGCGGCCCTGGCGCATCACCGGCAACTCGTCGGTGTACCGCTTCGAGCTGGGAGCCCACCCGGACGTGCTGGAGTACTTCCGAGGCCATTTCGACGAAATCCGCCAGCAGTTCCGCAACGAGCAGGCCTACCTGTCGGACTTCCTGCACAAGCAGGGCAAGCTGCAGTACTGGCCCGCCGAGTGGTGCCCGAGCTTCAAGTACCACGGCATTCCCACCTGGCCCACCAACTACTGGAAGGCGCCGTTTGTGCCGCCCGGTGCGCGCGTGGTGATCTTCCACGGGGAGTGCAATCCGCCCGACGCCCTGGCGGGCCGG
>C687J35021_10001826_pt1 | contig 15616 bp, 14 predicted proteins | sample RifCSPhighO2_12_FD_35021 | JGI IMG/M metagenome (IMG submission 35021)
CGCGAGTGCAACGAGTTGAGCTGGCCGCGTAGCAGGTCAAGGGCGGTGATGCCGATATGCAGGTGCTGGGTAACCGCCCGCTCGTAGAAAGCCCCCGCCGCCCCGGGCAGCTTGATCTCGCTGTGCAGCGGCTTGTCCGAGACGCAGAGCAAGGTGCCGTAGGGCACCCGCAAGCGGTAGCCTTGCGCGGCGATGGTGCCGCTTTCCATGTCCACCGCCACGGCGCGGGACAGGTTGATCAGCGGTCGCTCCTGGGCCCAGCGCAGTTCCCAGTTGCGGTCGTCGTAGGTCAGCACGGTGCCGGTGCGCAGGCGTTTCTTCAGCTCGTCACCCCGCTCGCCAGTCACCTGCCTGGCCGCTTCCTGCAACGCCTGCTGCACTTCGGCCAGGGCCGGCAGCGGGATGTTCGGCGGCAGCACGCGATCGAGAATGCCGTCGCGGCGCATATAGGCGTGGGCCAGCACGTAGTCGCCGATGGTCTGTGACTGACGCAGGCCGCCGCAGTGGCCGATCATCAGCCAGCAATGGGGGCGCAGCACGGCCAGATGATCGGTGATGTTCTTGGCGTTGGATGGGCCGACACCGATATTGACCAGGGTGATGCCATGGCCGTCCTCGGCCTGCAGGTGGTAGGCGGGCATCTGGTAACGGTGCCAGATGACGTTCTCGATGATCGCCTGCATCTCGCCTTCGGCCATGCCGCGCTCGATCACCACGTTGCCCGGCAGCACCATGCGGTTGAAGCGCGACTCGCCCACAAGCATGTCCAGGCCGTGACGAATGAACTGGTCGACGTAGCGGTGGTAGTTGGTCAGCAGAATCCACGGCTGCACATGCCGCCAGTCGCTGCCGGTGTAATGCACCAGGCGGCGCAGGGAGAAGTCCACCCGCGCGGCATCGAACAGCGCCAGTGGCAGCGGGTCGGTATTTTCCCAGTCGTACAGGCCATCGGCGGTGCCGTCGGTGGCAGCGGACAGGTCGGTGCTGGGGAAGACCCGCGCCAATTCGGCGGCGGTCACCCCGGAGCCGGCCAGCTCATCGCCCTGCTCGACCACGTAGGGGTAGGGAATGTTCTGCTGGCTGATGCCCACCTCGACGCGCACGGTGAAGTCGCTCATCAGCGGGCGCAGCTGCTCCAGCAGGTATTTGCGAAACGCCGCCGGGTGGGTGACGGTGACGCTGTAGGTGCCCGGCACCTGCACCTTGGCGTAGGCCCGCACGGTGGTCGGCACTTCGCCCTGACACAGGTAGATCAGGCGCAGCTCCGGGTAGCGAAAACGCGACTGCTGCTCGGCATCCGGCTTGATACGTTCCTTGAGATAACGCTTGAGCGCCTGGCTCAAGCCCGTGGTCGCCTGCAGGTGCAAGGCGGCCAGACGATCCACCGCTTCTTCAGCGGTGTTGGCGACAATAAAGTCATCGGAACAAGGGTTCACAGGGCACCTTCCTGGCTGATCTCAATGGCTCTATCTTGCCCTGATCCGCCGCGTTTGCGATAGCGCGACATCGCTTACTCGCGCGCAGCCAGCAGCTGCCGCAAATCCTCGGGCAGCGCCTGCGGCTTCAGCGGCCCGACCCGCCGCGTACCGGGATTGCCCAGGGGATACAGGCCGAAGAGCGAACCCAGACTCCCAGGCACGCGCAGCAGTTGCGCGGCGCATTCGGCCCAGTCGCGCTGCCGCCAGGCCCCGGCGAGCAGCCACAGATGGCTGCGCAGGTGNTCAAGGAACACCGACTGGCCTAGAATGTGCGCGCGCTCCAGGTGATAGAGCTCNGCCGCGGGATTCAGACCACGCTGCAGCAGAGCTTGCTGGTATTCATGGCAAAAGGCTTGTTGNCGGTTCATTGCGGGGCACCTCTGGCTTGATTTGCAGCCAGTCTGCAGCTGCGGGGCCNCCCCCAGGTCAAGCGCCAACGGCTAATCTGTTCAACACCACCGCCCAAGGATCACGGCATGCTGCGCCTATCGATAATCTGCCTGTTTGGCCTGCTGCCTGCGCTACTGGCCGCCGCCGAACTGGACGGTCACTACCTCGCCCGCCTCGACGGCCAGCCGGCCGAGATGATCCTGCGCAGCCAGGGTTCACAGGTCGAGGGCGAATATGTGGAGCGCAACAACCTGCGCTTGAAGATCAGCGGCCACTTTGACGGCCAGTTACTGACGGCGCAGATCAGCGAGCCGGGCTCGGGCTTGCTGATCGCCAATATGAATGCCAACTACGCCAGCGGCATGCTCAATGTACGCATCGCCGCCCGCAGCCCACGCAGCGGCGAGGTGCTGGAACGCGAGGCGCTGTTCCACCGGCAGACCCAACGTCTGCAGACCGCCAAGGCAGAGGAGCAAAGTCAACAACGCGATCCGGCACTGGTCGGCACCTGGGTGCACGAGCAGCAGATCAATAGCGGCGGTGCCAGCTTCGCCAGCATGAGCACCCAGATGATCCTGCAACTGAACGCCGACGGCCGCGTGTCGCAATGGACCCGCAGCGTCGCAGGCGGCGCAGACTGGCACCACGACAGCCCCGGCGAATTGCAATACAGCGGCCTCTGGCAAAGCGTCGATGGCCTGCTGATGGTGCAACTGCACGGCCAGAACGACTACCAACCCGCCGCCTACTACCGCTTCAGCGAGCAGTACCTGATCACCGAAAGCAATACCAGCAAGCTGATCTGGCAGAGGCGCTGACAGCGCCGCCGCAAAAGCCTGACCAGCCCTCAGAGCCCAGCCGGCGCGCTACGCGCCACCAGCGCCTCAACATCAATACCTCGCGGCAAGGTGCCGTAGACCCGCCCGCCCTGACCACCCAGACGGCTGGCGATAAAGGCGTCGGACACCTGCGCGTTGCCCGCCTCCAGCAGCAGCTTGGCCTGCAGGGCCAGGGCCACGTCTTCGGTGAGCTGGCGGGCGCGGTACTGGATATCGGCGGTGTCGGCAAAATCCGCCTGGAGTTTTTCGATATGCGCCTTGAGGCGGGCATCGCCATGGCCGTCGCCCAGTTCATGGAACAGCGCATTGAGGACGCCGGGTTCCTTGGACAGGGCGCGCAGCACGTCCAGGCATTGCACGTTGCCCGAGCCTTCCCAGGTGGAGTTGACCGGTGCCTCGCGGTACAACCGCGGCAGGATGGTGTCTTCGACATAACCGGCTCCGCCCATGCACTCGGCGGCCTCGTTGATCATGGCCGGCGCACGCTTGCAGATCCAGTACTTGCCCACTGCCGTGACCAGGCGGGCGAACTTGTCTTCCTGCGGATCGACGGGGTTGTTCAGGGCCTTGCCCATACGCAGGGTCAGGGCCAGCGCCGCCTCGCTCTCCAGGGCCAGATCGGCCAGCACGTTCTGCATCAGCGGCTGCTCGCTCAGTACGCGACCGCCAACCTGGCGATGGGCGCAGTGGTGGGCGGCCTGGGTCAGGGCCTGACGCATCAGGGCGCTGGAGCCGATCATGCAGTCGAAACGGGTCAGCGCCACCATCTCGATAATGGTCGGCACGCCGCGGCCTTCGTCGCCGACCATCCAGGCCAGGGCACCGCGNAACTCCACTTCGCTGGAGGCGTTCGACCAGTTGCCCAGCTTGTTCTTCAGNCGCTGGATATAGAACTCGTTGCGCGTGCCGTCCGGGCGATGGCGCGGCAGCAGAAAGCAGGTCAGGCCCTTGTCGGTGTGNGCCAGGGTCAGGAAGGCGTCGCACATGGGNGCCGAGCAGAACCACTTGTGCCCGACCAGCTCGTAAGCCTGGCCCGGGCCGCCTAGGCCCACCGGATAGGCGCGGGTGGTGTTGGCGCGCACATCGGTGCCGCCCTGCTTCTCGGTCATGGCCATACCGATGGTCGCGCCGGCTTTCTGCTCGATCGGCAGGTTGCGCGGGTCGTACTGGGTCGAGAGGATTTTTGGCAGCCAGATCTCAGCCAGGTCCGGCTGCAGCTTCAACGCCGGCACGCTGGCGAAGGTCATGGTCAGCGGGCAACCGCTGCCGGCCTCGGCCTGGCTGTGCAGGTAACTCATGGCGGCGCGGGCCACCTGGGCACCGGGCTGCGGCTCGGTCCAGGGCATGGACGGCAGGCCATGCTCGATGGCCGCGCTCATCAGCTGGTGATAGGCCGGATGGAACTCCACCAGATCGACGCGATGGCCGTAACGGTCGTGGCTCTTGAACACCGGTTTGTTCTCGTTGGCGAGAAAGCCCGCGGCCATCAGCTCGCCGCCGGCCAGAGCCCCGTAGGCATCCAGACGCTGCTCAGCCCAGCCGCCGCCGAAGCGCTTGGTCCACTCCTGCAGCGGCAGGTCGAGGCGGTACAGGTTGGCCCCATCCAGCGGCGGCACCTGGTTGAACACTTCATGGGTTTCGGCATGCTGACTGGCATTCATGGCTGCGGCTCCTTTTCAGGCAAGGGTGCGCCCACGGCGCGTAGACAGAAGGTGACCAGACCCTGACTGACTTCACTCAGGCTGGGGGCGGGATAACCGGCTTCGCGGGCGGCGCGAGCGGGGGGCGATAAAGGTCCGACCAGGGCTTCGGCAATGGCCCCGACCAGGCAGGCAGCGGTCAGGCCGAGATGGGGCACGTGGAATACGCCTGCGGCGTTGCCTTGTTCGAGTAACTCGCCGAACAGCTCGGCATAGGCCTCACGGAAGAGCAGGCGCTGCTCGTCGACCTGCGGCTCGACCGGCTCGGCGATCAGGGCAAAGGCCAGACGCCGGCTGTGCCAGGCGCGCGCTGCAAACTGCTGCAAGCCGGCAGCCAGACGCTCGGCGGGTGGAGCCGGGCCGCGCAGGGTCTGCAGTAGCGCATCGAGCTCGCCCTGGCTGGCTATCGCAAAGACTTCAGCGGCCAGTTCGCCCTTGTTGCGAAAATGCCGATACAGGCTGCCGGTGGCGACGCCNGCGGCATCGGCCAGGGCCTGCATGGTCAAGGCGGCGAACCCGCCTTCGACCACCAGCNNCAGGGCGCAGGCGAGTATNCGTTCACGCAGGNCCTGGTCGCGGTCGATACGCAGGGCTGTGGTGCGGTAAGCCATGATCTGAATCCTGATTCACTATTGCTCAAGTGAATCAGGATTCAGAGTTTGACTAAAGGGACATTTCGGCCAAGACAGAGACCAAGCCGGGCGCTGCGGACATGCGTAGCCCGGATCAACCGCGGCACGCGGTGCAATCCGGGAAAGCAGGTCCCGGATTGCGCTGGCACTTATCCGGGCTACGCGGGCTGCAGCCAGGCCAATCGACCTTTACATTCAGGCCTCGCGGCAAAGCACCCAGTCGTGCAATAGATTGCGCAACTGCTCGAACTTCACCGGCTTGGCCAGGTAGTCGCTCATTCCCGCGGCCAGGCAGCGCTCGCGGTCGCCGCTGTGGCTGTGGGCCGTGATGGCCAGCACCGGCACATCGGCGCAGCCTGGCAGGTTGCGCAGCGCCCGGCAGGTGGCAAAGCCATCCATCACCGGCATCTGGCAATCCAGCAGAATGACGTCGACCGACTCGTTACGCAGCAACTCCAGGGCCTCGGCACCGTTGTCGGCGGTGCGCACCTGGTAGCCCAGTTTGAGCAGCATGCCGCGGGTCACCAACTGATTGATGGCGTTGTCTTCCACCACCAGTACCGTGCATTGCTGCGGTTGGCGCAGCGCCGGCGCATTGACAGGGCGCGGCGCGACAGCCTGCGCCGGAGCCTGCACCGGCAGGGCCAGAGGCACTTCGAGGCGGAAGCGGCTGCCCTGCCCCGGCTGTGACTCATGACTGAGGCTGCCACCGAGCAGGTCGACCAGCTGCCGGCAGATCGCCAGACCGATACCCAGACCGCCGTATTCACGAGTCATGGAGCCATCCAGCTGCTGGAAGCGCTGATACAGGCGCACGTCCGGCGGCGTCTCGAAGCCCACTCCGCTGTCCACCACCTCGATGCTCAGCGGCAGGTTGTCGGAGCCGTTGCCCACCCGGCTGACCCGGAGCTGAACCGCGCCATGGCAGGTGAACTTGATCGCATTGTCGAGCAGGCAACCCAGGCTCTGCGCCAGCTTGCCGGCGTCCCCTTCCAGGGTATCGGGCAGGCTTTCATCCAGCTGCAACTCGAAGCGCAGGCCCTTGTCCTCGGCGCGCGGCGCATACTGCGCGCGCAGGCCGTCGAACAGGCCGCGCAGGCTGAAGGGCTCGCGCCGCGGGTAGAGCTTGCCGGCCTGCAGTTCGGTCAGGGTGAGGATGTCGTTGACCATGCGCATCATGTCCCGCGCCGAGCTGGCCGCGGTCTTCTGATACTGCGCCAGTTCGCCGTCGAGCCGGACCATCTGCATCAGCTCCAGCGAACCGATCACCCCGTTCATCGGGGTGCGCAGCTCATGGGTGACGGTGGCGAGAAATTCGTCCTTGAGCCGGTTGTTGTTGGCCAGCTCCTGGTTCAGCGCCTCCAGTTCGAGCCCGGCGTCATGCAGGATGCGCGCGCGCTCCTCCTTCATCGCATTGATCCGGTCGGCCAGGGCCAGGGACAGCAGGCCGACCTCCAGGGCCGAACCGATCTGGCTGGCATACATGGTCAGAAAGATATTCGGCAGATAGCCCAGCACCATCAACGTATTGATAGCCCCACCAGCGAGAAAGGCGCTCCAGGCAATGATGAAATAGCGCGCCACGCGCATGCCGCGCAACCAGGCCAGCACCCCGGCGACGAAGATCACCACGGTAAAGGTCAGCGCCAGGAGGGTGGCCAGACGCAGGGCCAGCGCATAGCTGACCGTGACCGCCAGTACCATCACCCCGGCACCGCAGGCCATCATCACCAGCAGGATGCGGTCGACCCAGGGGCTGTGCTCGGCGGTATGCAGAAAACTGCGGGCGAACTGGCAGCCGAACAGCGCCGCCGAGCCGATCAGGAAAGGGGTGGCGGCATTCGCCCACCAGGGGTTATTGGGCCAGAAATACTCGATCCCGGCCCCATTGACCGAGACCTGGTAGAAGCCGAACGAGGCGATATAGAAGATGTAGTACAGATAGCTGGTGTCGCGCACGCTGAGAAAGATAAACAGGTTGTAGATCAGCATCACCAGCAGCACGCCATAGATGATGCCCAGCACGTAGATCCGCGCCGGCTGCTCTTCCAGATAGGCATTCGGGGCCCAGAGCGTCAGCGGAGCTTGGATCGAGCCCTGGCTCTGCAGGCGCAGATAGATGCGCTGCGGCTGGTTCGGCGGCAGTTTGAGCTCGAACAGGTAGTTATGCTGTTTGATCTCCCGGCTGGCAAACGGCAGCGCGTCACCGGTGCGCTGGGCTTGGCGGAAACCACCCTCGGGCGCGGGCAGGTAGAGCTCGAGATAATCCAGGGGCGGGTAGGCCAACTCCAGCAACCAGGGCTGCGCCCCCTTCAGTTGAACCGGCTGATAATCCAGGTCGAGGCGCAACCAGAACACCGAACGCGAGTAGCCGGCATTCAGCACCGCCTTGTCATGGGGGCGGAAACTGGCCTGCAGCGCCGGCGAGGTGATGTCCTCGATGCTGGCATCGCCGCGTACATCCTCGAATACCGACATGGTCTTGCCGAGAGACAGGCTGCGGGTGTTTTCATCAAACACCAAGGCCCCGGCCAAACCTGGCAGCAACATAAAGAAACAGAGAAGGATGTAATGCATGCAGCTCAGCCAGAGTAAGCCAGCAGCGCCTAAGAACGCCGCTGGAACGGTGTGTTGGGATGCCGGCACTCTAGCATAGGCCTTTGCGCCAGAGCCCCAGAAAAACCTGAACAGCCTGGAGCCTCACAACCTTCGATGGGCCGAGCCACTGCGCTATACCGACATGCGACAGATCGTCTTCCAGACTGGCTTTCCTGCCGTTTTGGGGTCTGCAATCGCCGGTTTGATGGTAAGCTCGCGCACCATGAAAACGCCTACTTCTCGCCCCGTAGTGCTGTGCCTGTCCGGTCACGACCCCAGTGGCGGTGCCGGCCTGCAAGCCGATATCGAAGCCCTGCTCGCCCAGGGCTGTCACGCCGCTCCAACCGTGACCGCGCTGACCGTGCAGGACACCGTCAACGTTTCCGACTTCCGCGTGCTCGACCGCGAGTGGGTGCTGGCCCAGGCCAATGCGGTGATCAACGACCTGCCGATCGAAGCGGTCAAGTTGGGCATGCTTGGCTCGGTGGAGATGGTCGAAACCGTAATCGAGATCATGCAGCGTCTGCCGGGCATTCCCCTGGTCTGCGATCCGGTGCTGCGTGCTGGCGGCGGCGGCGCGCTGGGCAAGGATGAAGTCGGCTATGCCATGCGCGAACGGCTGTTCGCCGTCTCGACCATCGCCACGCCTAACCTGCCGGAAGCACGCATCCTCGCCGAACTGCCGGATGGCACGGCCGATGAGTGCGCCGAGAAACTGCTGCCCTATATCCAGCACCTGCTGATCACCGGCGGCCATGGCGATGAGCATGAAGTGCACAACCGCCTCTACAGCCGCGACGGCAGCCGCCACACCTTTACCTGCCAGCGCCTGCCCGGCAGCTACCACGGCTCCGGCTGCACCCTGGCCAGCACCCTGGCCGGTCGCCTGGCACTGGGCCAGGAACTGGTCAGTGCCGTGCAGTTCGCCCTCGACTACACCTGGCGCACCCTGCGCGACGCCGAACAGCCTGGCCACGGCCAGTACATTCCGCGCCGCCTGCCGCTGGATGCGTATTAATAGAAAGCAGCTGATGGAGCGCTTGCGATGAAACTGCGTGGCCTGTATGCCATCACCGACAGCGAATTGCTCAAGGGCAAGCTGCTGCCTTACGTCGAGGCTGCCCTCAAGGGCGGCGCGACGCTGCTGCAATACCGCGACAAATCGACCGACGAGGCCCGCCGCCTGCGCGAAGCCGAGGCCCTGCGCGAGCTGTGCAACCGCTATGGTGCCGCGCTGATCATCAACGACGATGCCGAACTGGCCGCCCGCCTCGGTGTAGGTCTGCACCTGGGGCAAACCGACGGTTCGCTGTCCGTCGCCCGCGCCCTGCTCGGGCGCAAGGCGATCATCGGCGGCACCTGCCACGCCCAGCTGGAGCTGGCCGAGGCCGCTGCCAGGGAAGGAGCCAGCTATGTCGCCTTCGGCCGCTTCTTCAATTCCAACACCAAGCCTGGCGCACCGGCCGCCTCGCTCGAACTGCTGGCGGCGGCGAAGGCCAAGGTCAACCTGCCGATCGTCGCCATCGGCGGCGTGACCCTGGACAACGCCCCCGCGCTGATCGCCCACGGTGCCAGCATGGTTGCGGTGGTCCACGGCCTGTTCGGTGCCGACTCGGCCAGCGAGGTCGAACGCCGCGCCCGCGCCTTTAGCGACCTGTTTATCACTGCTTAATATCGATAGAGGGCGACCCTGCTCGCCCCGACTCCCAGCTTGAGAGGCCCTGCCATGTCCCGCTCCGAAATCCTCTTCGCCAGTGCCCAGAAACACATCCCCGGCGGCGTCAACTCGCCGGTGCGCGCGTTCAAAAGCGTCGGCGGCACCCCGCTGTTCTTCAAGCACGCCGAAGGCGCCTACGTCACCGATGAAGACGACAAGCGCTATGTCGACTACGTCGGCTCCTGGGGCCCGATGATCCTCGGCCACAGCCACCCGGACGTACTCGATGCGGTGCGTCGCCAGCTGGAGCACGGCCTGTCCTATGGCGCGCCGACCGCCATGGAAACCGAGATGGCCGACCTGGTCTGCGCCATGGTGCCGTCGATGGAGATGGTGCGCATGGTCAGCTCCGGCACCGAGGCGACCATGAGCGCCATCCGCCTGGCCCGCGGCTTTACCGGCCGCGACAGCATCATCAAGTTCGAAGGCTGCTACCACGGCCATTCCGACAGCCTGCTGGTCAAGGCCGGCTCGGGCCTGTTGACCCAGGGCGTACCCAGCTCGGCGGGCGTGCCGGCGGCCTTCGCCAAACACACCCTGACCCTGCCGTTCAACGACATCGACGCGGTCGCGCAGATGCTCGGCGAAGTCGGCAGCGAAGTGGCCTGCATCATCGTCGAGCCGGTNGCCGGCAACATGAACTGCGTGCCNCCGGCCCCGGGCTTTCTCCAGGGCNTGCGCGAGCAGTGCGACAAGCATGGCGTGGTGCTGATCTTCGACGAGGTGATGACCGGTTTCCGCGTCGCCCTCGGCGGTGCCCAGGCCCATTACGGCGTGACCCCGGACCTGACCACCTTCGGCAAGATCATCGGCGGCGGCATGCCGGTCGGCTGCTTCGGCGGCAAGCGCGAAATCATGTCCTGCATCGCCCCGCTCGGCCCGGTCTACCAGGCCGGCACCCTGTCGGGTAACCCGCTGGCCATGGCCGCCGGCCTGACCACCCTCAAGCTGATCAGCGCGCCGGGCTTCCATGCCGCCCTCAGCGACTACACCAGCCTGATGCTNCAAGGCCTGCAGGATCGTGCCGATGCCGCTGGCATCCCGTTCGTCACCACCCAGGCCGGTGGCATGTTCGGCCTNTATTTCAGTGGGGCCGACGATATCGTCACCTTCGACGACGTGATGGCCAGCGACGCCGAGCGCTTCAAGCGCTTCTTCCACCTGATGCTGGCGGGCGGCGTGTACCTGGCTCCGAGCGCCTTCGAGGCCGGTTTCACCTCCATCGCCCACGGCGAAACCGAGCTGAAGATCACCCTGGACGCCGCCGAACGCGCGTTCGCCGAGCTGCAGAAGGCCTGATGCAGTACAGCACCGCACTGTCCGACGGCCTGCTGGCTCTGGCCTGCCTGGCCTGCGTGGCGGTGATCGGCACGGCGCGCAAGCGTTATGGCGAGGGCGACCAGCCGGCGCTGTTCTGCGCCCTGCTGGGCTTTCTGCTGCCAGCTGCGGCCGCCTCGGTCGGGGTGATGCGCTACGGCGTCGACTCCGACTGGCAGGCCGCGCACCTGTGGCTAAGCCAGGCCAGCAACTTTCTCGCCCTGCCGCTGCTGGGGGCCGCCGCCCTGGCTCTGGGTCGCGGCTGGGCCTGGAGTCGGCCGAACTGGGGCCGCATCGTGCTGGGCCTGTGCGCCTTTTTCGAGCTGTTCCGGCAGATGAACCTGCTCGACGACTACCGCCTGCTGCTCAACCTGGCCACCCTGCTGCTGATTCTCTATGCCGGCGCGGTGCAATGGCCGCGTCGCCTGCCGCTGGCGGCCGCAGCTACAGTGGTCGGCCTGTTTCTGCTGGCCGGGCTGGCCGTCGGCACCGAGGGTTTTATCGGTCCGCTACGCCGCGTCGACCTGTTTCATGGCCTACTGACACCGGCCTATCCGCTGCTGGCCTGGCTACTGCTAAACCTGCCGGGCAGCGCCAAAACAGCTGACCTGGGAGAAAACCCGGTAAAGACTTTGTAAGAACGCCGCTGCTTATTTCATAATGCGAAGGCCGACGCGTTTCGTCGGCCAGGCACACCGCCTGCTCTGCACTCGAGGTAAATGGATTTTCATGAAACGCACCGGCCGCACCCTGTCCATGGGCTGCCTGTTGCTTCTGCTCCCCCTGCTCGCAATGGCGGGAGGCAATACCCTGCTGATCCCTGCGCCTGGCAGTTGCTCGCTGAATACCGCCCCCGAAGACCTGCCCGACGCCCTCGCGGCCTGCCAGCAGGCCGCGCAGAACGGCGACCTGCAGGCCGAGTACGAGCTGGGCGAGTTCTATTACGACGGCAAGCGCACCGAGCGCGATCTGGGCCAGGCGCTTAAATGGTTCGAACAGGCCTCACTGCAGGGCCATGCCCCGTCGCAGTACCGCCTGGGCATGATGTTCTTCCGCGGCGAAGGCGTGCCGGCCAATAACGTCCAGGCCTATATAGTGCTGAAGATGGCGGCGGTGAATGGCTCGGACGAAGCCATGGACAGCGCCGACCTGATCGCCGCGCAAATGCCCCGCGAAGAACTGGAAATCGCCAGCCAGGTGCTCGGGCAGATCTTCCGCAGCTACCTGCTGGAGCTGCAGAACGCCGACGCCCTTACCTCGCCGTTCGCGCCGCTGCCGTAGGGTGGGTCGGGCCGCGTAGGTTGAGTCTGCGATACCCATGATCAGGCCGCATGGGTATCGCTTCGCTCAACCCATCCTACGCATTACGCGACAACCGCCATCGCCAGCAAGGACCAGGCGTCCTCCTGGCTTCTACAGGTTTACTTATCAGGCATCGGCATGGGGAAGGGCATCACATTGCCGCCGCCCTTGGCTTCGCTGATCTTCGGCGTGCCCAGGCGCTCGACTTCGTCGATGCGGATAATTGCGTGCATGGGGATAAAGCTGCGCACCACGCCGTCGAACTGGGCCTTGAGCTTTTCTTCGCTGGGATCGACCACCACCTGGGTGCGCTCGCCGAAGACGAACTCCTCCACCTCCAGAAAGCCCCACAGATCGCTTTGAAAGATCTGCTTGGCGTACATCTCGTACACCTGGCCCTGGTTAAGGAAAATCACCTTGTAGATAGGCTCGCGTTTGCTCATGGCTATGCAGTTCGCACCGGGGGTTAATTTTGGAGGGCGCAAATCATAGCATAGCCGCCGAGCAGCCAATGCTAGGAACCCGAGCCTTCGGCCTCTATAATGCGCGGTTCTTCGTTCCCCCTTGTTGAGCGCGCATGACCAAGAAGCTTTATATCGAAACCCACGGTTGTCAGATGAACGAGTACGACAGCTCGCGCATGATCGACCTGCTGGGCGAACATCAAGCCCTGGAAGTCACCGAGAAGGCGGCAGACGCCGACATCATCCTGCTCAACACCTGCTCGATCCGCGAAAAAGCCCAGGACAAGGTGTTCTCGCAACTTGGCCGCTGGCAAAAGCTGAAGATTGCCAACCCGGACCTGGTGATCGGCGTCGGCGGCTGCGTAGCCAGCCAGGAAGGCGCGGCGATCCGTGATCGCGCGCCCTACGTCGACGTGGTATTCGGCCCGCAGACCCTGCACCGCCTGCCGGAAATGATCGACGCCGCGCGCACCACCAAGATCGCCCAGGTCGACATCAGCTTCCCCGAGATCGAGAAATTCGACCGCCTGCCCGAACCGCGCGTTGATGGCCCCAGCGCCTACGTGTCGGTGATGGAAGGTTGCAGCAAGTACTGCACCTTCTGCGTGGTGCCCTATACTCGCGGCGAAGAAGTCAGCCGTCCGATGGCCGACGTGCTCGGCGAGATCATCCACCTGGCCGAACACGGCGTGCGTGAAGTCACCCTGCTCGGGCAGAACGTCAACGGCTACCGCGGCGCGACCCAGAGCGGGCAGATCGCCGACTTCGCCGAACTGCTCTATGCAGTAGCGGCGATCGACGGCATCGACCGTATTCGCTACACCACCAGCCATCCGCTGGAGTTCTCCGACGCGCTGATCCAGGCCCATGCCGAGATCCCCGAGCTGGTGAAATACCTGCACCTGCCGGTGCAATCGGGCTCCGACCGGATTCTCGCGGCGATGAAGCGCAACCACACCGCCCTGGAATACAAGTCGCGCATCCGCAAGCTGCGCGCCGCCGTGCCGGACATCCTGATCAGCTCGGACTTTATCGTCGGTTTCCCCGGTGAAACCGAGAAGGACTTCGAGCAGACCATGAAGCTGGTCGAGGATGTCGGTTTCGACTTCTGCTACTCCTTCGTCTACAGCGCGCGCCCCGGCACCCCGGCGGCCGACCTGCCCGACGACACCCCGCTGGAGCTTAAAAAACAGCGCCTGGCACTGCTGCAGCATCGCATCACCCAGCAGGGCTTCGAAAACAGCCGACGCATGGCCGGCACCGTGCAGCGTATTCTGGTCAACGATTACTCGAAGAAGGACCCCGGCATGCTCCAGGGCCGCACCGAGAGCAACCGAGTGGTCAACTTCCGCTCCGACAACCCGCGCCTGATCGGCCAGTTTGTCGACGTGCATATCGACGAAGCCATGCCCAACTCGCTGCGCGGCACCCTGCTGTAGGGTGGGTGTCGCTTTTTACATCCACCATGGCTGCGTGACTGGTGGATGGGTGAGGCGTCATCCACCCTACGCGAGCGGCTCTGCAACAGACCGCTGGTAGGCCGAGCTTCCCCCTAGCGGCCGCTAGCGCTATTCTTCGCCCATTACCCCAGCCGACTGGCGGCCATCAAACGACCTTGAACACACCCATAGAGCCCCATCGTTTTATCCTTGAACCCTTTGAGGCCCGCCGCTTCGCTAACCTGTGCGGCCAACTCGACGAGCACCTGCGTTTGATCGAGCAGCGCCTGGGGATTGAAATCCGCAACCGCGGCAACCAGTTCGAGCTGATCGGCGCGCCGGAGCAGACCAGCTCCGCGGAGCAACTGCTGCGCCGCCTCTATCGCGAAAGCAAGAGCACCGAGCTGTCGCCGGACCTGGTTCACCTGTTTCTGCAGGAGTCCGGCATCGAAGAGCTGGCCAACCCCATCGCCGAAGCCAGCGTCGCCCTGCGTACACGCAAGGGCATGATCCGCCCGCGCGGGGTCAACCAGCAGCGCTACGTCAAAGCCATTCTCGAGCACGACATCAACTTCGGCGTCGGCCCGGCCGGTACCGGCAAGACCTACCTGGCGGTGGCCTGCGCCGTGGATGCCCTGGAGCGCGAGCAGATTCGTCGCATCCTGCTGGTGCGCCCGGCGGTAGAGGCTGGCGAGAAGCTCGGCTTCCTCCCTGGCGACCTCTCGCAGAAGATCGACCCCTATCTGCGCCCGCTCTACGACGCACTCTACGAGATGCTCGGCTTCGAGCAGGTGGCCAAGCTGATCGAGAAGCAGGTGATCGAGGTCGCGCCGCTGGCCTATATGCGCGGCCGCACCCTGAACAACAGCTTTATCATCCTCGACGAAAGCCAGAACACCACCCTGGAACAGATGAAGATGTTCCTCACCCGCATCGGCTTCGGTTCGACCGCGGTGATCACCGGCGACATTACCCAGGTCGACCTGCCGCGCGGCACCAAGAGCGGCCTGACCCACGTGATCGACGTGCTGCGCGACGTGCCCGGCATCAGCTTTACCCACTTCAAGCCCAAGGACGTGGTGCGCCACCCCCTGGTGCAACGTATCGTCGAGGCCTACGAGCGCTACGACAATCGCATGCACGGCAAGCTGGTAGACGAGGACGACAGCAATGCTTGAGCTGGACCTGCAGATTGCCAGTGAAGCCGCCGACCTACCAAGCGAAGCGCAGTTTCGCACCTGGTGCGCGCTCGCCCTGCGTCAGCGCAGCGCCGACTCCGAGCTGACCATCCGCCTGGTCGATGAGCCCGAGGGCCGCGAGCTGAATAACACCTGGAGGCATAAGGATTACGCCACCAACGTGCTGTCCTTCCCGGCTGACGTACCTGATGAGATGCTGGATATCCCGCTGCTCGGCGACCTGGTGATCTGCGTGCCCGTGGTTGAGCGCGAAGCCCAGGAACAAGCCAAGGCCCTGGATGCACATTGGGCGCACCTGGTGATCCACGGCTGCCTGCACCTGCTCGGCTACGACCATATCGAGGACGAGGAAGCCGAAGAGATGGAAGCGCTGGAACGAGAATTGCTCGCCGAACTGGGGCACCCCGACCCCTATGCCGACCACGAATAATCCACCCACAGAAATTACAAAAGGTTCCTGAGTAACCACCATGAGCGAAGACCGATCGAGCAACGAGCAGAAGTCCTGGTTTAACAGACTGACCCAGGCTTTTGCTCATGA